>Ga0102851_10000156_pt1 | contig 29309 bp, 27 predicted proteins | sample Mud3Dept3metaG_FD_79558 | JGI IMG/M metagenome (GOLD analysis project Ga0102851, IMG submission 79558) | Freshwater wetland microbial communities from Ohio, USA, analyzing the effect of biotic and abiotic controls - Mud 3 Core 4 Depth 3... | ecosystem: Environmental > Aquatic > Freshwater >... | reverse complement strand
TACGTCTGCTCCTGCGAGGGCGCATTTTTTTGCTATGGCCCGGCCGATGCCTCTTGAACTGCCGTTACGAGGACGACTTTGTCTTTCAGGATATCCATGACCCGTCTATTGTATAAAAATCATGGTGTTAAGTAAACAGTTGTGAAAATGACTGTGAAAATGCCCCGAAAATGCAGTATCCTCACAAGTGAAAACCGTATGAAATTCACTACAAAATAGCGGCCACTAATTAATTTGATATGGAACGGCCGACATGAGCAATGAAATTTGACAGTCGTCAGCACCATGACATATAGTGTGGAATTACTGGATGTATAAAAGTACCTTCTTTAATGGCGTTAAGGTAAAAAAAAATTAATTAAATTATGGTATGGATCTTGCAATGATTTAATAATTGCATATTTTTATCCGTATAGGTAAAATGAATGAAATTTTTATGATCCTGTTCCAAGGGGTGAGCAGCCGTGTATTCTAGCCGGAATACAATAAGACAAATTATATATGCCAATTGGATAGGTGTTCCATAAGGAGGAACTGGTATATGATGAAAAATCAACTAGTAAGATTTATCGGAATAATGGTTCTTCTCCTGTCGTTCAGCTGCAGCCATAGCCAGAAGCAGGTGTATGGTAAGCAGGGCATCCGGCTGCCCAAGATCATTCCTCCACGTGTTGCGGTAAATAATGGCAATAACGATAATACGTCAACAGATATGACCGCCGGAAATACAGGGCTTCTCAAATGTCAGGGTTCCGATGCATGCAAAGATGAAGATACTGCGAACACCGGGGAAATGAACGATGAAAAAATCCAAAGCGCTCAGGTAGCGGACAATAATGAAACGGATACCACGGGCATAGAAGATACTGCGGAAAATTCCGAAAATGAAGCAAATGCCGAGGAACTCCTTGATACGGCCCTCGATTTTGTTAATGCATCACAGGAATTCTGGGCCGACGGTAATCCTGAAAAAGCTATCGAGACCCTGGACCGGGCTTATGAACTGGTATTGAAAGTTGATACCGAGAGCAGGCCTGACCTGATTCAGCAGCAGGATGATCTGCGTTTTATGACTGCAAAGCGCATTCTTGAAATTTATGCTTCACGGTATAAAGCTGTTAGCGGCAATCATCGTGAAATACCCCTGACAATGAATGAACATGTGGAAATGGAGATCAAGTCATTCCAGGGACATGAACGCAGCTTCTTTATCGAATCATATAAGCGTTCCGGTCAATATATGGGTAAAATCAAGGCCTCGCTCAGAGAGGCCGGCCTGCCGGAAGAACTCGCGTGGCTGCCCCATATTGAAAGCTGGTTTAAGGTAAAGGCGCTGTCACCCGCGCGCGCGCTTGGCATCTGGCAGTTCATCCCCTCAACAGGATATAAGTTCGGTTTAAAGAGAGACGCCTGGATAGACGAACGAATGGACCCTGAAAAATCTACGGCCGCAGCCATTGCTTACCTGAAGGAGCTGCACCAGATGTTCGGAGACTGGACCACGGTCCTCGCTGCCTACAACTGCGGAGAAGGTACGGTTTTAAGAAAAATACGTAACCAGAAGATCAACTATCTTGACAATTTCTGGGACCTGTACAGCCAGCTTCCCCGTGAGACGGCGCGCTACGTGCCGAGGTTCCTTGCCACACTGCACATCATGAAAGACCCTGCAAAATACGGTTTTACACTCGATGAAATTGATCAGCCTGTTTCTTATGAAACGGTGAGTATCCAGAAACAGGTCCATCTGAAAACGGTAGCAGAGTCGCTGGGCGTAACGCCAGAGGAACTCACGTCATTAAACCCGGAACTTCGTTTACAGGTCACCCCGCCGACCCAGTACTCACTCAAGGTCCCGTCCGGGAAAAAGGACGCATTCCTTGCCTGTATGGATGGAATACAACAATGGGCAACATCTCAGGACGATATGATGCCTTCCCGCGGCGCTTATATATACCACACGGTACAGCGCAGTGAGACACTGGCCGCTATTGCCAGTAAATATAACACCTCGACAAAGAAGATCGCGAAGGCAAATAATATAAGCCGGAAGTATCGTCTCAGAGCAGGCACAAAGCTGAGGATTCCCTTAAGCGGATCAGCGGCGGTAGTTGCTGATGCCTCCAATGCCAATGTTGCATCCGGAGGTAAATACAGGGTGAAAAAAGGCGACACACTCGGGCTGATAGCCAAAAAATTCAACACCGATACCAAGACTCTCCAGCAGATCAACAAGCTGCGGTCCACTCACCTGAAAGCAGGTCAGATACTACTGATAGAATAATCAGAGTACGCCGGAGGAGAGTATTATTTCTGCAGCGCTTTAAGAACAACCCCTGCTACATGACGGGCGTTTGCTGATTCCAGTTCCGGATAGATGGGTATGGACAGCACTTCGCCGGCAGCAGCCTCGGCTTCCGGCAGATCACCCGGCCGGTAACCCAGATATGTAAAAGCTACCTGCAGATGAAGAGGGATAGGGTAGTATACAACCGCTGATATATGATTGTCGTGAAGGGTCTTTTCGACATCGGCCCTTCCGGGGGTCCTGAAGGTATACTGGTGGTAAACATGAGTCCTGTCCTGTTTTTCTGCCGGACATTGAACGGCATGCCCAAGCAGAGAAGTGTAGAGTGCTGCAATCTCACGTCTTTTCCGGTTGTATGTATCAATGTGTTTCAATTTTATTCTCAGTATCGCGGCCTGTATTTCATCCAGCCTGCTGTTATAACCTATAAAGCTGTGCTGATAGGGTCCCGTGGTGCCGTGATTTCGTAAAAGTTTTACTTTTTCTGATATTGCCGGATTGTTTGTTATGAGCATGCCGCCATCACCGTATGCGCCCAGATTTTTACTCGGGTAAAAACTGAAGCAGCCCGCGTCACCGATACTTCCCACAGGTCTCCCTTTATACTTTGCTCCGAAGGCCTGGGCCGAGTCTTCGATGACTTTAAGCCCGCGTTTATCAGCTATAGACATTATTTCATCCATATCAGCAGGCTGCCCGAACAGATGCACAACAATGATGGCCCTGGTCCTGGATGTTACTTTCTCTTCAATTTTTGCAGGATCAATATTCAAAGTCTGACGGTCTATATCAACAAAGACCGGGGTCGCGCCGACATAGGTGATTGCCTCGGCAGTTGCAAAAAAAGTAAATGGCGTTGTGATTACTTCATCGCCTTCTTTTATATCAAGTGCCCTGAGAGACAGGTACAGGGCATCGGTGCCGGAACCAAGTCCGACCGCTCCTGTAACATTATGATATGCAGCAACTTCCTGTTCAAAGGATGATACATTGGGGCCCAGGATAAAACGGCTGCTGTCCAGTATGTCTCTTACCGCAGTCCTTATTTCCTCATTGAGCGGTTCATGCTGTGCCTTCAGGTCAAGCATGGGAATTGTCTTTATGTTGTTTGCTGTTTTTGACATACCTTTGTTTTAGATGGTAAACCCCCGGTTGACGAGCCCTGATATTTTCAGCACCACTTTCAGGGCCTCTTTCCCTTCACGGCCCGAGACCAGCGGCTGTGTACGGTTCCTGACACAATCTATAAAAGAGATGAGCTGCTCCTTTAACGGTTCCCTGACCTCGGGTTTTTTTGTCTCCTTTTCCACGTTTCCGTTCTGTTTTATATAACACGACACCTCCTGCTTCTGATAGTCCAGATTCAGGTAAGAATTGTGCTGAAAGACCTTCAGCTCTCTTTTCTTGTCATCAGCTATCCTGCTTGAGACTGCTTCGGCAATACAGCCGTTCTCAAACTCGATCCATGCATGAGCAATGTCTATATTCTCTGTCAGCACACTTGCCCCTGTCGCACGGATATCAGCAATCTCTGAATCCACCAGGCTCAGTATTATATCTATGTCATGTATCATTAAGTCAAGGGTAACATCCACATCCGTACCCCTGCCCAGAAACGGAGAAAGTCGCTGGGACTCGATGAATTTCGGTTTATTCACCATGGTGCTTATCATGGAGACCCCGGCGTTGAAACGTTCCAGGTGACCGACCTGAAAGATGAGGTCTCTCCGTGCAGCTTCTTCAATAAGTCTGTCAGCCTCATCGAGCGTCGTGGTCACCGGCTTTTCAACAAGGATGTTCCTGCCATTTTTCAGACAGGCCATCGCTATTTCAAAATGTAAAGTGGTAGGGACCGCAATGCTGACAGCGTCAACGGAGTCAATAAGCTCCTGATAGCTGCTGAACACCTTACAGTTATATTTCGCTCCGATTTCATGCGACCGCACCGGATCCGCATCAACGATCCCGGCAAGGTGCACATCTTCCAGTCCGGAATATATCCTTGCATGATGCACCCCGATTGATCCTACCCCGATGACTCCGACATTAATCATTGAATGAGTTGTTCCTTGCCCGGCACATTAATCACTTAACCATCGTTAAGCCAGCGTTCATTTTACATGAAAGCACGGACATATTTAAAGTACAAAAAAAGGCGTTCAGAAATTATCAGGGCTGATACCGATAACCGCAATCCCTGCCTTGTCAGCTTCTTTCAGAAAATATTCCCTGTCAACAATGATGCACTTTCCTGCTTCCAGCGCCAGTACCGTTGCTCCCGCTTTTTTCATGGAGCGAAGCGTATCGATACCTGCTGCCGGCACATCAAATCTCATGTCCTGCCGGGGCTTGCTGACTTTTATGACAACAGCGTCTTTGTGCGCAAGCATGCCCCCTCTGAGAATAGCTTCATCTGTTCCCTCTATGGCTTCAACAGCCATGACGGCCCTTTTCTTCACCACAACCGTCTGTCCGATATCAACCTCACCTATTTTCCTGGCCACTGCCCATCCGAACTCAATATCTTTCATATCGTCCTTTGAGGGTTTATGGCGCGTCAACACCCCTTCCGGGGCCATAAGGTCTCTGGTAAATGTGGTTGTCTTATGGACCGTAATCTTATTTTTCTCCAGCTCTTTTACCACGGCCTTCATTATCGAATCATCGGCGCGGTCTTTTAATGAAAAGAGCAGTTTTACGGCCTGGATATCCGGGATCAGATTCTTTTTATTTTCATAAAGGAGTTTCTTGGGAATTTTGCCGGCCATGACAGCTTCCGTCACAGACAGCTTTTTCAGCAATGACAAGAGGCCGCCGAAGCTGCCGATTCTCACCTTGTGAAAATCATCCGTGACAGGCCTGAGGGATTCATCGGCAGGAGGCTGCAGGGCGATGCCAATGACGTAATACCCCATCTTCTTTGCCTCAACAGCGATTGAGAGCGGCAGCTGGCCCATCCCGGCGATAAGCGCTAAGACACGGGGGGTGGCGTCCTTTTTACTGGTCCCTGATCCCCGGCACGAGTCGCTTCCGGCCTGGTCCCCAACCCCTGCCTTTACCGGCATATCCCTCTTTTGTTCTTTTCGATAAACTCGATAAGGTTCTTGATTTCATTTGAGAGTTTTCCGTCCTGCTTTAACAGGGCCAGGGCTTCCTTCAGCGTCAGTTTGCTGCGGAACAGTATTTTGTACGCATGCTTAAGTTCCTTGATCTGCGCATCGCTGAAATTCTGGCGCTTAAGACCAACGGTATTCAGCCCGTACAGTTTGGCCCTGTCGCCCGCCGCTGTAGTATACGGAGGGATGTCCTGCGGTATGGCGCTGAACCCCCCGATCATGGCATAGGCACCTATATTTGTAAACTGGTGCACTGCAACATGTCCTCCGATAAAGACGTAATCTTCTACCGTGACATGCCCTGCAAGTGTCGTGGCATTGGCCATGATAACATTGTCTCCAATGCGGCAGTCATGGGCAATATGCACATATGCCATAAGGAAATTATTGTTCCCGATTCTTGTGATGCCTTCTCCGCCAGCAGAGGCGCGGTGAATGGAAATATATTCCCGTATGATATTGCTGTCGCCTATCCGGACTTTTGTTTTCTCCCCTTTGTACTTCAGGTCCTGGGGCTGGAGACCAATCGAAGTAAACGGATATACGGTACAGTCGCTGCCCATTTCCGTTTCTTCTATGTATACATTCGAAATAAGTCTGGTATTCTTGCCAAGCTGCACTCCGCTGCCGACAATACAATAAGGGCCTATTTCCACTCCCTCTGAAAACTTTGCCTTTGCGTCGATAATTGCTGTTGGATGAATTTTTGTTTTAGCCATTTGCCAGTTCCTGTTCTACCACCATAGCGGTAAAATCAGCCTCTGCGACGATCTGTCCATCAACAAGGGCCTGTCCGGAAAACTTCCACACATTGCTTCTGTTTTTAATTATATTTACCTCAAAACGGAGTTGATCGCCGGGGCCCACCGGTTTCCTGAATTTGGCCATTTCAATACTCATGAAATATACTGAATTGCCCTGCGCCCCTGAACGAAAGGCCAGTATCCCTGCTACCTGTGCCATTGCCTCCACTATTAAGACCCCCGGCATAATGGGATAACCCGGGAAGTGCCCCTGGAAGAATTGCTCGTTGGCTGTTACGTTCTTCAGCCCCACCGCTTTTACCTTGGGCTCTATATCAATAATCCTGTCAATCAGGAGAAAGGGGTACCGGTGCGGCAGGATGTTTTGAATCTCACGTATGTTCATCATCTGACTGTTCCTCCTTGTCCAGCTTATCGTATTGTCAAGCTAATGCGGTCATAAGTAAAGACACATAACGTGGCTGTCATACCCGAGTTTTTTAGTCGGTCATCCAGTTCATTAACTGTCTGGATTCTCGATACGGGTCTGCGCAAGAGTCGCTCCGACCCGCCAACAGACTGCGGCAATGACGCTAGTGTATTTTTATAACTTGTCCTTTTTTTCATTAAACTTTTTGGCAGTACCCAGCTTTTTTTCGATTTCCCGAATGCGCTTTACATATTCCGGCAGTTTGGAGTAAAGGCTTTGGGCCCGGAGCGCTGTCCCGTGAGGCATTGCCGGGGTCCCGGAATATATCTGACCTGCAGGGACATCCCCCATGACACCAGCCTGTGCAGTCACTATAGCTCCGGCCCCTATCGTCACATGATCTTTTATGCCTGCCTGTCCTGCAATAATGGCCCCGTCACCTATTGCTACGCTCCCGCTGATACCGACCTGAGCTACTATTATACAGTTCCTTCCGATTTTTACATTATGGGCAACCTGCACAAGATTATCGATCTTGGTCCCATCGCCTATGACCGTATTTCCAACTGTGGCCCTGTCAATACATACATTGGCCCCGATCTCCACATCATCGCCGATTACGACGCCCCCGACCTGGGGTATTTTGTAGTGGCCCCCTTTTTCCTGCACATACCCGAAACCGTCAGAACCGATAACAGCGCCTGCATGCACGGTTACTCTCCTGCCGATCGTTACCTTCTCCCTTATCGTCACATTCGGGTGGATGAACGAGTCGTCTCCGATCGTCACCCCCTCACCCAGGAATACCCCTGGCGATAATGTGACCCTCGATCCCAGCGCCACATCATCGCTGATATACACATGAGGGAAGACTGACACATCATCACCTGTCTTTACATTCCGGCCCATGACGGCCCTGTCACTAATGCCTGTGGGACGGTATGGTTTAACGTAAAAAACTTCCAGCGCCCGGGCAAAGGCGAACTGGGGATTGTCCGCAATAAGCAGGCTTACCGCCGGCATATTGATTTCTGCCTTCACTATCAGGGCCGACGCTGCTACCGCGGGTATGTTATGAGTATCATGGAGAAAGGTTATGTCCCCTTCTTTCGCATTTTCAATGCCGGCCACTCCGGTTATTTCAACCTCGGGATCGCCTGCTATCCTGCCGCCGATGAGGGCGGCTAATTCTCTCAGTTTCATACTCTATAATAGACCAGATCGTCAGTCGTTATTTTTTAGTCTCTCTGGAAGACTCATTGAACATCTTAAGCACCCTGTCAGTCATGTCGGTCTCAGGACGCATATAAGCTACTCCCATCACATTAAGAATAGCCGCATAGCCTTCCTCTTCAGAAATCTTTGCCAGGAGTTTCCTGACGTCCAGGACGATCTTCTGAATCAATTCGTCTTCATTCTTTTTCAGTTCTTCATCACGGTCTCTTCTCATCTTCTGATATTCCGTCATCAGTCTGTCGTGGTCTGCCTGTTTCTTTTCTTTCGTCTCAGGATTAAGAACAGCCCCCTGCACGGTGAGTTCCTCTTCGAGTTTCTTGATTTCAGTGACCTTTTCGTTTATCAGCGCGTTCTTCGCCTTCTCGATACTGTCCAGAGTTTTCATGGCCTCTTTGCCCTGCTCAGACTGGGATACGATCTTCTGAAAATCAACATATCCGATCTTGAGCTCTGCTGCCTGCGCGCAGATTGCCGTCATTGAAACAACCATAATAAGAAATAATATTTTTCTCATAACGCCTCCTGTTTAAATAGCTCGATGCCAACAGCAAAAGGCTGTCGGTTAAAAGAATCCTCCTATGGAAAATTCCCATTTATGCTGGTCTTCATTTTCTCTCTTGTCCAAATTATAGCCCCATTCAAGCCTCAGCGGGCCCATTGGAGACATCCATCTCACCCCGGCCCCGGTTGTTTTTCTCATATTGCGGTCAGTTAGTTGATACGTGTTATCAAAGGCGCCTCCGTAGTCAAAAAACAGAACACCCTTGAGCTTCATTTCATCCAGAATCGGAAAAATAAATTCAAAATTAAATAGTAACTGCTGGACACCGCCGATTGCTTCATCTTCTTCATCCATAGGCCCGCCTTCTCCAAATGAAAGCCCTCTTATCGTATTAATACCGCCAACATAAAATCTTTCATATAAAGGGACCTCCTCGGTGCTGTATCCTTTGACCCAGCCATACCGTCCACGTACGGCAAACGTTGTATCCCATATTACAGGGAAAAACCATCCGGAATCAACTGTGGTCTTCCAGAAATGGTTGTCTCCCCCAAGTCCGGCAAGGGTAAAATAGAGAGCATTCTTTGATCCGCTTGTCGGATCGAGGGCATTGTCGCGCGTGTCCCTCCAGATCGAAGGACTTATACTGCTCGTAAGGCTGGTCCCCTCCTGGTCTTTTATTTGTGATGAGGCTCCATCATCAATGTCTGTTATCTGCACCTGTTCTATTTCATACAGAATGCTGCCGCCGACATATTCGGACAATTCCTTGCCGAGGCTCATATTGCCGCCCGTTGCCTTTTTATCATAGTCGGGGTATTCTGTCTGGTCATTATAAACACCTACTGACGCGGAGAGCGGTTTATCCATGAACCAGGGGTCCCGGATTGATATATTATAATTTGTCCTTCTTGAACTTAAGTCCGCTTTCAGCTTTAAATGCAGGCCCCGCCCGAACAGGTTGGTCTGTGTCACCTCGCCCATAACCATTAATTTGTCTACGGAGCTGTACCCTCCGCCGATGCTGAGCATGCCGGTCAGTTTTTCTTCCACCTTGACATCAATATCCATAAGTTGAGCGTCCACCTTGGGGGTTGGTCGTATGTCCACATTTTCAAAATAGTTAAGGTTATTCAATCTCTGAAAACTTCTTGTCAGGAGTTTCTTGCTGAAGACATCCCCCTCGTCAAGTCTTATTTCCCTCCGGATGACCTTGTCGCGGGTCTTGATGTTCCCGCTGATGTCGATTCTGCCTATTCTGAAGATCCCGCCTTCAATTACGGACAGCGTGATATCAGCGGTTTTATCTTCCTTATTCACATCAACCAGCGGATCTACATCAGCGCGCGCGTAGCCGCGGTTCATGTACAAATCGATGATTTTATCAATGTCTTTTTTAAGGGCGGTCCTGTCAAATATCAGTCCGGGGGCTGTCTTGACCTGCTCATACAGTTCAGCGTCCGGAAAAACAGTGTTGCCCTTCACCTTGATGCTTCCGACCCTGTACTGGTCCCCTTCAGAAACGGACAGGGTAATATTAAGGTCTTTCCTGTCAGGGCTCAGGGTAACCTGCGGATCGGATATGGCAATGTAAATGTATCCCCTGCTCTGATATAATTCTTTTATTCTGAAGAGGTCCGCCTGCATCTGTTCTTCACTGTAAACTCCCGACCCTGTCAGAAATGAAAATATCCACCATTCACTTGTTTTCATTTTACTCTTGATTTCTCTGGCTGAAACAGCTTTATTACCTTCAATGGTGATCTTGTCTATGCTTACTTTCGGGCCCTCATCAATCTGAAAGGTAAGGGCAATGCTGTCATCGGAGACTTTATTGATTACGGGAACGACCGATGCGAGCCAGTAACCCTCTGAATGATAATACAGGACAATCTTTTTTGCGTTATCGGTTATAAGCGCCAGATTCGCAATTGCGCCTGTTGTCAGCGTTATTTTTTCCCTGATGGTTTTGGTCTCCAGTTCCTCATTGCCCTGGATGTCCATGCTGATAATTGACGGTTTTTCCTTGAAAATATAAATGAGCCTGACCCCGCCCTCAAAAGACTCAATCTCGACGCTGATATCATCAAAGTATCCAATGCCGTATAATTTTTTAATGTCCTCCTGCACAGTACTCTTTGAAAAGGGAGCGCCCTCTTTGCTGTTCATCTTGGAGAAGATTGTGTCTGTGCTGATTTTTCTGTTTCCCCTGATCTCAATCATCTTTATAAGAGGAGAAGTTTCTGCCGATGCTGTTAAAAGGCCTGCAATAAGAATGGATATGGTTAAAACGAGCGTTGTGACTAAACGACCGGCACCCGGATGAAAAATGCCCGTCCTGACCTCTGTTGAATCGTTGCGTATCAAAATGACAGACCTGAGTTGACCTTTCAGAGTGATTGTCTTACCGGATATATTTTATTGGGCATGACATACCCGTTTTGAACCAGGGAATACCATATAAATAAAACCTTCCGGCTAAAAAACCAAGAGGTAGTATAGCACTAAAATAATTTTTAAATCCAACGGGTAATCACCGGACCGGATTTGGTTTTTTGGGCGAACGATTATGGTAAAATACACAGTTTAAAGAGAGCGGCAGGATGTCGGCCATGAGCCGTAACTAATGAACATAAATCGTAATAAGCACGACAATGCGCAGCGGAGGCCCGATTGGAAGAAAGATACCATGCACTGAAAATTGAAAAGAAATGGCAGGAGTTCTGGGACCGGGAAAAGCTGTTTGCGGTTAAAGAAGATACGGGGCTTCCCAAATTTTACTGCCTGGAAATGTTCCCCTATCCCTCCGGCAGGATACACATGGGACATGTAAGGAATTACGTAATCGGCGACGTGATTACAAGATATAAAAAGATGCGGGGTTTTAACGTGCTCCATCCGATGGGCTGGGACGCCTTCGGCATGCCTGCTGAAAATGCCGCCATAAAACATGGCGTACCCCCTTCGAAGTGGACCCATGAAAATATCGCGTACATGAAGGACCAGCTGAAAAAGATGGGGCTGGTCTATGACTGGCAGCGGGAGGTGACTACCTGCAATCCCGCATATTACCGCTGGAACCAGTGGTTTTTTCTTAAAATGCATGAGCGCGGCCTTGCCTATAAAAAGGCCTCATCCGTCAACTGGTGCCCGTCCTGTGAGACCGTGCTTGCCAATGAACAGGTAGTAAATGACGGGTGCTGGCGCTGTGACACCGTTGTTGTCCAAAAGGACCTTGAGCAGTGGTTTTTCAAGATCACGGACTATGCCGAGGAACTCCTCAATGATGCCGATACGCTGAGCGGCTGGCCTGAGAAGGTCGTGACCATGCAGCGCAACTGGATCGGGCGGAGCGAGGGGGTCGAGGTTGATTTCATGATCACCGGCTCCGAAAAGAAGTTACGGATTTTTACCACAAGGCAGGATACCCTGTATGGCGCTACCTTCATGAGTGTAGCCAGGAAACATCCTGTTATAGATGAGCTTGTAAAAGATAAAGAAATAATCAGGCAGATTGAGGCGCTTTCAGATGATCCGGAAGAGAAGCAGGGTGTGTTCACCGGATGCTACGCGGAAAATCCGCTGACAGGAAGCAGCATACCCATCTATGCCGCTAACTTTGTCCTCATGGAATACGGGACCGGGGCAATAATGGCCGTCCCTGCCCATGACCAGAGGGACTTTGAATTCGCAAAGAAGTATGACATACCAATAAAGGTTGTTATCGTACCCGACCGTAGGGGCGAGGCGCCCTCGCCCTCAATACAGGCGAACGATGACAATCTGCAGGGGGCTTTTGAAGATTATGGTGTCCTCGTGGAATCGGGGCCGTATTCCGGGCTTTCGTCTGAGGAGGCGAGGGAGAAGATCGCCGGGTTTCTCGAGAAAGAAGGTCTTGGGAAGAGAGTTGTTAATTACAGGCTCAGGGACTGGGGCATATCACGCCAGAGATACTGGGGAACACCCATTCCCATAATTTATTGTCCGTCCTGCGGCATTGTTCCCGTTCCGGCGGATAACCTGCCGGTTATTCTTCCTGAAGATGTACAAATCTCCGGCAAAGGCGCATCCCCGCTGGCGGAGGCAGAAGCCTTTGTAAACATCAACTGCCCCCGGTGCGGCGCAGAAGCCAGGAGAGAGACAGACACAATGGACACGTTCGTTGATTCATCGTGGTATTTTATCGCTTATTGCATGGGCGGCAATAAGCAAATCGATTTTAACTCTGAACTCTCGACTCTTAGCTCTAAACTCTCGTACTGGATGCCCGTAGACCAGTATGTCGGCGGCATTGAGCACGCTGTGCTGCATTTGCTCTATTCAAGATTCTTTACAAAGGTCCTGAGGGACCTGGGGCTGGTTACGGTAAATGAACCGTTCAAGAGTCTCCTTACCCAGGGGATGGTCATAAAAGACGGGGCCAAGATGTCCAAATCAAAAGGCAATGTGGTGGACCCCGATTCTCTTGTGGAATCGTACGGTACGGATACGGTGAGGATTTTCAGCATGTTTGCCGCGCCTCCGGAAAAGGACCTGGAATGGTCCGACCAGGGGGTAGAGGGCGCCCTCCGGTTTTTAAGCCGTATCTGGACATTCGTTTACAGAAACCACAGCGTCCTGAAAAGTGCCGGCGGTCATTTGAAAAACGTGTCGCATTTTTCCGCTCCGGCATCACAATTATTGAGAAAGACCCATCAGACAATCAAAAAGGTCACAAACAGTATTGAACGCGACTATCATTTCAACACCGCAATCGCCGCATTGATGGAGCTTGTCAACGAGACCCTGTCCTTCAGTCCATCAGATGAAGATGAGCGTGATCTGCTGAGATATACCGTCAGGCAGATAATTCTGCTCCTGTCTCCTTTTGCCCCGCATTTTTCCGAAGAGCTCTGGAGGGAGATCGGGGAAAGCAAAACCCTGTTTCATGAAAAGTGGCCGTCATGGGATGAAGACATTGCAAAGGAGGAGGAGATCGAGCTTGTCGTACAGATAAACGGGAAGGTCCGGGCAAAGATCACGATTGCAGCCGGGCTTGAAGATGAGGCCATAAGGGAAAGGGCCTTCAGTGATGCGAAGATACAGGACATTATAAAAGACAGGACGCCGCGAAAGGTAATAGTTGTTCAGGGCAGGCTGGTCAATATAGTAATCTAACCACAAATAAGAAGTGGGAAGCAGGAAATAGAATATGGAAAATGCAAAATTAAAATTTCGGGAGCTCCTTATATGTACTCTTTCATTTTTTATTTTTGCCGTTGTAGTCAGCTCCTGCGGTTACCGGTTTATCGGTTCGCAATCGCTCCCTTTTGATGCAATAACGATTAAGCCCGTCAGGAACAACACATACGAACCGAAGCTTGAAGAGAAGATGCATGACGCACTCTCGATTGAGTTCATACACCAGGGGATGAATGTGAAGGCGGCAGGCAGTGATGCTGTCCTCGAAACGACCATTACGACTTTTGCACTCGGCGCCGTAGCTGAAGTTGACGAGACCGTCAAGGAACAGGAGATCGTAATGTATGTGGACCTCAGATTGACCAGTAATGGAAAGATTACTGAATTTAAATCTATGGCATCGCCGATAAAAATCACCTTTCAGTCCACCGGAACGGTAAGTGAAAGTGTTGCCCGAAAAGATGCTGCGGCGGTCAAGGCCTGCAGGGAGATAGCCAAGGAAATAGTAAGCAAGATCATTATCGAATATGCTAAATAAGACCCTGCAGAAGGAATTTGAAAGCGGCCTGTCCGCTCCTCTTTATTATCTCTGGAGTGAAGACGGCTGTTTCCTTGAAGAAGCTCTCTCCGGGTTTGTTAAAACCGTTATAGCTTCAGCCCCGATGGATTTCAATTACGATGTATTCGATTCAACCTCGAAACCGCAGGAAATTGTAGATGCCGCGTTGACTCTTCCGGTCATGGCAAAGCGGCGTCTCGTTGTGCTGAAGGACTTTCACGAGCTTCCGGCCTCTGCTGTTCAGGTGCTTACTCCTTATCTGAATGGACCTTCCGGGACGACCTGCATGGCAGTCCTTTCGAAAAAGGCCCCGAAAGCATCTTTGAAATTTAACTGGAAGGTCTTTGCCCTGAATATAAAAGAATGGGACATACCTGCATGGCTGAGAAATTATGCTGCCGGAAAAGGGATAAGGCTGTCGGCTGACGCAGTGGAGATGCTGATTGAATTTGTGGGACATGATATCGGATTATTAATTTCGGAGATCGAAAAGCTGGCGCTCTGGGGAAGCCGCACGGTAACCGGCAGGGACATTATTGCTTCAACCAGCTCCATGAGAAAATATACGTCTTTTGATCTTGTAGATACCTTGATTGCAGGACAGAAGACACGGGCATTCCGGGTCCTTAAGACGATGCTTTCAGGAAATGCCTTTGACGCGCCTGTGATTCTCGGGACACTGAACTGGCATTTCAAACAGTTTTATTTACTCTGGCGGAATAACGGACAGCGGCCGGCCAAGATGAGGGAAAAGACATACCGGACACTCGTAAAATACCTGCCTTCCTTCAGGGAAGACGATTTTTTACGCATATTTCAGAACCTGCATGAGGCGGACCTTGGGATTAAGACAACGGGAAGACCGGGGATCGTCCTTGAGGTCCTGCTGATCAGGCTGCTTCAGAAGGGAGCATCGCATTGACAAGCTTTGTGAGCCGGGATACTTTTCTCGAAGCTGTATTCCTGTGGATCAATCCTTTTCTGGCTGCCTTATCAACGGCAGAAACTACTTCTTTCAGTGCTGTCCCTGCATTGTCTTTATTCTTATCAGCTACTGCCTTTTCAACCTTCTTTGACAGGGTCTTCAGCATGTTTTTTGCAGACTTGTTTTCAATGGTCAGCGCTACAGTCTGGCGCGCTCTCTTGATGCCTGATTTGCTTTTCTTGGGTGCAGCTTTTGCTGGCAATGTGATACCTCCGTTTACTTATAATTTACCCTCTATATGAATCATAGACAGGACTGTGACATCAAAAATAGAGTATTATTTAACCTTAAAGAGGAAAGAAAGTCAAGGCATTAAAGGTATAAAATCTCAAATAACAAGCACGAAATAACAGGCAAATCAAAAACCGGGCGCTAAATTTGATGATTCTGTTTTGCTTCGGTACGGAATTTTTTGATTGAGTTTTATCTGGTATTTGTTAATTGATTATTGTAATTTTAAGATGCTGGATTTAAGTAAATTAATTGAGAACTAAAATGACAAAGGAGAGAACTCATGATTCTTGAAAGGATTGTAGTAGGTCCTCTTGAGGAAAATACTTATATCATCGGTGATGAAGTGACAAACCAGGCCATTGTCGTAGACCCCGGAGATGAATCCGACAGGATCATCGAAATAATAAAAGAGAGGGGCCTGCAGGTCCATACCATAATCTGTACGCACACGCACTTTGATCACGTAGGGGCAGTCGGCGACATCAAAAAAGCGACCGGCGCCCGGATATTGATTCACAAAGAGGACCAGCAGGTATATGAAACAGCCAAGGACCAGGCGGCCTTCTGGGGATACGACTTTGATGACATTCCGCAGCCTGACGGCTTTATCGATGAAGGGGATGACATTCAGGTCGGTGATATCAAATTCAGGGTCATGCATACTCCCGGCCACAGCCCTGGAGGAATATGCCTCTATGGCGGTGGTGTATTGATAACCGGAGACACTCTCTTTAAGGGGTCTGTCGGAAGGACCGACTTTCCCGGAGGCAGCATGGAAGAACTCAAAAAGTCATTCAGGCGCCTGCTCGGTTTACCTGAAGGCACGAAAATATTTTCAGGCCATGGCCCGGAGACCACCGTTGGAATGGAGAAAAGGACAAATTATTTTGTAAATGAGTTTTTGTAAAAGCCATGAAAGCTTCAGTTACCGATGTGCGGGGATAAATTATTTGTCGAATCTGCGGAATGCAGTGTCCTCAGGGCGACTCTTACCGCGTCCTTTATATAGTGCGTATAATGTGCTGCAAAACAGTCCTCCCGCCTGTTGTCGATAACAGCACAGATAACACCTGCCCTGCACCCGAGTCCACCCATGAAATGGAGGAGAAAGCTGGCTTCCATTTCCATGTTCTCGATCCTGAGGCCGGGAATGCCTGTATCCAGTGACGCCAGAAGGCCGTCTATATCAGATACTGTTACAGGAACCCTTGATATGTCCCTGCCCTGGTTTGCAAAAAATCCGGAGCTCGATACTGTTATCCCCTTTTTATACCGCACGCCGAGCTTGTCCGCCTCCCGTTCCATTCCGGCAGTGATGTCAGAAGCGGCCCTTGAGACGTAGGGAAATATCTTGCCTTTAAACCGTGATGTCCGGGCAGCGGCTCCATTGATAATTTCCCGGACCTTTTCCTCAAGCATTTCACAGCGTTCATCATAAAATGCAGGACTGTAAAACAGACCGGTATTGTCCAGGCCGACGGCATAATCCGTCACAATGAGCGTTCCGAGAGAGGTGTCATGCTGAACACCGCCCGAGGTGCCTACCCGGATGATGGTCAGTGGTTTAATCACCTCTTTCCGGGTCCTTGTACTGAAATCGATTTCATTCAAAGCGACAATCTCATTCAGTACAATCTCCAGGGAGGGTGTCCCCATGCCTGAGGTGGTGATGGAGACCCTCTGTCCGGTTTCCCGGCATGTCCCTGTTATTGTCCTGAGTCCCCGGTGCGACCTGTCAACTTCACGATCACCCAGAAATTCTTCGGCAATGAAGGGGACCCTTTCAGGATCACCTGCAATAATGATATTCCTTGCGAGCTCTTCCGGATGCAGGCCCAGGTGGTAGACCTTATTGTTGAATACCGGAAGATCAGAGGCATTATAAGGGCCGTTTTTTTTCATTGGAAGGTATTATGTCTCCAATTCGTCATGATAATCAAATGTAATGTTCAACTATAAACTGTTGCCCTGTGGCGCTGCTGTTCTTTTCTTGCGCTGAAAGCTGATTGCTGATCGCGGAGAGCTGTCATCAAGTTTACGTGCAGACCTGGATGAATAAAACTTAATTTTTTAGTCTGATCCCGGCAACTCTCAAACGGAAGGAATATGTTGGGTGCCCCCCAGTCCCCCTTGAACACTTTGGGATTCTCATTTAGAATATACTCGGTTTAACTTGCTATTAAGGACGGATATCGTGAGACTGGTTTATTTTGGAACTCCGGAGTTTGCAGTATTGCCTCTTCAGGCATTGCTTGGCGGAGGGCATGAGGTCATTGCTGTTGTGACTCAGCCAGACCGGCCGAGCGGTCGGGGAAGACACTTGAAAGCCTGTCCGGTAAAGGTTGAAGCGGAGAAATCCGGGCTCAGGATTTTGCAGCCTGGAAGAGTAAGAGAGCCGGAATTTATTGAAGCCCTGAAAGCCATACATCCTTCAGCTGTTGTTGTAGCTGCGTATGGACAGATTCTTCCTGCTGCAATTATTCATTTGCCGGAACTCGGATGTGTGAATATTCATGCGTCCCTTCTGCCGGCATACCGCGGGGCCGCGCCGATAAACTGGGCCATCATTAATGGAGAGAACAAAACGGGCATTACTACCATGCTGATGGATGAAGGCATGGATACGGGTCCTGTTCTTTTACAGACGGAGACGGAGATATCAGCGGACGACACCGCAGGCACCCTTTCTCTCAGACTGTCAAAGATCGGGGCAGATTTATTGATACCGACTTTGAAGGGGCTGGCAAGCGGGGAAGTGACACCTGTCCCTCAAACAGGTGAAGTTTCATATGCGCCCTTATTAAAAAAGGACGACGGGCTTATCAGGTGGTCAAAATCAGCAGAGGAATTATGCAGATTTATAAACGGGATGAATCCCTGGCCCGGCGCGTATAGTATACTTGAAAACGAAAGGGTAAAAATCATCAGGGCGGTCCCCCTGGATGGAAAGGGCGAGGCAGGGACCATAGTGAGTGCCGGGAAAGATGAGTTGATTGTCGGCACAGGGAGGGGAAGACTTTCCATTCTTGAGATCCAGCCTCCCGGCAAAGCGGTCATGTCAGTCAGGGCCTATCTGCAGGGCAGGAGATTGAGGGCAGGGATGAAGTTTGATTAAATTTTAAAGAGTACGTGAGCTGAAGGCCGAAAAAACGATTATGAAACATATTCTGAAACTTTCCATTTACTTTATCGCTTTCCTTGCTGTTGGGGCAGCTGCTGCCTTTGTGGTTTTCAGGACCGTCAGTTTAGATAAAGGGGGCAAGGTCCCGTTAATTGAAGGGAAGACCCTGTCAGAGGCCGCTGAGCAGCTGAACAGGGAAAAATTATTCCTGAGCATTGCAGGGAATGAATATCATGACGAAATCCCTGAAGGACGTATTATAAGCCAGAAGATAAAACCCGGAGAGAGGGTCAAGGCAGGCACGTATGTGGGAGTAACGGTGAGCATGGGGCAGGAGATGTATTCCATGCCTTCTTTTGAAGGGCAGATGCTCGAGGACGCAAAGCTGACATTGAACAATCTCGGCATAAAGATAAAAAAGGTCACATCAGTCCATTCCGATTCCATGGCAAAAGGCATGATAATTGCCCAGAGACCCTTGCCGGGTAATTCAGCAGGCAATGAAATAAATTTTCTCGTGAGCCTGGGTGCGTATACAAAGTCGTACAGGTGTCCGGCATTTGTTAATATGTCCATAGATGACGCAAGGGAACTGGCAAAAGAGCTCGGGATTGAACTGGTAGAAAAGGAAAGCGGCAGCAAGGTCATATTTCAGAGACCGGAGGCCGGTGCGGTCATCCAGACAGGGGACGCGGTAGAGGTCAGACTCGGCCGCGGGTGGGGACTGTGGTTTTAAGAAAACAGGTGAGAAGTGGGAAGTAAGAAGTGAAAACTCAATAGCCGGGAGCAGGAGTAGACAGTATTAAACTGTCACTTCCCACTTCCCGCATCTCACTTCTTGCTTAATTTATAAAAGGAGGTTTTATGGTAAAGATAGCGCCGTCTATTTTGTCGGCAGATTTTTCAAGGCTCGGCGAGGAAGTCATTGCGGCTGAAAAAGCAGGAGCAGACCTGGTGCATGTAGATGTGATGGACGGTCATTTTGTGCCGAACATTACCATCGGACCGCTTGTCGTAAAGTCTGTTAAAAAGGTCGCATCCATACCGCTTGACGTGCATCTCATGATCGAAGACCCTGATACATACGTCCGGGATTTTGCTGACAGCGGGGCTGATATCATCACCGTGCATCAGGAAGCGTCTGTGCATTTGCACCGGACCATACAGAACATAAAAGAATGCGGGGTGAAGGCCGCTGTGTCCCTCAATCCCGCGACCCCGGTCAGCAGTATAGAAATTGTACTCCCGTATGTTGATATGGTTTTAATAATGTCTGTCAACCCGGGGTTCGGCGGACAAAAATTTATCCCCGAGGCACTGGCCAAGATCAGGCAGCTCAGAGACATTATTAATAAAAACAATTATCGCGCAGAGATAGAAGTTGACGGCGGGGTAAACATCGACAATGTTGCAGAGATAGTGAAGGCCGGAGCTGATATCGTGGTCATGGGAAACGCTTTTTACAATTCCGGAAACTATGCTGATACAGTCAGGACTGTCAGGGAAAGATGTAAAATATGAGTTAAAGAAGCGGTATGCAGTGTATATGGAAAGAGGAGAACAATGTCAGATACATATTTTCAGAAGGCTGAAGAATACAGAATCAGGGCGGAATACGACAGGGCGATCGCGTTTTACAATAAGGCGCGGGCAGTCTGCAAGAAAAAATCAGATGTATCCGGCCTGCTTGATTGCTGTTTGTCCCTCGGCGATACATTCAGGGCCAAAGGCGATTTCAGAGAGGCGAAAGACATGTATGCAGAAGGACTGGAGCTGGCAGATGCCCTTGATGACAGGGCTTCGGAGGCTGATGCCCTCTCGGGCCTGGGGCTGAGTCTGCGTGCCCTCGGAGATTGGGGCAGGGCTCTGGAGCTTATCGGGAAGGCCCATAAAATATATAAGGGACTGAGGGACCGTCAGGGGGAAGCATTTTCTTTCTGGGCAACGGCCGGCACGTACCGGATAAAGGGTGATGTAAAACGGGCCGTCAGTACATATCATGGAGCGCTCGAAATGTTCAGGGCCTTAAAAGACAGGGCGGGTATGGCCTATTCATACTGCGGCCTTGGAGGAAGCTCACGGGTGGCCGGCGCATTCGGGGACTCGGAGAGATATTATAAAACGGCCAACAGGATGTTTGGACATCTTAAGGACCGGTTTGGACTTGCTTATTCATATTGCGGGCTCGGTAATGCACGGAGGATGAACGGTGATTACAAAAATGCGCTGATATATTTCAGGAAAGCGGAAACCCTGTATAAAAAAATAGGCGACAGGGTAAGCTATGCTTATACACTCTGGAGTATAGGCACTACGTACAAGATGCTTGGGGAAATGGACAGGGCCATCGAAAGTTTTAAGGGGTCCGCTGAATTTTTCAGACAAACAAGAGACCCGCGTGGAATGATATATTGCATTCTGGGGAACGGAGAAGTGGATTATTTATGCGGGAAAAGGGCCAAGGCGGAAAAGGCCTATCTCATAGCCCGTGCGCGTGCTGAAAAGTACGGATTCACGATTGAGAAGAAATATGCAGAGACGCTGCTGAGGGCGCTTGAGCGGAACGCAGGAAGTCCTGTTAATCTGCCGTAGTAAAACCCTGTCAGCAGGAGCATGGCATGGCCCTGAATTCATAGGACCATTGATAAGTCCAGGACATCTGATTATACTGCTTATTGAAATAACACAGGCTATCTGGTACTATTTGGATGGAACATGAAATGGAGACAACAGAATCACTTTATGAGCAGTCCGCTGAGGAGCGGCAGGATTTTATCAAGGCCGACTTACTAAGCAGGATCATAGCCAAAACAATAGATTTTATAATTGTTGTCGCCCTCTATGAGATAATACCAAAAGTCGGTTTTTTCGCCGGATTTACGTATCTGCTGATAGCCGACGGCTTATTTGAGGGGAGGAGCGCAGGCAAGAAGCTTATCGGACTGAGAGTGATCGTCCGTGACAGGAACAACGGCACTGCGGCCTGTGAGTATAAGGAGTCGATATACAGGAACTTCCCTTTTGCTGTGGGATATATTCTGTATGGAATATTAAAGATAATACCGCTAATCGGATGGATTATCGGATTTGTTATCGTAATCGGGATTCTGCTTTTTGAGAGTCTTGTTATTTTGGGAAGCGAAGAAGGCGTGAGGCTGGGTGATGAACTGGCAAAAACTCGCGTTGTTCAGGACAGACAAGGGGGAGTAAATGTTCAATAAAATTCTTGGATGGTTTTCGAGTGACCTTGCCATAGACCTCGGCACGGCAAACACGCTCGTCTTTATGAAAGGCAAAGGCATCGTGTGCAACGAGCCTTCTGTTGTTGCCATTCAGAAAGACAAGGTCATCGCGGTCGGCCTGGAGGCACAGAAGATGCTGGGCAGGACCCCTGCTAATATCACCGCGATGAGGCCCCTTAAAGAAGGGGTCATTGCTGATTTTGACAAGACGGGAGAGATGCTCAAATATTTTATCAGGAAGGTCCATAACAGAAAGAGCTTTATTTCTCCCAGGATCGCAATTGGTGTTCCGTCAGGCATAACCCAGGTAGAGCAGCGGGCGGTAAAGGACGCGGCCCAGGCCTCGGGCGCCAGAGAGATTTATCTTATCGAAGAGCCGATGGCGGCTGCGATAGGCGTAGGGCTTCCCATCGGGGAGCCGTATGGAAATATGATCGTGGATCTCGGGGGAGGAACGACCGATGTGGCGGTCATCTCACTTCATGGCGTCGTCTACAGTAAAGCGGTAAGAATGGGCGGCGACAAACTCGACGAGGACATTGTCAATCACATCAAGAGCAAGGGAAGGATACTTATAGGAGAGCGGACCGCTGAACTTATCAAGAGACAGATCGGTTCAGCCTATAAGGTTGATGATGAAAACAGGTCTGTAGAAGTCAAGGGCCGGGACCTTGTGTCAGGCATACCGAAGGTCATTACGATATTTGAAGATGAGATCCGGGAAGCAATAAGTGAAACGATTACCGTTATAATTAATGCGATCAAGGTCGCGCTTGAGAATACCCCTCCCGAACTTGCGTCCGACATAGTTGACAGGGGGATCGTGCTTGCCGGCGGCGGGGCGCTGTTAAAGGGGCTGGATGCGCTCATAAGGCATGAGACCGGCCTGCCGGTAATCGTCGCGGAAGAGCCCCTGCTGGCGGTTGTCAAGGGTGTCGGACAGGTGCTGGATGAACTGGACATTCTAAGAAGAGTCGCCTTATGACAGATCTCCGGGGATGTTAAAAAAAAAAATAATCTTCTTCGCTGTTTTTGTGCTCCTTGTTATTGGCCTGCTCACATATCAGAGTACCCGCGGTGAAAGAGGGGTCGCTGATTTCCCCATTTATCCGCTAAAAATCATCGAGCAGGGCCTCTCTTCCCTAATTGATTTTTTCAGGAGCTACGTCCCTTTTTTGGGAAAAGGGGAGAGGGCCACCGGCCTGCGGCTGGCCGAATGTGAAGGGGAGAGGACCAAATATAAGGAAGCCGCTTATGAAAATGAGAGGCTCCGGGCCATTCTGCAACTGAAATCTGAAAGGGCCGACTTCATTTCCGCTGCAGGTGTATTTGCAAGAGACCCCACCAACTGGTTCCAGATAATGTGGATCGACAAGGGGCTTGACAGCGGTATCGCCAAAAACATGGTTGCCGTAACGCCGCTCGGGCCGGTAGGGAAGGTCCACCGGGTGTTGGGAGAGAGGGCCGCCATTATCCAGATAACGGATGTCAATTCGTCCGTGGCTGTGAGGCTTCAGACGTCGAGGGTTGAAGGTATTTTGGAAGGAAGGGGAGATAACCGGTGCTCTCTGAAATATATAGCAAAGGACATCGAGGTCGCGCCAGGAGAGAATGTCATAACCTCCGGACTGGACGGGATATATCCCGAAGGCCTTTTAGTCGGTTCTGTTTCCGAGGTCGACAGGGAGGGTGGCGAGCTTTTTCAGCTGATTATTGTCGCACCCTCACAAGACCTTAATAAGGTTGAAGATGTGGTGATACTCAGGAAGTGAACATTTTTTTACTATATATATCCTTCGCGTATCTTACACTGGCTTTGCAGGCGATTTTTTTCAAGGGTATCAAACCTGATTTTGTGCTTGTCCTCGTCTGCTTCTATTCCTTTAAATACGGACAGGCAAAGGGGACAACATACGGGGCACTGGCAGGCCTGCTTATGGACAGTGCAAGCGGGTTTATCATCGGTCCCAATATCATAAGCAAGGCACTCTCAGGCTTCCTCATCGTAAAAGTCAGGGAAAATATATTTCAATGGAACCTCACCTTCAATACCATCGTTATCACGATAATATCAATCATGGACGTCTTTATCGTATACATATGTATTGAAACTTTTTCGAAAATGTCTTTTCACAACAGGCCGTGGGGGATATCGGTAATGGGTGTGATATATAACATCATTTTTGCGCTGTTACTGTATTGGTTGTTTAACAGGGGGAAAAAGGAAGGTTTATTGAGGCAATAAATTTGAACGGCAGCCATGGATAAAAAAATTACCGTTGCTTTTTATATCGTCATTTCCGTATTCGGCATCTTTCTGTTGAGACTCTGGCATCTCCAGATAATCAAGGGAGATGAATATAAAGAGATTGATGAGAGAAACAGGATAAGGGTCATAGATATAGCTGCGCCGAGGGGGATCGTTTATGACAGAAACAATAATGCCCTCGTGAAGAACGTATTGTCCTTTGATATATCAATGGTCAGGGAAGATATGCCGGAAGACCCCGTGACGCTGGGGGAACTGGGCGGAGTTATCGGACTTCCACAGGAGCATATCCTGAAACTTGCAAAGGCCTCGCCGAGTCCGTATGAGACGGTCAAACTCAGACGCAATGTGTCGTTTGAGGAGGTCGCCAGGATAGAGGCAAGGAAGAACGATTTCCCGGGCCTGCTGGTGGAGGTGACAAGCGCCAGGGGGTATCTCTACGGACAAACAGCGAGTCACCTGCTCGGGTATCTGAGCAATCCTACGCCGAAACAATTGGGCCTGCCCGAATTCAGCAATGTGCCGAGACAGGCCTTTATCGGACAGTCCGGGATCGAAAAAACCTATGACCGTACATTGAGGGGAGTAGCCGGCAAAAAAATAGTAGAGGTTGATGCCCTCGGTAACATCATAAAGTTTGTCAGGATACAGAAGCCCCTCAGGGGAGAAGATATAAGACTCTCGATAGACATCAACGCCCAGATGGAGGCTGAAAAAAGTCTTGAAGGGCAGGCCGGGGCTGTTGTGGCCCTGAAGGCGGATACCGGAGAAGTCCTGGCCATGGCCAGCGCCCCGTCCTTTGACCCCAATCTTTTTGTGGCCGGCATAGAACGCGACGCGTGGAGGGCCCTTATTAATGATCCTGCCAAACCACTGATGAACAGGGCCATACAGAACCAGTATCCCCCCGGTTCCACTTTTAAAACAATAACAGCTCTTTCCGCCCTTGAAACCGGGTTGGCGTCGGAAGGGACGTCGGTTTTTTGCGGAGGCTCTACATATTTCGGAAGGACGTTCAGGTGCTGGAAGGAGGGTGGCCATGGGGGAGTCAATACCCACAGGGCCATTGTTGAATCATGTGACGTCTACTTTTATGATATCGGGAAAAGGATAAACATAGACACAATCGCAACGTATGCATGGGCCTTCGGCCTCGGCAGGCCGACCGGGATAGACCTTGACGGAGAGGCCCCGGGAAACCTGCCATCCACAAAGTGGAAGCTCAAGAAAATGAAAGAGAAGTGGTATCAGGGCGAGACCCTCAGTGTAGCGATCGGCCAGGGGTATCTGACCGTTACGCCTATACAGATGGCGAGACTTACCGCAGGACTGGTCAACGGCGGTAAAATATATAAACCTCATCTGCTGGCCGGTGAGACCCCGGAGCTTGAGAGAACAGTCGATGTTGATCAGGGCAATCTGGATTTCATAAAAAGTGCCATGCTCGGTGTTGTATATGAAGGCGGGGGAACGGGCGGCAGGGCGCGTTCAAATATTGTGAGCATCGGGGGAAAGACGGGCACGGCCCAGGTCATCGGAGGGGCCATCAGGGGGAAAAAACTTTCCGGCGCACAACAGGACCATGCGTGGTTTATTTCATACGCCCCGCAGCACAACTCACAGATGGCCGCTGCCGTTTTTGTCGAACACGGCGGTCACGGAGGCAGTGCAGCAGCACCGATTGCAAAGCGGGTCATCGAGGCATATTTCAATCCTCCGAAACCGGAAAGTGAAGAAGAGAAACAGGAAGAGGGAAGCGGTGAGGAGCAGAAGCCGGAAGTGCAGAATCAGGGAGATCAAAACCAGCAAACAGAAACACAGGAGAATCAGCAGGCGGAAGGAGATTAGAAAAGTGTCATTGATGCGTGACCGTGTCAGGATATTAATTAACTGACACGAAACACTGACACTAACAGCGATGATGATAGACCGAAGGATATTAAAAGGTTTCGACTGGAGTTTTCTGGGGGCAGTCATTGTCCTGTCCCTGATAGGGGTAATGACCATCTACAGCGCCACCCGGCCGCTCCTCGAAACCCAGCAGTCGTCTTTTTATGTGAGACAGTTGAACTGGATAATGCTGAGTCTTGTTATCTTTTTTCTGGCAGTAAGTTTTGACTACATGTGGTTCATACGGTCTGCATACCTCTTATACGTGATCGGGGTGCTTCTGTTAATCATTGTTCTGGTGGCGGGAAGAAAGGGGATGGGTGCGCAGAGGTGGATTGATCTCGGGTTTCTGTCATTTCAGCCCTCAGAATTCTTTAAGATCTTTATTGTAATGACGCTATCACGTTACCTTTCACAGATGAGAAACGGGGTGGGCCTCGGGCTTAAGGAATTATCGAAAATGCTTGGTGTTTTTTTTATTTTACCTGCGGTCCTTATCCTTAAACAGCCTGATCTGGGGACGATGCTGATGGTCATGTTCATCTTTACATCAATGATTTTAACTTACGGGATCAGGAAAAAGATCCTTATGACTATTATCGTAATAGGGCTCATTGCCCTACCGTTTGCAGGCAAAATTTTCTGGGGAGGATTAAAGGGCTACCAGAAGAACAGGATCATTGCGTTTATAGACCCGCAGGCGGACCCGCAGGGCATAGGTTATCATATCGCCCAGTCAAAGGTCTCCATCGGCGCAGGCGGTTTTCTGGGCAAGGGATATACGAAAGGGACACAGGGCCCCTACAGGTTCCTCCCGGAGCACCATACTGATTTTATTTTTTCCATTTTCTCTGAAGAATGGGGCTTTATGGGCAGTCTCCTCCTGTTCGTACTGTATCTGTTTATTATATGGAAAGGTTTTGATACGGCGAAGAACGCACGTGACATGGAGGGGACGTATCTGGCACTCGGCGTGACGTATATGTTTACTTTTTATTTTATCGTTAATATCGGGATGACCCTCGGGCTGATGCCTGTTGTGGGCATCCCTCTGCCCCTTATGAGTTATGGAGGGACGGCCCTGCTTTCGAATTTCATTGCGCTGAGCATTATACAGAATGTAAGGGTGCGCAGATTTGCGTCGTATTATTGATGTTCTCATAGCTCCTCAATTTCGGTGAATATATTTCATAGCAGTTTCTTCATAAGCCTTTATACAGGCTGAATTCCTTAATAATCCTTTAAGAAAATCGCAAAATATCGTATAATCTATTTCCATATAACATGCTTATAAAGTTAATAGAATACTTCGGCGCTGTCATGGAAAAGCCCCTCATGGGGCTGGGCCGGATAATGCTCTTACTGGGCTCCACCCTGAAGGGTATTGTGAGACCCCCTGTTGAATTGCGGAACATCGTGAACCAGATGCTGCAGATCGGGGTCAATTCCCTGCCGGTGGTTCTTGTAACGGCCGTGTTTACCGGAATGGTCCTTGCGCTTCAGAGCTACACAGGCTTTAAGCGTTTTGGCGCTGAGGGGCTCGTCGGTTCTGTTGTCGCGCTTTCCATGACAAGGGAGCTGGGGCCTGTGCTCACAGCGCTTATTGTAACGGGGCGCGCCGGAGCTGCGATGGCCGCTGAACTCGGGACGATGAGGGTCACAGAGCAGATTGACGCACTGGAGACCCTGGCCACAAATCCGGTAAAGTACCTTGTGGTACCGAGGTTCCTCTCAGGCATGATTATGCTCCCGGCCCTTACTGCGGTGACTGATATCATCGGCATTCTGGGCGGTTATTTCGTCACCGTGATGCTGCTGGGTTCAAGCTCGACGACGTATTTAAGGGCCACGTGGGACTACCTGGAACTTCAGGACATTTACAGCGGACTTGTCAAGGCATGTTTCTTCGGTGCGGCGTTCGCGCTGATAAGCAGTTATAAAGGTTTTTACACAAGCGGAGGCGCTGAGGGGGTCGGCAGGGCCACTACAGGGGCGGTTGTCTATTCATCAATGACAATACTGATTTCGGACTATTTTCTCTCTGTATGGTTGTTTAAATGATTGAACTGAGAGACCTCCATAAATCGTTTAACGCCCATTACGTTCTCCGGGGGGTCAACCTGAAAGTCAAGAAGGGCGAGAGCCTTGTCGTCATCGGGGGCAGCGGCTCGGGGAAGAGTGTGCTATTGAAACATATCATCGGGCTTTTAAAGCCTGATCAGGGAACAATCTTCGTGGATTCATCAGACCTGTCCCTGCTGGATGAAGAGGGCCTGAAAGAGATACGGAGGAAGTTCGGAATGCTTTTTCAGTCCTCAGCGTTATTTGACTCGATGACCGTTTGGGAAAATGTAGGTTTTGGACTGAAACGCCACACCCATATGCCGGACGACGAAATTAAGGAAGTTGCGGTCCAGAAGCTCAAGATGGTCGGTCTCATGGGAGTGGCGGATGAAATGCCCTCCGAGCTTTCCGGCGGCATGCGCAAGCGGGTTGGTCTTGCGCGGGCCATCGCCATGAACCCCGAGATACTTCTTTATGATGAGCCCACGACAGGCCTTGATCCCATAATGGCGGACGCAATCAATGATCTTATTATAAAAATGAGGGAAGAGCTGAATGTGACATCCGTTACCATCACGCATGATATGAAAAGCGCGTACAAAATTGCAGATACCATTGCGATGCTTTATAATGGTGTGATTATTGCGACAGGCACGTCCGGGGAAATTCAGAACTCGGCGGACCCTGTGGTCAGGCAGTTTGTTGAAGGAAGGGCCGAGGGCCCCATAAAATTAGAAGGTATAAACAGGTGAAGAACGTATCTGCAGAACTGAAGGTCGGGATATTTGCGATAATAGTCATCGTCGTCCTTTCCTATATGACGTTCAAGGTAGGCGGCATGCCCATGATCTGGGAAAAGGGCTACAGGCTTTATTCGGTGTTTGATGATGTGAGCGGTCTGGATGAACAGTCGCGTATCAAGATTGCCGGAGTTGAAGCAGGCCTGCTCGAAAAGATCAGACTTGAAAACGGAAAGGCCAAACTCACCCTCCTGATCCAGCCCGATGTTAAAGTGTATAAAAACGCGGTAGTGTCCCTGAGGATGTCCGGTCTCCTTGGTGACAAGTATATCGCCCTTTCAACCGGGACCCCGGACCAGCCGCTCCTCAAAGACGGAGACACGATAGCTGAAACGTTTCCTGCTGCTGACATTGATGCTCTTGCGAACCGTGTGACTTCCGCAGCGGACCAGATCTCGGAATTTACAAAAAACGTTAACAGTATATTCGGAGTGACTGAAAGGCAGTCAATCAGTGAAGCCATTGAGAACCTTAAGGATGTGACCATGACTCTCAAAGAGATATCAGCGGAAAACAGGGTCCCCCTGCGGAACGTCATCGCACAGCTTGATAAGTTCACGGCTGCGCTTGGTGACAAGGGACCGGGCGTAATTGATGACATCAGTAATGTGGCCAGGAATTTAAACGAG
>Ga0102851_10000155_pt1 | contig 29325 bp, 28 predicted proteins | sample Mud3Dept3metaG_FD_79558 | JGI IMG/M metagenome (GOLD analysis project Ga0102851, IMG submission 79558) | Freshwater wetland microbial communities from Ohio, USA, analyzing the effect of biotic and abiotic controls - Mud 3 Core 4 Depth 3... | ecosystem: Environmental > Aquatic > Freshwater >... | reverse complement strand
GCGGCTTCGATGCGGCCGGTGTTGGCTCCCGTCTTCGCCGGATCGTGCGTTGCGGCGGTGCAGAGGTAGAGCGTGCGGCGGTCGGCGCCTCCGAGCATGCACGCGTAGGCCTGGTGCTCGACGGCGATGCGCTGCAACACCTCGCCCCCTTCGCGCACGCGCAGCACACCCTTCGAGATCGGCGACGCCACCCAGATGGCGCCCTCGGCATCGAGGCAGATGCCGTCGGGCACCGCGCGTTCGAGCTGCGCCCAGACGCGGCGCTTCGAGAGCCGTCCGTCGCCCGCGACGTCGAACGCGGTGAGCCGCGCCGCAAACGTCTCGGCGACGATCAGCGTTCTCCCATCGGGAGTGATGACGGTGCCATTTGGGAAGAGCAGGTCGCTCGCGGCCACTTCGACGAAACCATCGGGATGCACCAGCGCGAGGTTCGTCGGCGTCTGCGCTGCGCCCCCGTTCAAGTCGAATCCGAAGTTGCCGACGTAGGCGCGCCCGTGCGCGTCCACCACCATGTCGTTGGCGTGGAAGTGCGCGACGTCGGCCAGCTCGGCGTGCACCACGAGTCCGTCGCGATCGCGGCGCAACAGCTTGCGCTGCTGCATCGAGACCACCAGCAGTCGCCCGTCGGGCAGCCAGCCGAGCCCGGACGGCTCGTCGCCGTCGAGGCTGAGCACCGTCTCGGAGCGACCGCTCGGGTCGAGCGTCAAGACGCGGCCGGCGTGCATGTCGGAGAACCAGAGCTTGCCGCCGTGCCAGCGCGGACCTTCGGGGAAGCGCAAGCCGTCGAGGAGAACGCGGGTTTCGTGCATGGCGCGCGAGGATCCCTCGGCCTTGGGGCTCGCGCCAGGCTCAAGCTACGATCGCGCCCATGGCGCTGACTCCTTCGACGATGCTCGCGCTCGGCACCCAGGCGCCGGCATTCGCGCTGCCCGACGCGAACGGCAAGCTCGTCGCGCTCGGCGATTTCCGCGACTCCCCGGCGTTGCTGGTCGCATTCCTCTGCAACCACTGTCCCTATGTGCAGCACATCCGCAGCGGCTTCGCGAAGTTCGCAACCGAGTACCAGGCCCGCGGGCTCGCGATCGTCGCGATCAACGCCAACGACACCGACGCGCATCCCGAAGACAGTCCAGCCGAGATGGCGAAGGACGCACGCCGCTTCGGCTACGTGTTTCCGTATCTCTACGACGCGAGCCAGACGGTCGCGAAGGCGTATCGCGCCGCCTGCACGCCGGACTTCTTCCTCTTCGACGGCGCGCGCAGACTGGTCTACCGCGGCCAGTTCGACGCGAGTCGCCCCAACTCGAAGATCTCCGTCACGGGCGGCGACCTGCGCGCCGCCGCCGACGCGGTGCTCGCCGGCGTGGCGGTGCCCGCCGACCAGAAGCCGAGCATCGGCTGCAACATCAAGTGGAAGCCCGGCAACGCGCCCGACTACGCCTGAGGCGCGCCGTCGTCGCGCTGATCGCTGGTGTCGCGCGCTCGTCGCTCGCGCAACCCGCGCCCGCGGAAACGGAGTGCAAGCCGGTGACCGTCGAGACGCGGCGCATCGGCGGGCGCATGGTCGAGCGCATCTACGGCGCCCCGACCAGCGTCGAGTTCGTGGCCGCCATGCGGGTCGACGCCGACGGCGCGTTGCGCGCGTATCACCCGGACGACGCACCGGGCCTCGACCGCCTGCAACACGCTGGTGCGTCGGGAAACTGGTGGGGCATCGTCACCGAGGACGGAACGCCGGGCGGCGAACCGGTGGTGCAGGGCGAGGGCGATCCCGCACCGGGCTTTCATGTATCGCAGACGAGTCTCGCGGATCCCGACAAGGAACTCGCCGATCCGCAGCGCTACGTCGATGCGGTCACGGTTCCGTATCTGGCGCTGCAAGAGCAGTTCGTGACGGAACTCGGATGCAAGCTCGGTGACTTCGCGCTCGTGACGCGCGACGCGGGTGACGGCAGCACGCGGTCGTCCGCGGCGATCTTCGCGGACGTCGCGGCGCCCGAGCTGCCGGTCGGAGAAGGCTCGATCGCGCTCGCCGAGCGCCTCGGCGTTCCGCCCGACCCGCGCAGCGGCGGCACCTATCGGGCGTCGGTTCACTACGTGCTGTTCTGCGGTTCGGGCAACGGACGGCCGCGAAGCGTCGCGGAGATCGACGCCGAGGGCGCGCACCTCGCGGCGGCCCGCCGCATCCGCGACGCCGCCGCGTGCCCGCGTCGCTGACGGGGCGCCCTTGCCGCTAGCCTTTGCTCGCGCGGAGAGGTGGCCGAGTGGTCGATGGCAGCGGTCTTGAAAACCGCCAGGCGCGAAAGCGTCTCGAGGGTTCGAATCCCTCCCTCTCCGCCATCGAAGGCGCCATCCCAAGGCTCGCGCGCGACCCTGCGAGCGGCGTGCTCGGCCGCTATCTTGCGCCGCTTCGCAAGCCGGCCGAGTGCCGGCGCGCAGCGAGCCGCAGACGAGCGAAGCTCCTGACGCGCGGAGAGGTGGCCGAGTGGCTTAAGGCACAGGTTTGCTAAACCTGCGTACGGGAAACCGTACCGAGGGTTCGAATCCCTCCCTCTCCGCCATCCCTACATTAGAAGGCGCGCGAAGTCCCAGGAGGCTCGCGCCCCAGGTGGCAACACGACTTCCTATCCGGAGAGATGGCCGAGTGGCTGAAGGCACGCGCCTGGAAAGTGCGTGAACCCGAAAGGGTTCCGTGGGTTCGAATCCCACTCTCTCCGCCAGGCTTTCTGGGACTCCGGATTCCGCTAGTTTCCGATTTCTCGCGCGCCCGTAGCTCAGTTGGATAGAGCGCTAGGTTGCGGACCTAGAGGTCGCATGTTCGAGTCATGCCGGGCGCGCCACTGATTCCTCGCAGCGAGTCATCGAAGAAGGCCGAGGGTTGGGCGAATGCCTCCCTCGGCCGTTCTACTGCTGGTGCCCCGCGTCGTCGCGCACGACGCAGATGGCCGAGAAGCCGCCGCCGGGCGTTCGCAGGTTGGTGACTTGTCCCTGGTAGGCGCGTGCGCCGAGCAGCAATACCTCGTCGCGGTAGGCGTAGGCGCGCACGTCGAACTTCATGCTTCGTCGTCCGTCGACCGTGGCGACACCGACCTCACCCGGCTCGACGCGGCGCTGCGCGACGAAACCGCCCAGCTGCGCGATCTCCTCGAGCTTCCGGCGTGAGATCTTGTCGCCGCGGTAGACGGCGTGGCTCGCGTAGGCAGCCGCCGGCTTGAACACCCATTCGCGCCGCGTGCGCCACGCGTCCTCGAGGCCCATCGCGTCGAGCAGGCGCGTCTCGGGAATCACCGCCGTGAGCAGCGCGATCTCGTCATGCTTCGCGCCGATGCCTTGCAGCGCATCCGCAGACGAGAACAGCGTGAGCCGCTGCTTGTTCGCCAGCAGATGGTGCTCGCGCGGCGACGGCGTCACGACCACCGCGTCGGCGAGGTACGCCGCGCGCAGCGCGCGACTGCGCTCTTGTTCGAAGCGCCAATCGGTGTCGCGCAGGTAGACGAGGTCGAGGCGGCGCCCGCCGAGCGTGAGGTCCGCGCCGTCGTACGCGAGATCGCGCACGTCGCACACCTGCGCCTCGATGCCGGAAAGCGCAAAGAGCTGGCGGAACAGCTCGAACTCGGGGCGCAGGAACTGTTCCTCGGGATGGTCGTCGGCGATCGCCACGAGCCGGAGCGAGGCGCCGGGACGTGCCGCACGCAGCTCGGCCTCGAAGGTTGCGACGATGCGCGCCCGCATCGTCTCGACGGGGACCAGCTCCGAGCACAGGCAGGCGAGCTTCACGCGATCGCAGAGGCTTGCGGTGTGGAGCCCATTCAGCAGCGCGCCGCCCGCGTTGGTGTTGATCTCGATCAGCCGCGGGCCGTCGGGCGTCAGATGGAAGTCGTAGCCCATGAAGACGGCGGTGTTCGCGATGCGGTGCCGCGCCACTTCGTCGGCGCCGGCGTCGACCTGTGCCTGGTACGCCGCTTCATGGGCAATGCGGAACAGCGCCGCGACGGTGCGGCGGATCATCTCGAAGTCCGCGCGCTCCAGCGCGACCACGGTGCTCGCGTAGGGAACGCCGGGATGAAGGGCCGCGCTCGCGCTCTGGGTCTCCGCCATGCGCGCAGGATACGGATTCCCCGCTCGATGCACCGCCCAGCGGCCTGCTCGAGCGCCACACCACGCGATACACGACCGCGTCGGGATGATCGAGGCCGGTGGCGTCGAGGCGGCGGGGCGCACACGTGCCGCGCACGTGCCCCTTACTACGCGCAAGCTCTGCTGGTAGGCTGGCGCGCCATGCGCAGGTGCCTCGCGTTCCTCCGATCCGTTGCGACGCTCGCACTCGTCGCGTCGTGCGCGTCCGTTCCGGCCGCCCGCGCCGCCGAGCCGCTCGGGCAGGTCCGGACGCTCCCCGCGCAGCCCGGTCCGCACTGGGTCTGGGTGAGCGACATCCTGCTGAAGCGCGCCGCGCTCATCGACGCCGACGGCGGTAGCTTCCTCGGGATGCTGCCCGGCGGTGGCAGCGGCATCCTCGCGCCGCAGCGCTCGCGCGACGGTCGCGAGTTCTACCAGGCCGAGACCTATTACGCGCGCGGCACGCGCGGCGAACGCACCGACATCGTGTCGATCACCGACGCGCTCACCTTGCAGCCGAAGGGCGAGGTGGTGATCCCGCCGAAGCGCTGCGAGCACACCTCGTGGGTGGCTGGCTCGGCGCTCTCCGACGACGGCCGCTTCTTCGCGGTCTTCAACATGAATCCCGCGACGTCGCTGAGCATCGTCGATGTCGCCGAGCGCCGCTTCGTCGCCGAGATCGACACACCCGGCTGCAGCCTGGTCTACGCCGCGGGAACCCGGCGCTTCCTGTCGCTCTGCGCCAACGGCACGGCGCTCGTCGTCACGCTCGACGAGCGCGGCCGCGAGGCGTCGAAGGCGCACACTGAAATCTGGTTCGATCCGAAGGCCGATCCCGTCACCGAGAAGGCGGCGCGCCGCGGCGACCAGTGGTTCTTCGTCTCGTTCGAAGGCGTCGTGCATCCCGTCGATGTCTCGGGTCCGGCGTTGCGCTTCGCCGAACCATGGTCGCTGCTCAGCGACGCCGACCGCAAGGAGTCGTGGCGCGTCGGCGGCATGCAACAACTCGCGCTGCACGCGGCGACCGGCCGTCTCTACGCACTGATGCACCAGGGTGGCGTGGACACGCACAAGGCACCGGGCACGAAGGTCTTCGTCTACGACGTGGACAAACGCGAGCGCGTGGAACGCATCGACCTGCGCAACCCGACCGCGAGCTTCGTACTGGAGCGGATCGCGATGCCGCCGGGCGGCGCGATCGACTGGCTGTTGCAGCGCGCGTTGCCCAACCACGGCGTCGAACGCATCGCCGTCACCCAGGACGACGCGCCGGTGCTGGTCGCCGCCACCGCGTTCCCCGCGACGCTCGCCGTCTACGATGCGCGCAGCGGCGCCTACCTGCGCGATGTCTCGGAAGTGGGCATCGCCACCAGCTACGTGGCGGCTCCATGAGCCGGCGGGAGGCGGTGCCAGCGTGCTCGATCCCGCCATCGAAGTCGTGTTGCGCGGCGGTCTCGCGTTGCTCTTCGGCGCCACCGCCTTCGAGAAGGCCCGCGACTTCAACGGGTTCCGCGCGGCACTGATCGGTTACGCGCTGCTGCCCGAGCGCCTTGCCGGCGCGATCGCGGCGCTGCTCGCCAGCAGCGAAGCCGCGCTGGCCATCGCGCTCGGCGCACCGGCCGCGCTCGAGCTGCGCGCAACGGCGCTCGTCGCGAGCGCCGCGCTGCTCGCGCTCTACGGCGCCGCGATCGCCGTGAACCTCGCCCGCGGCCGCCGCGACATCGAGTGCGGCTGCGGCGGCCCGGCGTCGCGCCAGCCGCTCTCGGAGTGGCTGCTGGCTCGCAACGCGCTGCTCCTCGCGGCGGCGCTCGTGTGTCGCGGCGGCGCCGCGTCGAGACCGCTCGTCTGGGTGGACGCGCTCACGGTGGGCGGCGGCATCGCGGTGCTCGCGGCCACGTGGCTCGCCGTGCATCGCCTGCTGGCGAACGCACCGGCGATCGCGCGACTGCGGGAGGAGGGCACGTGAACGAGGCGCTGCTGGTCTCCAACGCGCTGCTCTGGGTCGCGGTGCTGGTGCTCGCGGCCGTAGTGGTCGCACTGGTGCGCCAGATCGGCGTGCTCCACGAACGCGTCGCGCCGGCCGGCGCGCTCTCGCTCGCGTCGGGCGCGAAGGTCGGCGTCGCGGCGCCCGTCCTCGCCGCGACCGACCTCGCCGGGGTTCCGCACGCGGTCGGCGAGGTCGCAGCGGACGGTCGCGACACGCTGCTCTTCTTCCTCTCCCCGAGCTGCCCGGTCTGCAAGGCGCTGCTGCCGGCGCTGGGCTCGCTCGCGAATGCCGAGGCCGGCCGCCTGCGCGTGCTGTTCGCGAGCGACGGTCCGCGCGCCGAGCACGAGGCGTTCGTCGCACGCGAAAAACTGACGTTTCCGTATCTGCTGTCGGCGCAGCTCGGCATTGCGTATCGCGTCGGCAAGTTGCCGTGGGCGGTGCTGATCGACGCCGCCGGGGTCGTGCGCGCGTCGGGTCTCGTGAACTCGCGCGAGCACCTCGAAAGCCTCCTCGAAGCGAAGGCGCTGGGTGTGGCGTCGATCCAGGAGTGGGTGGCGCGCGAGCGCAAAGGAGCGGCTTAGCCGATGGCGGAACGAAACGTCGACAGCTGGCTCGAAGCGGCGGCGCGCCGGCTGGCGAGCACCACGTCGCGGCGCGGATTCCTCGCGCGCATGGGGACGGCGCTCTTCGGTGCGGCGTCGCTGCCGCTGCTTCCGGTCGCGCGCGCGGGGGCGGAATCGCCGCGCGAAGCGGGGCCCGACGAGTCGAAGCTCCAGGGCGCGGCGGGCGATCCGACGAACTGCGAGTACTGGCGCTACTGCGCGATCGACGGCTTCCTCTCCGCCTGCTGCGGCGGCACCCACTCGAGTTGCCCGCCCGGCACCGAGATGTCGCGCGTCACTTGGATCGGCACCTGTCGCCATCCGGTGGACGGCAAGGACTACATCATCTCCTACAACGACTGCTGCGGAACCAGCTTCTGCGGTCGCTGCATCTGCAATCGCAACGAGGGCGACCGCCCGGTCTATCTCGCCGGCAGGTCCAACGACATCAACTGGTGCATGGGCACCTCGACGGCGGCCTACAGCAGCACCGTGGCGATCGTGCTCGGTGTAGCAACCGAGTCGTAGCCGCCGTGCGCGCATGGCTCGTACTATTCGTTCTGACGAGCGCCACCACGGCCGCGCACGCGTACTCGCCCGCAACGAACTACACGCTGAACTGCCAGGGCTGTCACCTCGCCGACGGCACGGCATCGGCGGGCAAGGTACCGGCGCTCGCCGGCTCGGTGGCTCGCTTCCTGCAAGTGCCGGAAGGGCGCGCGTTCCTGGTTCGCGTGCCGGGTGTCGCGAACGCACAGCTCGCGGACACGGATCTCGCGGCGCTGCTCGGCTGGACGCTGCGCCGCTTCGACGCCGCAAACCTGCCGGCCGACTTCGTCCCCTACACGGCGGAGGAAGTCCACCGGCTGCGCGCCGAGCCGCTGGTCGACGTCGCGCCGGCGCGACGCCGGCTGCTGGACGCGATCGAACGCGAACGCTGAACAGGAACGCCGGCGCGGCGTGCCTCGCGCAGCTCGCTCAGGTCGGACGCTTGCGCTTGCCCGGCTTGCGCTCGCTGTCGGAAGCCGGGCGGCGCAGCAGACGGCCGAGCAGACCCTGCTTGGGACGTCGCATCTGCATCAGACGCAACTCGCGCAGCGCCTCGATCGAATCGGGCCGGCGCTCGACCGCCTTCATGAACATGCGCTCGGCGGCGTCCAGGTGTCCCGCCGCCTGGCAGAGGCGGCCGAGGAACAGGTACGGCTTCTCGCGATCCGGCGCGAGTTTGGCGCCGCGCTTGACCAGTTCGAAGGCCTTCCTGAAGACGGCATCGTCGTGTCCGTGTGTCAGGTAGAAGCACCATCCGCAGTAGGCGAGGTACTCGCCTTCGTCGGGATACAGTTCCACGGCGCGTTCGAAGTGGCCGAGTGCGCCCGACCAATCGTGTGAGCGCAGCCGCGCCTCGCCTTTCTGGAACTCGCGCTCCGCCGCGATCGCGCGCTGGGCTTCGTCGAGCGCCTGGGCTTCCTTTCGGTCGCGTTCGGGGTCCGCGCGATACTCCGCGAGCGTCAGCGGATCCGTGAGCAATTCGAAGGCGTGGGTCACTTCGCGGAAGGCGCGCTCGGCGAGATCGTGTACGGCATGGCTGGCTCTCGCGTAGCGATCCGGGTGCGTTTCCTTGGCCAGCGACACGTAGGCGGAACGGATCTCGGCCTCGGTCGCGTCGCGCAGCAACCCGAGCTTTTCGAATGGGCTTGGCTTCGAGAGACGTTCCAGCAGCGCCGTGAGCGCAATTCGCTGTTCGTGATCGGCCGCGTAGTGCGAGTGGTCTTCCTCGACCTTCGGCATCGCCTGCGGCTTCGAACCCGCCTTCGCGAGCGCCGGCGGAGGCGTCTTGACTTCGAGCGTGCGCTCACGTCGCGGGATCGACTCGCCGTGCAGGCGGACGATCGGTGCGGGGCCGCCGCGCCGGAACACCTCACCGTCGCGAACCTCGAGCAACCCGATTTCGAGCAACGCGTAGATGGCGCGGCGCAGTCGTTCGGGCTTCTCGAACAGCGACCCGGCCGTGAAGCCGCGCCCGCACGCGGCGAGCAGCGCACGTTCGTTATCACTGAGTGTCACTTCCTGGAACGAGTAGAACGGGTTGGCGCTCGGTACGATCGCGTCTTGTGCGTGCGCGCTCAGCACGGCATCGATGCGCTCCATCGGGAGTCGCGTGCGCACGCCGATCCGGATCAGATCGGCCGCGCTGCCCTCGAGTGGAAGCGCGGTGGCGCGGCGGAGCTGGGCCCCGACGGCTAGAGCGAATTCTCCGCTCTGCCATTCGAAGATCTCGAGCAGCTTCTCGTTGGCCTGCTCGCGCAGCGCTGCGCCGAGATCTTCTTCCGACAGCACTTGCATGCCGACGAGGATCTGCCCTTGCAGACCTTCGCCGCGCAACAGACGGCGCGCCGACTCGGCGAGCACGGCGGGCTCGATGCGGTTCGAGCGCAGCAGCCAGTCGCCGAGGCGCTCGCTCGGCAGGTTCGAGCGCACCGCGGCGGGGCGCCCGTCGCACAGCTCCACTTCCTTGCGTCGCTCGTCGTTGCGAAGGTGCAGCACGCCGTTCGCGCGCAACCCGTGGGCCTGGTGCAGCAGCGCGGGGAAGGGGAGGTCCGCAAGGGAGCCGCGCAGCGGCACACTGCGGCGTACGCGGGCCTTCGCGCGGGCCGCGTCGGCGGCGCGGTCGTCGCGTTCGCGCGCGAGCAACTTGGTGATGCGCGCGAGGAGCGCATCGAGCGGAACCGGCTTTTGCAGCAGCGCCGAGGCACCGAGCTTGCGCGCTTGCTCGATCTGCTCGGCGCTGCACGGAGCGACGCTCCACAGGATCACCGGAACGGCGGCGGCGGGACTCGCGGAGCGGCGCATCGCTTCTAGCACCGTGAGTCCGTCGCGACCGGGCAGGGTGACGTCGAGCAGCGCCAGATCGGGCGGGCGCCGTCGCAGCGCTTCGAGCGCTTCCTCGCCGTCGTGCGCGACCACCACGCGGCACCCGTCGGCACCGAGCGCGCGGGCCAGCAGCTCGCAGAGGTCGCGGTCGGGATCGGCGCAGAGCAGGGTCGTCGACATTAGACTTCGCATCGGCTCGCGCGCGTGGGGGGCTTGAGCCTCACCGCAATTCTGCGCGCCACCTGCGCGCGAGCTGCGCGAGCACGGCCCGATTCTGCGTGACTCCGCCCCGGAGCCGGTGTCATGCTGGCCGCCTTGAGGAACGACGCATGGGCATCCTGTCGTGGATTCTGCTCGGCTTGGTCGTCGGCGTACTCGCGAAATGGATCCTGCCCGGAGACGATCCGGGCGGGTTCGTGATCACCGTCTTGATCGGGATCGCCGGTGCGGTGGTGGGCGGCTTCATCGCCTCGCGCCTCGGCCTCGGCACCGTCACGGGATTCAACCTCGGCAGCCTTGCGATCGCGATCGGCGGGTCGCTGCTGCTGCTGGTGCTCTACCGCAAACTCCGTACCTAGCGCGCCAGCTTCAGGCGCGCGTCCGGGGCGTCGATGCGTGGTCCGTGGCATCGGGAGCTCGCATCTTCGCCGGCTTCGTTCGCTCGACGCTCGACACGGCCGATCGCGTCGACGCAGAGCTCGGCGCGCGCGTGCGGGCGCGCCTGAAGCCCGAGACGCGGCGCGCGCTCGAACTGGCGTCGGCCGTTTCGTACGTGCCCGTCGAGATCGACGTCGAAGTGACCGAGCGCTTGTTCGACGAAGCGGGCGCGACGCGTGCCTGCGAAGTGCTGCGCGAGAACCTCTCGATCTCGCTCGAGACGCCATTGCTCTCGGCGCTGGTGTCGGGCGCGCTGCGGCTCTTCGGCCGCGTGCCGGCGCGCGTGCTCGGCTGGGCTTCCAAGATGTGGTCGCAAATCTACCGTGACGCCGGCACGATGGAATGGGTCGCGGAAGGGCCCGAAACGGGGCGCTTCGAGCTGCGCGATCTGCCCGCCTGCGTCGCCAGGAGCCGCCCGTACCTGGTCGGATTCGCCGCGGCGATGAGCGCCGGCCTCGAGATGATCGGCGTGGAGGGCGACGTGCAGCTCGACCGCGTCGACGCCGCCGCGCGCAGCGTCACCTTGCGCGTCACCTGGAAGGGATAGAAACGAAGGCGATCCCGGTGCGCGAGGGAGTATTCTCGCTCGCACCCACGCGGAGATCGCCATGTCGCAGATCCTGTTCGAGAACGCCGCCCTGCTCGACGTCGCGCGCGGCGAGCGCAGACCCGGCACGAGCGTGCTCGTCGAAGGCGATCGCATCGCCGAGGTGAGCGACGGCACGCTGCGCGCACCGGGGGCGCGCCGCATCGATCTCGCCGGTCGCACGCTGATGCCGGGCCTGATCGACGCGCACGTCCACGCCGTCCTCACCACGATGGATCTCGCGGCGCTCGAGAAGAAGCCCGTGACGCTCGTCGCGAACGAGGCGCGCGTGGTGCTCGAAGCCATGTTGCGGCGCGGCTTCACGACGGTGCGCGACGCGGGCGGCGCCGACTGGGGCCTCGCGCAAGCCGTCGAGCGCGGCTTGATCCGCGGCCCGCGACTCTTCTTCTCGGGTCGCGTGCTCTCCCAGACCGGCGGTCACGGCGACTTCTCGCCGCGGGAGGACGCGCCGCGGCTGTGTGCCTGCTCGATCCGCAGCAGCGGCTTCTCGCACGTCGCGGACGGCGTCGACGCGGTGCGCAAGGCAGCGCGCGAGGAACTGCGGCGCGGCGCATTCCAGGTGAAGATCATGGCGTCCGGGGGCGTCGCGTCCCCGACCGACCCGATCTGGAATCTCCAGTATTCGCCGGACGAGATGCGCGCGATCGTCGAGGAGGCGCGCGGCTGGCGAACCTACGCGCTGGCGCATGCCTACACACCCGAAGCGATTGCGCGCGCGGTGCGCGCCGGCGTTCGCAGCATCGAGCACGGCAACCTGATCGATACCGAGACGGCAGCGCTGATGGCGCGCGAGGGCGCATTCCTGGTTCCGACCCTCGTCACCTATTTCAAGATCGAGGAACTCGGTCGCGCGCTCGGCTTCCCGGCCGTGAGTCAACGCAAGGTGAAGGACGTCCTGGACGCTGGACTCGCCTCCCTGGAGATCGCGAAGGCAGCGGGCGTCGCAATCGGTTTCGGCACTGATCTGCTCGGCGAAACCCACCCACACCAGAACCAGGAGTTCGCGATCCGTGCGCGGGTGCTCTCCTCCGCCGAGATCCTGCGTTCCGCGACGCTCGTCAACGCGGCGCTGCTGCGCCGCGAGGGAGAACTCGGCGTCGTGGCGGCGGGCGCGCTCGCCGATCTGCTCGTCGTGGACGGCGATCCGCTCGCCGACGTGACGTTGCTGGCCGAGCCCGGGAAGAATCTGTCGGCGGTGATGAAGGGCGGCGAATTCGCGCTGGACCGGCTCGGCTAGCCGGTTGCTAAGCGGGCGGCGTGGCCGAGTGCCCGGCGTGTCGCATCCACCAGAACGGCGGCGCCGAGAGCAGTCCGTCGAGGAGGGCGGGCTCGACGGCCTGACTGAACAGGTGTCCCTGCATGCGATTGCAGCCGTACGACGCGAGCAGCTGCATCTGTTCGGTCGTCTCGACGCCCTCGGCAATGGTGGAGAGGTTCAGCGCGCGCGCCATCTGTACGATCGTCGCAGTGATGGTGGCGTCGGCGGGATCGGTCGCGATGGCGCGTACGAAAGACTGGTCGATCTTGAGCACGTCGACCGGAAGCTGCTTCAGGTAGGCGAGCGCGGAATACCCGGTGCCGAAGTCGTCGATCGCCATCCGCACGCCGAGGCCGCGCAGCATCGCGAACTGCGCCAGCGTGCGCTGGCCGCCCGAGAGCAGGCTGCGCTCCGTGATCTCGAGCTCGAGCGAGTCGGCTCGCAGGCCGGTGTCGCGCAGCGCATCGCGCACCATCGCGACGAACTGACCCGATTGGAACTGGTGCGACGAGACGTTCACCGCGATGCGAAATCCCTCGTGACCGCCACGCTGCCAGCGCGCGGCCTGTTCGCAGGCGGATCGCAGCACCCACTCACCGATCGAGACGATCAGCTGAGACTCCTCGGCGACGCCGAGGAACTGCGCCGGCAGCATGAGTCCCAGCTCGGGATGACGCCAACGGATCAGCGCCTCGGCGCCGACCACGCGTCCGCGCGTGGCATCGACCACCGGTTGATAGAAGAGCGCCAGCTCGCGGCTGTCGAGCGCCGCGCGCAGCCTGCTCTCGCGCGCCGCTCGCTCGAGCGCTTCGCCGTTCTGGCCCGGGGTGAAGAATGAATAGCGGTCGCGACCGCTGCTCTTGGCGGAGTACATCGCCATGTCCGCGTGCTTCACCAGCTCCTCGGACGAGGCGGCGTCGCGCGGGAAGGCGGCGATCCCGATGCTCGCGGTAATCAAGTGCTCGCGGCCCTTCAGCGAGACGGGTTGGCGCAGCAGCGCGAGCACCTTCTCGGCGACGCGTCCGGCGTCCGCTTCTTCGGCGAGGTTCGTGAGCAGGATGGCAAACTCGTCGCCGCCCAGGCGCGCTCCGGTGTCGCTCTTGCGCAAGCAGGTTGCGACGCGCTGGGCCGAGAGTCGCAGGATTGCGTCGCCCGCAAAGTGGCCCAACGAGTCGTTGATCAACTTGAACTCGTCGAGATCGAGGAAGAGTACGGCGAGCTTCTGGCGGTTGCGGCGCGCCGACGCGACGGCTTGATCGAGGCGATCCTGGAACAGTGAGCGATTCGCGAAGCCGGTGAGCTGGTCGTAGGTGGCGAGCTGCCGCGCACGCTCCCGGGCGATGTTCAGTTCGAGAAACATGCGCTGATTGCGGATCGCGTGCTGGAGACTCCACACCAGCGCACCCGGGCTGAGCGCACACTTGATGAGATAGCCACGCGCGCCCACCTCGACAGCCTTCGCCGCGAGCATCTCGTCGTCGCTGTCCACCATCACCACGACCGGCACCAGCGGCGCGCGCACGCGGGCTTGCGAGACGGACACCAGTTCGCGCGGGCTTCCGGCGCCGACGTCCATCAGCAACACGTCGACCTCGTTGCGCTCGAGCGCGTCGAAGGCGTGTTGCAGGTTCATGGCGTGGGCGAGGGCGACTTCGGTTTCGCGGGAATGCTCGAGGAGCGCGCGCAGCAGCGAGACATCGGCTGCGTGGGGACCGACGAGCAGCACCCGGATCGGACCGGGCGTCCCGTCGCGGCCGTCCTCGATTGCCTCCGTCGCCATGCCGTTCGTGTCTCCAGCGGCGTACTGCGAAGCCGCCACCTGCTATCGGCGCTCGCTCGCAAAGGCCTGAATCGACGGGCTTGCCAGGCAGGCATCGAGCCCGCATGATGCGCGCCTGACCGCGGTCGAATCGGATGAATTCTGGATCGTATTGACAGATCGCATGATGAAGCCGGTCGCCTGGCTGCGTTGGGGCGCCTCCCCCGCGGCCTACGGGAGAACGCAGTGCGCTGCGCGAGACGCCCCCGTCGTCTAGCTTCCTGCTGCTGACCATGCTGGCAGCCCTCGGACCCCCGACTTGCTTTCCGCGCCTCGAGTTCACCGGTTACACGGTGATCCAGCTGGAGCCGGCCGTCATGAGCGAACGCAAACTCCCGCCGTGGACACCGAGCCAGGAACGCGTCGGCAACGTCGTGATCCGCATCATGTCGGCGCTCAACATCTGGGCGTACCGCATGTCGGGCGGGAAGATCGGCGGGCGCTTCCTGCGCGGCGCACCGGTGTGCCTCGTCACCACCACGGGACGCAAGTCGGGGCAGCCGCGTACGGCGCCGCTGCTCTACCTCGCGGACGGGGAACGCGTCGTGCTGGTCGCCTCGAAGGGCGGCATGTCGAAACACCCGGTCTGGTATCTGAACCTCGTCGCGAATCCGCGCTGCAGCGTCGAGATCGGCCGCGAGAAGCGCGCGATGCGGGCGCGCACTGCGAGCGCCGAGGAGAAGGCGGCGCTGTGGCCGCGACTCGTCGCGATGTACCGCGACTACGACGACTACCAGTCGCGCACCGATCGCGAGATCCCCGTCGTGGTACTCGATCCGGTCGCCTGAGCCGCCCGCGCTCCGGCGAGCTGGTGGGTGCATTCCCGCGGCAAGCAGTGCGCAGGCCATGGCTCGAATCATCCTCTGCAACGATCGTTCGGCTCGACAGACGGGGTGTTCGACGTGGGACCGACGGATCGGCGCTCCGGCTGCGGCGTCTCGCTGGGCGGCGCGCCTGCTAGGGCTCGAGGCGTTCGAGGCGGACTGGTGTCGTGGACTCCTTATCGGGACCGATGAAGCGAACCCAGCGATCCGCCAAGCCGTACTTCGCGCGGAGAAGTTCGTGAAGCTTCGGGTGCGGCCCCGGGACGGCATCGGCACGGTAGCGATGCGTCTCGCCAGCGCGCTCGATCTCCACGATCGGCCGAGCCCTGAGGTTGTGCATCCAGGCGGAGTTGCCGCCGTGGAGCCAGGAGATGGCGCCGTCGTCCACGATCCAGAGTCGGGTTTCGAGCCATCCGCCGTCGGGGTTCTCGGTGCGCAAGACGATCACCTCGCGGCCGACTTCGATCAGCGCCCAGTGAGCGGCCACGTAGGCCGCGCAGAGACCGAAGACAGCCGCCAGGACGATCGCAATTCGCCTCATCGGATTCCTCCGCGCCGCGCGATGCGCGGAACCCACCGGGGAACGAGTCTGCAGTACTCCTCGTAGTTCGCCCCGAAGCGCTTTCTCAGCTCCGGCTCCTCGACGTAGCGAACCGCTGCGTGGGCGCCGACGGTGACGGCAAGCGCGTAGAGCAGAACACCGACGCTCGAGAGGTACAGCGCGGCGGCCCAGATTACGAGTACCTCGGCGGCCATGATTGGATTTCGGATCACCGAGAAAGGCCCCCTCGTGACGAGTTCCCGTGGCGCATCCATCGGCAGCGGTGTGCCTCGGCCATGGCGGCTGAACGCGTCGAGACAGGCGATCCACACGCCGACCCCTACGACGAGACAAGCGCCCGCGATCCAGGTTCGGAAGAAGGCGGGGACGAAGAGGGGGCTCGGGAGGAGACGGTGAGAGACCCAGGGCAAGGCGACCATGAAGACGGCGAAGAAGAGCAGCGCGTTGAGCAGCGACTTCGCCCACAGTGCCCGGGTGGTCCGAGTCGTGCTCGGCCGGATGGCGCCCTGCAAGACTTCTCGCACTCCCATGCTACGACGTGGGGCGCCAGCCCGAAAAGGTCTCATGGGCAGGCTTCTGGCTCCTCTCCCGTGCGTGAGCCTCCAGCCGCTCCACCAACCATTGGAACCACTCCGCCCATGACTCCTGAGCGCTCTCGACGCGCACATCTTCTTCCCAGCGGCGGAGCTTCCTCCACATCAACAATGTCAGGCCGCCGGTGAGCTCTTCCACGATCGAAAACGGAGTGACTCGCCGGAAGACGAGGAGGCCAATGGTTTCGTACGCGAAGGAGACCAGGATCGCCGACTCCTCGTACTCCGCCCCCTTTGCCCGCAGCTCGGCGGCCGAGCACCCATCCGGAAGCAGCCGGATCAGTCGAACTGATCGCGCAAACTCGGGGTTGTAGAACGAGCGAACCAGCTCCGCCGCGGCGTTCTCTCGGCGCTGCGTGCGGTACTCGCGAAGCTGGATGATGGCGAATGCGGCGCCTCCGACCACGGCCGCACCGCTGAGGATGTCAGCGAAGTTGGCAAGCGTGCTGAGATCGGCCATCGCGCTCCTTTTCTTCCGTCGAACGGATCGACGCGCGCACCCACGCAGGGAGAGAAAGAGTGCGAGTCTACACGAGTCGGAAACAGCACTCCTGTGGCATCGATCTGCACGCGAGAACGATGTGCGTCTGTCTCCTCGACCGCGATCGACAGGTCCTCGTCCAGTCATCCTGCCTTCGAGCACGCATTCAAGAAGACGGGCCATGGATCCGCCTCTCGGCTTCGTCGGCATCGATGCTCGAAGGACCGGCTCGACCCACACCCGTGGCCGCCGCACTCGTGGCATCCGCCCGCTACCACACACCCGGAAGCAGACGCCAGCGAACCCGCAACGTGTATTCCGGATAGCCCGCGAGTCCCCGCCGAAGCGTCCGCTCCTCCCGCACGATGCGCGCCGCCAACAGAAGACAGCCCAGGGCCGCCGGCGCCAAGCCCCACAACGTGCCCACCGCGAGCGGGAGCACCAGGTGCGCAACGACGGCACCGGCATAGCCCGGATGCCGAACCCACGCGTACGGCCCGCGATCGACGACGCGATGGCCCCGCTCCGACTGGACCCGCACGACGGTGGCGAAGAACGGATTGACTCGCATCGCCCAGAGCGAGAAGCCATAGCCCGCGACGAAGAGCGCCAGGGCCGAGATCTCGACCCACAGCGGCAATGGCGGCGACGCCCCGAAACGCCGATCGAAGCCGCACGCGATGAGGGTTCCCGGGTACAACAGCAGCGCGAAGGAGACCGATAGCAGGACGTCACCACGCTCGCCTTGGGCAAGAAGGCGGCTGCGCTCGGTGAGGAGCGAAGTGCTCAAGACCAGCAGGGCAGCGAGGGCAAAGCCGCTGAAGACCAGCACGAAAGCCCAAGCCATGGGCCACCGCAGTTCACCGGCCGGGATCAGCAGAGCACCCGCAATGAGGAGCACCGAAAGGATCGTCTCGAATACTGCAAGCGTCACGGACTCAACGCCTACCGATCATGCGGCCCAACCGTTCCGTCAGCGGCGTGTGCGCGGTCCGCCTCTTCCGCCGCGCGGGCGTCCGCCCGGTGCGCCGTCGCGACCGCCGCCCGACGACGATCCGCGGGGACGCGCCGACGGCCCCCGGCCGCGTCCTCCGCCCTCTCCCGGGCGACCCCCGCCGCGGCGCTCGGCGTTCAGCTTCGCGCGGCCGCGCTCGTGCGCCTTGCGCGCGCGGATCTGGGAGATGCGCTCGGCGAGCGATACTTCGAGGTTTCCCTTCGGCTTCGCGCTGTAATCGAAGTCGGGAACCGTGATGCGCGGGAGGCTCTTGCCGATCGCGCGCTCGATGCGCGCCATGTCGCTCTGCTCGCCTGGCGACACGAAGGTGAAGGCCTCGCCGGTCAGCTCCGCGCGTGCGGTGCGGCCGACGCGGTGGATGTAGTCGTCGGGCACCAGCGGCACGTCGAAGTTCACGACGTGGCCGAGCGCTTCGACGTCGATGCCGCGCGCGGCGATGTCGGTGGCGACGAGCACGCGGTACTTGCCGGTCTTGAAGCCGGCGAGCGCTTCGGTGCGTTGCGACTGCGAGCGGTTGCCGTGGATGCGCACCGCTTCGATCTTGTTGCGCACCAGGTGCATCGTGAGCCGGTCGGCGCGGTGCTTGGTGCGCGTGAATACCAACGCCTCCTGGATCTCGCCGCGCTCGAGCAGCGCCACCAGCAGCGCCTGCTTCAGTTCCTGTGCCACCGGGTACACGGCTTGCGTGATGCCGACGGCCGGCGCCGCGCGGCGCGCCAGTGTGACGATGGCGGGATCGTGCAGCAGCTCGCGCGTGAGCGTCGCAATCGGCGCGGGCATCGTCGCGCTGAAGAAGAGCGTCTGTCGCCGCGAAGGGATGTGGCGCAGCACGCGGCGGATGTCGGGCAGGAAACCCATGTCGAGCATGCGATCGGCTTCGTCGAGCACCAGATGCTCGAGCCCGGCGAGCTTCGCGTACGGCATGCGGAAGTGGTCGAGCAGCCGGCCGGGCGTGGCGACGATCACGTCCACGCCGCTGCGGAAGGCATGCTCCTGCGGTCCCATTCCGACGCCGCCGAAGATCGCGGCCGCGCTGATCGGCGTGTGGATGGCGAGGTCGCTCAGGTCGTCCAGAATCTGGGCCGCCAGCTCACGGGTCGGTGTCAGGATGAGCGCGCGCGTGGTGCCACGCGGCTTGTCGATCAGTTGGTGCAGGATCGGCAGCAGGAACGCCGCCGTCTTGCCGCTGCCAGTGGTCGCCGAAGCGAGCACGTCACGTCCCGCGAGCGCCGGCGGGATCGCCTCGGTCTGGATCGGCGTCGGCCGCGTGAAACCGAGTGCTTTCACGCCCTTCAAGAGACTCGGGTGAAGCTTCAGGGTGCTGAACGGCACGAGTGGCCTTTCCGGTGGGTCGTCATGCCGCACCAATGGTGGGGTTGGTTCAATGCATCAGCCGGAACGGTGCCAGCGTGATCGCCCGCTCCGGGCACGCTTCCACGCAGAGATTGCAGGCGTTACACGCGTCCGGGTTCACGACGAAAGTCTGGCGATTCTCGCGCGCGGCCGACTTGAGGCGGCCGAGCAGCGACATGCCCGCTTTGTCCTGCTGCGAGAGCCGGCCAATCTCGAAGACGTCGTAGGGACAGACGCGAACGCAGTCTGCCCTGGCTTCGCAGCGATTGCGATCGACGACGGGCGCGAATCTGCCGGGGATGCCCGAGCAGGTCCCGCGCTCACTCACCGAGGAGATTTCGCGCGACGACCTTCAGCTCGAGGATCGGCTTCACGCCTTCGAAGATCGGCAGCACCAGCGCATCGACGGTGTAGCGGCTGATCGCGTATTCCTCGGCGTAGCCCCAACCGCCGTGCAGCAGCTGGGCGTCCTGCGTGATGCCGACCGCGATGTCGCACGCGAGCAGCTTCGCCTGCGCCGCGAGCGGCGCGGCCTTGCGCTCGTCCTCGTCCATCGCGAGCGCGGCGGCGTAGGTGATGGCGCGCGCAGCGGCGAGCTTGGCCGCCATCCTCCCGATCAGGAACTGCGTGAGCCCGTACTCCACGGTCGCGCGGCCGAACTGCACGCGATCGAGCACGTACTCGCAGGCCCTCTCGAGCGCCGCCTGTGCGAGACCGCAGGCGCGACCGCCGGTCTGCAGCCGTCCGGCCGCGAAGCCGCCCATCTGCAGGTAGAAGCCCTTGCCGAGTCCGCCTTGGTCGCCGACCAGATTCGTCGCCGGTACGAACCAGTTCTCGAGCTGCACCGTGAAGGAGTGCATGCCGCGGTAGCCGATCGTCGCGTCGGCCTTGCCGCTCATCTTGCCGCCGCCGGGCTGCGTGCACTCGAAGTCGTGGCCGCGATGCGGCTCCTTCTCGACGATGAAGAGCGACAGGCCCTTCGGGCCCTTGCTCATGTCCGGGTCGGTGCGCGCAAGCAGCGCCAGCACGTTCGCGCGACCCGCGAAGGTGCACCACGACTTCGGGCCGTTCACGACGAAGCCCTCGACACCGCCGACGGTCGCGCGATCGGCACGGCACTTCACGCCGGCGACGTCGCTGCCGATGTCCGGCTCCGTCACCGAGATGCCCACCATCAAGTCGCCCGCGGCAATCTTTGGGAGCCAGAACTTCTTCTGCTCTTCGGTGCCGCCCGCCATCAGCGCCTTGGTGAGGATCTCCGGGCGCGTGATCAGCGAACCCGCCGCGGCGAGCGACGCGCGCGAGAGCTCCTCGGTGGTGAGGATCATCGCGAGGTTGCCCATCTCGTAGCCGCCGTACTCTTCGGGCACCGAGAGTCCGAAGTAGCCGAGCGCGGCCATCTTCGTGATGAACTCTTCCGGGACGAGATCGTCGGTGCGGTGGATGCGCTCGGCGTGGGGCGCGATTTCCTTCTCGGCGAACTCGCGAACGGAGGAACGCACCTGCTCGAGCGTCTCGTCGAGCGGCGTCTCGTTGCGACCGCGCCGCCCCGCGACCTCGCGTCCGATCGCGCGGAACACGGATTCGTTCGACGCGGCGCGCAGCTTCTTGCGCAGATCGGGGGGGAAGCTGGCTTGCAGCGCGTCGTCGCCGATGCCGAGGTCGTCGACGGCGGGCGTGAGGCGCGCGACCAGGCTCGCCACCAACTCCGCCGCGCCTGCCGCCGCGGTGGCTTCGAGCCATGCGTCGCCGCGACCTTCGCGGCGGGCGCCGGCCGCATACTCGATCAATTCGCGCGCGGCGCGCGCTTCGGTTGCGGCGTAGGCGACGCGTTCCGCGAGCACCTGGTGGTCGTCGATCGCCTTGCCGTTCTGCGTGAGGACACGGGCGCGGGCGAGCGCGCCGGTAAGCAGCGAATCCGCCGCCGCAAGCAGCTGGCGAGCGTCGTCGAGGGTGGGGAGGACGGGCTGGTCGCTCATCGGAAATTCTCCACAGAAAAAACGCGGCGCCCAGTCTAGCGGGAGAAAGGGGACGGTCCTCGCGTGACCGGGCATGGGACGGGAGGGACAGACTTCGCCGGCGCATGTCGCAGCGCGGACCCGAGGTGTGTCCCCGGAGTCCTCAGCCAGGCACAGGGGAGGACCGTCCCCTTTCTCCGTGCGTGAGCCAACTGGCGAGCTGCTCGACTAGTGCGGGCGCGCCGATCACGAGGCCGAGTTTTCCGCGCGCCGGGTACTCGAGCGTGACGCAGAGACCGCCGGCCTCGGGCACCAGCACCTGCGTGGCGGCTGCGTCCCACGGGTTCAGGTCGAGGTCGACCATTGCGTCGACGCCGCCGGCCAGCACTTGCGCATGGCCGAAGGCGTCGGTGTAGCCGCGCAGGATGGGGATCTCGCGCACCATCCGCTCGAGGGCGGGGCGCTCGTCGCAGCGGTCGAAGCAGAAGACGTCGCCGTGCGCGACGAGTGCGCGGCGCAGATCGGTCTGCTGGGAGCAGCGCAGCGGCGCGCCGTTGCACGTGACGCCGCCGCCCTTCCAGCCGACCGTGCGCTCGCCGAGGCCTGGGAGATCGATCAGACCGAGCACCGGCACGCCGTCTTCCAGGCGCGCGATCAGCGTCGAGAACAGCGGGATGCCGCGCGCGAAACCGATCGTGCCGTCGATCGGGTCGATCACCCAGGACGCGCCGCGCTTCCATTCGCCCTCGGCGCCGAATTCCTCGCCGAGGATCGCCGCATTGGGGTCGCCTTGGTGCAGCACGCGCCGGATCGCCTGCTCGGCAGCGCGATCCGCTTCGGTGACGGGAGAGCCGTCCTGCTTGATCTCCACCGCGACCCGCCGAAAGCGCGGCAGGATCTCGGCGCGCGCGGCGTCGGCGGCGCGCGAGGCGAGCTTGGCGAGCAAGGCGAGATCGGACGGCATGGACGCGCAGCCTACCGGCACGTGCGACGGCGAGCCATCGCACCGATCGCCGCGAGCGCTGCAAGCCCGAGCAGCGCTGCGTCCGGCTCGGGCGTGAAGACCGTGACCGCGTTCTCGGCGCTGCTCGCGACGTAGGTCGCGAGGCCCCGGCGGGCGACCGCGATGCCGCGCGGGTTCGACAACTTCGTGACCCCGTCGACGCCGTCCAACTCGAGCTGCGCGAGTGACAGACGACCCGTCGCGGGATCGCGGCGGAACACGTTCAATGTGTGTTCCGTCGAGCTGGTCGCGAACACGTAGCGACCATCGCCGCTCACCGCGACGTAGTATGGGCCGTTGAGCCGCAGCGTGTCGCCTTCATTGTCTCGTTTGCGCTCGACGAAGCCGAGGGCGCCGGTCGCAGCGTCGCGCGTGAAGACCGCGACGGCGCTGTCGGTGGCGCTGGAGGCGTAGACGTGGCGACCATCGGGGCTCACGACCACGCCCGAGACGGCGTCGAGGCCGTCCACCCCGGCGACGCCGTCCTGCACCTGCGACGCGAAGGCAAGTGCGCCAGTCGCGACGTCGCGCGAGAACACCACCAGCGAGTCGTCGTAGAAGCCCGTCGCGTAGACGTGCTTGCCGTCCGGACTGACCGCGACCGAGTACGCGCCGTCCAGTCCGTCCAAACCCGCGACACCGTCCTTCGCAAAGCCGCCGAAACTCAAGGCGCCGCTCATCGCGTCGCGCGAGAACCAGGTCACCGCATCGCTCAGGAAGACCGACGTGTAGAGGTGCCTGCCGTCCGGGCTGATCGCCGCGATGCGCGGAGCGAGGAATTCCTGCACACCGTTCTTGCCCTGTTGCTCGCGTTCCACGAATGAGAGCGCTCCCGTCTCCGCATTGCGCGCAAAGGCCGCGACCGATGAATCGCTGCTGCCGACCGCATAGACGTGGCGGCTGTCCGGGCTCACCACGACGCCGGCCGCGCCGTCGATGCCGTCCACGCCGCCCGCGTTGTCGACGACGACGCTCGACGCCGTGAGCGCGCCGCTGGCGGGGTCGATCGCGAAGACGGTCACCGCGTCGTCGCCGGTGCCGGTCGCGTAGAGATGCCTGCCGTCGGGCGAAGCGGCCACACCCTCGGCCCCCGCGAGTCCGTCTGCGCCGTCGATGCCGTCCTCTTTCGTTTCGAGGAAATGGAGCGCCGCGATCCCGAAGGTCGTGATACGGTTGTCGATGCTGTTCGCGACATAGAGATTTCCGCCGACCGCGAGGACCTGCGCCCCGCTGCCAATGAAGCCCGAGCCGGGCAGCGGCGACGCCGTCACGAAGTCGAGTGCGCCGCTCGCGCGATCGCGCTCGAACACCGCGACCGCCGCGTCGGCGCCTCCCGCGAAGACGCGCGAGCCACGATCGCCTCCGATGCTCACGCCCGCCGAGAGGCCGAGCCCGGCGATTCCGCCGACGCCGTTCTGGTAGCGCGCGACGAATGCGAGCAGGCCCGTCTCCGGGTCGCGCGCGAAGTGGACGACCGACGAATCGATCGTGCCGTTGGCGTAGACGCTGTCGCCGCTCGGCGTCACCGCGATCGAGTCGATGCCGGCAAGGCCCTCGACGCCATCCTTCCCATTGCTCTCGACCTCGAGGAGTGTGAGCCCACCCCACACCGGATTGCGTGTGTAGACGCGTAGCTCTGCATTTTCGTAGCCACCTACGTAGACGTTGTGCCCCTCCGGGTCGACGGCGATTCCCTGCGTGCCGCTCTGCGGGGGAAGCTCGACCGCCTGCACGAAGGTGAGCCAACCGCTGGCGCTGCGCGCGAAGGCGACGATCGCCGCTTCACATGCGACGTAGACGTGCCGACCGTCGTGGCTCTCGACGATCGAGCGCGGGGCCGCGAGCCCCGTGACGCCGCCCATCCCATTCTTCTTCTGCCAGACGAAACGCAGCAGTCCCGTCGCGAGATCGCGGTCGAAGACGGCGACCGCCTGATCGGTCACGCCGACGGCGTAGACGTTCCGGCCGTCGGCGCTGACCATCGCGGTGAGGACGCCGCCGAGTCCGTCCACGCCGCGCTCGCCGTCGCGCACTGCCACCTGGTGGGTGAGTGCGCCGCTTGCGGGATTGCGCGCGAACACGTCGAGCGCGTCCTCCCCCAACCCCGCGACGTAGACGCTCCGGCCGTCGCTGCTCGCCGCGATCCCGGTCGGCGCCGAGAGCGCGTAGGACGGGTCGTCGCCGTCCTCCAGAGCACCTTGCAGCAGCAGCTCGACGGCGTGCGAGTTCCCGGACGCGAGCGTCAGCCACGCGAAGAGCATGGCGGCGCACGAGGATCGCGTTCGCGGTTGCATGGAGGGCAATCTAACACCCGCGCGGCCGCGGTTCCGTCGCAGCGGCGCCCGTCCTAAGATGGGTCACCTCGAAGCGGAGAGCGCGCATGGCATCGACATTGGTTCAGCCTCTGGCTCAGCAGCTCGGCTTCGCCGCCAGCGATCGCGTCGCGATCGTCCATGCCGACGACATCGGGATGTGCCACGCCGCCAACGCCGGCGCCTTCGACGCGCTCGCGAATGGCGTCGTCACTTGTGGCTCGATCATGGTGCCCTGTCCGTGGTTTCGCGAAGCCGCCGACCTGGCGCGTGCGAACCCGCACTTCGATCTGGGTGTGCACCTGACGCTCAACTCGGAGTGGCCGCAGTACCGCTGGGGGCCCGTCGCCGGTCGCGACCGCGTGCCGTCGCTGCTCGACGAACAGGGCTACCTGCCCCGCACGCTGTTGGAGGTGCTGCGCGCTGCGAAGCCCGCGCACGTCGAGATCGAGCTGCGCGCACAGATCGAGACGGCGCTCGCGGCGGGGATCGACGTCACCCATCTCGACGCGCACATGGGAACGGTGTTGCTCGATCCCTTCGTGGGCTTCTACGCGAGGCTCGCGCAGGAGTACCGGCTGCCGGTCTTCGCGGCCAATCCCGATCCCGCCGTGCTGGAGCGCGCGGGGCTCGGCGCCTTCGTGGCCGTGCTGCGCAGGGGAACCGAGCAGATCGCCGCCGCGGGCCTGCCGATCCTCGACGGCGTCGAGCTGTTCTCGCTCGACTTCGAAGCGGGCGCGGGCGAGAGCCACACCACGACGCGGCTCTCGCGCATCGGCACGGGCGTCACCTACCTCATCACCCATCCGGCCCGGGACGGCGAGGAGCTGCGCGCGATCAGCCCCGACGCGCACGCGCGGGTTTTCGAGCACGGCTTCTACGGGAGCCAGGCCGGTCGCGATCGCTTCGCGAAGGAAGGCATCCGCACCGTCGGGATGCGCGCGCTGCGCGATCTGGTGCGGGCCAGGTAGGTGCGACTGCTACCGCAGGTCTCCGAGCGGGGCTTCGCTGACGTCGTAGCCGGCTTCGACGGGAATCCGGATCACGGGGCCGTTCTCGCCGCGGCCGACGGTCGGCAGCACGGTGACGATCGGCTCGCGGCGCGCGCGCTCGATCGCCTCGGCGACGCTGTCGCTGCGCGCGAGCTTGATCAAGTTGAGCAGCGTCGGAAAGATGATCCGCCGTCGGTTTGCCCGGCAGTCTTCAATTGCCTGAACTGGCGAGATCCACAGCGAATCGACCGATTCCCCGCCGTCGTGCACGGCGACCTGGTCGGGTGGCGTCGGAACGAGGTAGAAGCGGGTGTCGAAGCGCTTCGGCATGAAGACTGGAGTAATCCAGTGCGCGAACGGCACCATCGAGTCGAGGGCCAGTTCGAGGTCGTGCGCCCCGGCGATCGCGCCGAGCGAGGTGGCGCGCGAGAGCAGGTCGCCGCGGTAGCGCGTCGCGAGCGGACGCACGCGCGATTCGGGGAGCATCTCCGTTTCGCCGCGGCCGCGGGCCAGCATCACGCCGCACTCCTCGAAAGTCTCGCGCACGGCCGCGACGCGCACCGCGAAGGTCTCGTCGTCGAGGTCTGCGCAACCGGCGCAACGCGCGCGCAGCGCCGGATCGCGGTCTGCGGGATCGACCTTGCCACCCGGGAAGACCAGCGCGCTCGACGCGAAGTCGATCTGGTGGTGGCGCTCGACCATGAACACCTCGAGAACTCCACGGTCGTCGCGCAGCAGCATCACGGTGGAAGAAGGGATGGGAGTCGGAGGGGCGTCGGCCATCGTCGCAGCATGATTGCACAGCGCGCGGGGGGTGGGTTCGCGTGATCGAGACGGTGGCGGGCGACGTCGCACTGCATCTCGAGTTCGAGGGCGAGGGGCCGCTCGTCGTGCTGCTCCACGGCTTCGGCGGCAGCGCGCGGAACTGGCGCCCGCAGCTCCGGGCGCTTCGCGATCGCTTCCGCGTCGCGGCCTTCGACGTGCGCGGGCACGCGCGCAGCGGTACGCCGCGCGACGCCGCGGCGTACCGACCGGAGCGCTTCGTTGCGGATCTCGCCCGCGTGCTCGATCACCTGGGAGCCGCGCACGCGGTCGTCGGCGGTCTCTCGATGGGCGCAGGAATCGCCGCGCGCTTCGCGGCGGAGCACCCCGCGCGCGTTCGCGGTCTCGCGCTCGCCTCGCTGCCGCCCGGTGCCGAAGCAGGGACCCGTCAGCGCAGTTGGGCGCTGGCGTTCGCCGACGCGATCGACCGCGAGGGCCTCGAAGCCGCCGGCGCGCGCTACGCGTGGGGTCCCGAGTCGGGTCTCGACGCGAACGCCGCGAAGCTCGTGCGGCTGGGATTCCTGGAGCACGCGCCGCACGCGATCGCCCATACGCTGCGCGAGCTGCTCGCGGTGCAGCCGGGTTGGCGCGCGCTCGCGAAGTCGCTCGGCGCGCTCGGTCTTCCGACGCTCGTGATCGCCGGCGAACGCGACCCGGTCTCGCTCGCGCCCTGTCGGGAACTCGCGCAGGCGCTCGGTGACGCGGCGCTACTCGTCGTTCCCGAAGCCGGGCACGTCGTGAACCTCGAAGCGCGCGACGCGGTGAACGCGGCGCTTCGCGAATTCCTGCAGCAATTCGCTCCGGCATGATCCGCGCACGACGCTAGAGTCCGCGCCCGATGGGATGGGTGGTCGCGCTCGCCGCAGTGTCGCTCGCTGCCTGGCTCTATCTGATTCTCGCGCACGGGCGCTACTGGCGTTGCGACCAGCGGCTCACCGGGCACGAACCGGCGCCGTCCCGCTGGCCCTCCGTCACGGCCGTCGTCCCGGCACGCGACGAAGCGACGCTGCTGCCCGCGACGTTGCGCTCGCTGCTCGACCAGGACTACCCGGGCGTGTTCCGCATCGTGCTCGCGGACGACGAGAGCAGCGACGGCAGCGGCGACGTCGCTCGACGACTCGCGCGCGAACATCCGAACGGGGCGCGACTCTCGGTGACGCGCACCCCGCAGCGTCCCGGCGGCTGGGTCGGGAAGATGTGGGCCGTCGAGACGGGCGTGCGCGCCGCGGGCGAGACTGCGGCGCCCGAGTACTGGCTGCTCACCGACGCCGACGTCGAGCACGGCCCGGGCAGCGTGCGCCGCCTGGTTGCGAAGGCCGAAGCAGATCGACTCGATCTGGTGTCGCAGATGGTGCTGTTGCACGCGGGCTCGAGCTGGGACGGACTGCTGGTTCCCGCCTTCGTGTACTTCTTCCAGAAGCTCTACCCGTTTGCGCGCATCAACGACCCGCGCTCGCGAACGGCCGGTGCCGCGGGCGGTTGCGTGCTGGTGCGGAGCGATGCGCTCGCGCGCGCTGGCGGCATCGAGGCGCTGCGTGGCGAAGTGATCGACGACTGCGCGCTCGGTCGCGCCGTGAAGCGCGGCGGGCCGATCTGGCTCGGGCTCAGCACGACCGAGCGCTCGATTCGTCCCTACCAGGGAATCTCCGACGTGTGGAACATGGTCGCGCGCAGCGCCTTCACGCAGTTGCGGCACTCCTGGTGGATCCTGGCCGGCACCGTGCTCGGTCTCGCGCTGGTGTATCTGGTGCCGCCGCTCACGGTGTTCGCCTGGCCGCTGCACCACAGTGCCGCAGCGACGGCGCTTGCAGCCGCCGCGTGGATCCTCCAGGCGCTCTCGTTCGCGCCGACGCTTGCGCTCTACGGTCGCCCGGCGCGGTGGGGATTCGCGCTGCCGGTCGCCGCCGCGCTCTACGGCGCCATGACGATCGACTCGGCGCGGCGTCACTACCGCCGGCAGGGCGCGCTCTGGAAGGGCCGCGCCGGAGCCGGCGCAGGAGCGCACAGCGAGGCGTAGGCGAGCGAAGTGCTCCGAGGCTGCGGCTTGCGGCTATGCGTGGCTTTCGACGGTCGATCGCGTCGCCGCGTCCGGCTCGCGCTCGGCGAGCAGCGCGCCGTCGCGATTCAGCAAGTCGAGTACCGGTGTGGTCGCGACGGTGGTGATGACCGCCATCAGCACCAACATCGCGAACAGGGTCGGCGAGAGCACCTTCAGATCGAGCCCGATGTTGAGCACGATCAGCTCCATCAGCCCACGTGTGTTCATCAGGACTCCGATCGCCGAGGATTCGCGCCAACCCATTCCGGTGAGCCGCGCCGCTGCGAGGCTGCCGCCGAACTTGCCGAGCGACGCGATCAGGATGATGACGCCGAGCAGCATCCACTCGGTGCCACTGCTCACGAGGCCGATCTGCGTGCGCAGGCCCGTGTACGCGAAGAACGCGGGCAGCAAGAGCACGACCACCAGGTCTTCGAGGCGCCTCTGCAGGTCGCGTGCGATCAGACTGTCGTGCGGGATCACGGCGCCCACCACGAAGGCGCCGAACAGCGCGTGGATGCCAATCCACTCGGTCGCGAAGGCGGAGAGCAGGAAGGTCACGAAGATCACGGCCATCCAGCCCTGCGAGAGTTCCGGCAGATGGTCGGTCTTCGCGGCCGCCCAGCGCGCGCCGCGCCGAACCACCAACAGCACGAAGCCGATGAAGGCGACGGCATAGAGGAGGGTGTCGAACGAACCCTCGACCTTCGCCTGCGCCACGCCCACCACGAACGCGAGCAGGCACCAGGCCGTCACGTCGTCGACCGACGCACAGGTGATCGCGATCGAGCCGAGCCGCGTCTTCGTGAGGCGGCGGTCGGTGAGAATGCGCGCAAGCACCGGGAATGCCGTCACCGACATCGAGACGCCGAGGAAGAGCGCGAACACGGTGAACGGCACGTCGCTCGTCGCGAGCATCGGATAGACGTAGAGCGCGAAGCTCGCGCCGAGCAGGAACGGCACGACGATGCTCGCGTGCGAGATCGCCAGCGCCGCGTGCGGGCTCTTGCGCATGTAGACCGGGTTCAGCTCGAGCCCGACGAGGAACATGTAGAGGACGACGCCTACCTGGGCGATGATGCTGAGCAGCGGCGCCACCTCGGGCGGCAACAGGAACGCCGAGGCTTGCGGCCACACGCGCCCGAGCAGCGAGGGCCCGAGCAGGATGCCGGCCAGCACCTCGCCGATCACCGGCGGCTGGCCGAGGCGGCCGAAGAGCAGACCCAAGCAGCGCGCCGCGACGATCACCACCGGCAGTGCGAGCAGCACGTGCAAGAGCGCGTGGCTCTGGGCCGCCGAAGCCGGCGTGCCGAAGAGCGCCTGGTCCTGCACGGCCGCGGGCGCGTGCAGACCTGTGCCGAGTGCTCGGATCCAGAAGAAGAGCGCGATGCTGCCGCCGACGATGGCGATGTAGAAGAGGACGGTGCGGACGAGATGGGTGTGGGTCGAGCGGGG
>Ga0102851_10000154_pt1 | contig 29357 bp, 25 predicted proteins | sample Mud3Dept3metaG_FD_79558 | JGI IMG/M metagenome (GOLD analysis project Ga0102851, IMG submission 79558) | Freshwater wetland microbial communities from Ohio, USA, analyzing the effect of biotic and abiotic controls - Mud 3 Core 4 Depth 3... | ecosystem: Environmental > Aquatic > Freshwater >... | reverse complement strand
GCTCTCGACGAGCAGGAGCAGGTGGCGCTCGGGCAGGCCGTCGCGCACGACGTCGGCGAGCAGCGTCACCTCGCTCTCGCCGGCGCCGCGCAGGCCGGCCTCGACCGCCGCCGCGAGCAGCGGGCGCAGCAGCGCGCGCGCCTCCTCGCCGCCGCTCCGGCCGGCGCGAGCTCGCCCGCCGCCGGCGAGCACCGCCTCCGGGAGCCCGGCGAGCGCGCGCTCGGCGCCGAGCGCGGCCGCGTCGAGATCGAACAGGCGCAGGACCTGGAGCAGCCGGACCGCCGCCTGGCGCGGCGCGCCGGAGAGCTCGGCGGCCTCGCCGCTCCAGGGCAGGACCTCGCGCACCTCGGCCAGCAGGTCGGCCGCGGCGTCGCGATCCGCGAGCGCGCCGGTACCCACCGCGACCAGCACCTTGCCGGTCGCGAACAGCGCGAAGGTGCGCAGGTCCTCGACCAGCGCGGCCAGGCTGTCGGGATGGCGCAGGACCACCGGCTCCGCGCCCCAGAGTCCACCCAGCGCGGACGCCAGGCGCAGGGCGGCCGGCTCGGCGAGCGCGCGGTCGCCGCGCACCAGCACGACCGGCGGGAGCGCGCCGGCCCGTGCCGCGTCGAGCAGCTCCTCCACGTCGGCGACCGTGCTCAGGCTCCCGGGTCGGAGGCCGGCGCGGGGGCGGAGAACTCCCCGGAGTCCTCGGCGACGCCCCACACCGGGACCTCGCGCACGCCCAGGTCTTCGGCCGACATGCGCTCCTCCTCGAAGTCGAGCTCGACCGCGTTCCACGAGCCGCAGCGCGCGCAGAAGTCCTGCCAGTCGGGGTAGCGCGTGTGGCAGACGCGGCAGAGGTACTCCGCGGAGCCGGCCTGGAGCTGCCGCACGCAGGCGAGGAAGGCCTCCGAGGCGGCCTCGAGGTCGCCCCGGCGCTCCCGGATGCGGCCGAGGAGATAGTGATAGGTGGGCGAGGACTTGATGCGCTCGCCGAGCGCGGCGAGCGTGCGCTCGGCCTCGTCGTGCATCTCGAGGCGATAGTAGAGACGTCCCAGGTAGAAACGCGGCAGCAGGTCGTTCGACGCCACCGCGATCAGTCCGCGCAGCGTCTCGATCGCCCGTACCGGCTCTTCTTCCTCGATGAAGTGATCTTCGATCCGATGCAGGAAGACCGGGCTGCCGGTCTCGAGGTAGCCGTCCCGCCAGGCCGCGATCGCGCCCTCCTCGCGGCCCGCGAGGCGCTCGGCCTCGCCGAGCATGATGCGCGCCGGGATGAAGCGCGGCTCGCCCTGCAACAGGCGGCGGAAGAGCTCGGCCGCCTCCTCCGCGCGGTCCTGCTCGAGCAGCAGCACGCCGCGCTGATAGTCGAGACCCTGCGCGAGCCCCGACTCGCGCGCGAGCGAAGCGGCGTCGCCGCTCTCGTTGAGGAAGACCGAGACCCGCTCGTGGATGCGGGCGGCCTCCGCCCAGTCGCGCCGGCCGATCGCCTCGCTCCGGCGCCGGCGCGAGATCTCGAGCCCGAAGCCCGGGAAGTCGCGCAGGATGCGGCCGTGGATCTCGCGCGCGACCCCGGTGTCCCCTTTCTCCAGGTAGTCCTCGGCGAGCTGGTAGAGGATGCCCACCGAGCCCGGCTGGAGGGCGGAAGCGCGCCGGTGCACCTCCACCGCCTCCTCCACGCGGCCCAGGCCGCGCAGGACCTGCCCGTAGAGGAGCAGGCCCTGGAAGTCGTCGGGGCGGCTCGCGAGGTAGGCCTCGAGCTCGGTCGCCGCGCGCGGCCCCTGGCCGTCGGCGGCGAGGTCGAGCGCGCGCAGGAAGGTCGCGTCGAGCGCCTCCTGCTCGCGCGCGTGGCGCCGCTCGCGGCGGGTCGCGAGCTCCCGGCGCAGCGTGTCGACCACGAGCGTGACGCCGGCCGGAAGGAATCCGATCAGGAAGACGGCGACCAGCGCGACCGAGAGCGGGATCGTCGCCTCGGGACCGAGGTGGAAGCGCTCGCGCAGCAGCTCCCGGTTGTGCTCGGAGAGGTAGTAGGCGGCGAAGACGGCTCCGAGAGCGAGCAGGACGCCGAGAAACGAGCGCAGCCGCATCGGCTAGCCGGACCCCGGGATCGGCGCGCGAGCCGGCGGCCTCAGGCCTCCGGCAGCAGCCCCTGTTCGAGCAGCTCCTGGCACTGGACGCAGAGCTTGGCCCAGGGCACCGCCTGGAGCCGGGGTCCGGAGATCGGCTGCCCGCAGTGAGCGCAGCGCCCGTAAGCGCCGCTCTCGATCCGCGACAGCGCCTCGTCGATCTCGAGCACGCGCGCGCGCTCGGCGTCCGAGATCGAGAAGTTGAGCTCGCGGGAGTAGGCGTTGTTGGCGCGGTCGACGATGTCCTCGGTCGGGCTGTCGTTCGATTCCTGTCCGCTGCGCAGGTCGTTGCGGTAGAGCGCCAGGATCTCGCCCTTCTTCGCGAGCAGGCGGGCGCGCACCGCCGGGAGGTCGAGCGGCGCGGGCGGGGCCGGCGCGGGGGCCGGCGCGCTCGGACGCAGGGACTGGGCGCGCACGATCACGGGGCGTGCGGGAGCGGCAGCGGCGGGCCGCGCCACGGCCGCGACGGCCCTGGCTTCGGCGGGGCGCGCGGCGCCCTTGACGGCCTGCGCCGGCGCGGCGACCGCCGTCGTCGGCGCCGGACGCGCGCCGGGGCTCTTCGCCGCCGGCGCGGGACGCTGCGCGGCGGCCTTCCTCGGCGCGGCCTGGGTGACGGCGGCCTTCTTCGGCACGGCCTTCGTCGCGGCGGCCCGCTTCGGCGCGGCAGCCCGCTTCGGGGCGGCGGCCCGCTTCGGCGCGGCCTTCTTGGGCGCCGGCTTCCTGGCCGTCGCGTTCCTGGCTGCCGGCTTCTTCGGTGCCGACTTCTTCACGCCGGCCCGCTTCGCCGGCCGTGCCGCGGACTTCTTCTTCGCGGCCGGTCTCTTCGGCGCCGGCTTGCGCTTCACGGACTTCGCCGATCGGGTCTTCCTCTGCGCCACAGGCGTCTCCTCGACTCCAGGTCGGCCGGCCCGCCGAGGGCATCCGGCAGACGCTTCGGCCCGTCAAAATGGCCTGCGATGATACTGGATTCCTTCGAGGATCGAAAGCGCTCGGTAGAGCTGCTCGAGCAGGACCAGACGGGCGAGCGAGTGGGGCAGCGTGAGCGGCCCGAGCGAGAGGCGCAGCCGGCATCTTGCCGCCAGGTCCGGATCGAGGCCGAGGTCCGAGCCCAGGAAGAAGACCACCGGACGCGGCCACTCGCGGCGCCAGCGCGCCACCTCGCGTGCGAGCGCCTCCGAATCGAGCGTCCGCCCGCGCCGGTCGAGCGCGATCCAATAGCCGTCCTCCGGCGCGGCGGTGGCCAGTGCGGCGGCCTCGGCGGCGCGGCGGCCGGGGTCGTCCGCGGCGGCGCGCGCGCGCAGGGCGCGCTCCTCGATCGGATGCCAGGCCGCGATGCGCCGGCGGTAGGGCTCGCACAGCCGCTCCCAGTCGGCCGGGGCGCGCCGGCCGGCCCAGAGCACGCGGAACTCGAGGGCCAAGGCGGCGAACCCTACTCGGGCGGCGCGGAGCGCGCTCCGGCGCCGCTCTCGGCGAGGAACCGCTCCCACTCGTCGTAGAAGGCGAGCGACTGGAGATCGCGCATGCGGTCGAGGAAGACGACGCCGTTGAGATGGTCGAACTCGTGCTGGACGATGCGTGCCTCGAAGCCCCGGGCCACGTAGTCGAGCGCGCCACCGCCGCGATCGAGCCCGCGCACCCGCACCGCCGGATGCCGGGGCACCAGGCCGCGCAGGTCGGGGATCGAGAGGCACCCCTCCCAGTCGTAGACCAGCTCGCCGGGCAGCGGCTCGACCATCGGGTTGATCACGGCGCGCAACGGGATGGCGGGGATGCCGCGCGCCGGGTCCTCCGCGTCGAGCGCCTCGTAGACGAAGAGCTGGAGCCCGAAACCGACCTGGGGGGCGGCGAGGCCGACCCCTTCCGCCGCGCGCATGGTCTCGACCATGTCGTCGATCAGGCGCTGGAAGGCGCGCTCGACGACGCGGGCGGGCACCACCGGCTCCGCGGGTGTGCGCAGCGCCGGGTGTCCGAGCCGTACGATCGGGAGCACCGGCATCTTTCGGGCCTCGGCGAGATCTTACCTCCGCCGGCGCGCCGTCCGAGCGCGTGGTATTCTCGCCGGCCCATGGCCGCCTGGACGTCGGAGGAGGAACAGCGCCGGCGACGGCGGAAGCGGATCGTCCAGGGGCTGCTGATCGGCGGTGCGGCGATCGGCGTCCCCGCCCTGATCAACGCCGCCATCGCGCGCCGCGCCAAGAAGGTCGCCCCGGCCTCGTGGGGGCGCCGCCACCGCTACGCCTGGGAGCTGGGCGACGTCGTCTTCCAGCGCCTCGGCGAAGGCGAGCCACTCCTGCTCCTGCACTCGTTCGGTCCCGGGCACGACTCCATCGAGTGGCGCGCCGCGGCGGAGCGTCTGGCTGCCGGTTGCCAGGTGTTCGCGCCCGACCTGCCGGGCTGGGGCCGTTCCGACCGCCCCTCGGTCGAGTACGACGCCGAGCTCTACATCGAGTTCCTGATCGACTTCCTGGTCGACGTCGTGCGCCGGCGGGCGGTGGTCGTGGCCTCCGGCCTGGCGGCCGCCTACGCCCTCCAGGTCGCGGTCGACCGACCCGAGCTGGTGCGCGCGCTGATCCTGGTCTGCCCGCTCGGCATCGATCAGGCGAGCGACGAGCCCGACCTGAGCGACGCGGTGATCCACCGGCTGCTGCGCCTGCCGCTGGTCGGCACCTCCGCGCTCAACGTCTACTCGAGCCGCAACGGCCTCGTCCACCACCTGCGCCGCGAGGTCTACTCCGACCCGGATCGGGTCGACGAAGGGCTCGTCGACCACTACTGGCGCGGCGCCCACGAAGCGGGCAGCCGGGCGGCCCTGGCCGCCTATCTCTCCGGCTACCTCAATCACCGCGTCGCCGACGCGCTGCCCCGCCTGCGCCAGCCGGCGCTGGTGGTGTGGGGCCGCCAGGCGGTCAATCCGCCCGTCGAGTCGGCCGATCTCTGGCTCCACGCCCTGCCCGGCGCCGAGCTCGAGGTGGTCGAGGGCGCCGGCATCCTGCCCCACGCCGAAGCGCCCGAGGCGTTCCGCGACGTGGCCGCACGATTCGTGGACGCGCTGCCCACCGCATGAGCTCGCCGCGGTTCCCGGCCGTGCCCGGGGGGTTCCCGTTCCCGGAGCTCGAGCGCGAGGTCCTCGCCACCTGGCGCGAGCAGAGGATCTTCGAACAGACCCTCGAGGCCTCGCGACGCCGGTCGGAGGCCGCGGGCGCGGCGCCTTTCGTGTTCTTCGAGGGTCCGCCCACCGCCAACAACACGCCGCACGTGGGGCACGTCCTGACGCGCGTGGTCAAGGATCTCTTCCCGCGCTTCCAGACCATGCGCGGCCGCCACGTCGCGCGCAAGGCGGGCTGGGACACGCACGGGCTGGCGGTCGAGATCGAGGTCGAGAAGCGGCTCGGCCTGTCCGGCAAGCGCGACATCGAGCAGCTGGTCCCCGGCGACCGGGCCGCGTCGATCGCGAAGTTCAACGCCGCCTGCTTCGAATCGGTGATGACCTACGAGCGCCAGTGGCGGACGATGACCGAGCGCTTCGGCTACTGGATCGACCTCGACGACGCCTACTTCACCTACTCGAACCGCTATGTCGAGTCGGTCTGGTGGGCGCTGCGCACGCTCTACGACAAGGGCCTGCTCTACGAGGGGCACAAGAGCCAGCCCTACTGCGCGCGCTGCGGCACGACGCTCTCCTCCCACGAGGTGGCGCAGAACTACAAGGACGTCGACGACCCTTCGATCTGGGTGCTCTTCCCGGTGCGGCCGGGTCAGCGGCCGCGAACGGTCGAGGGCGACGAATGGCCGACGCCGGAAGGCCTCCGCTTGCTGGCCTGGACGACGACACCCTGGACGATGCCGGGACACGCCGGCATGGCGGTCCATCCCGAGCTCCTCTACCGCGTGGTCGAGCTGCCCGGGCGGGCGGGCGAGCTCGCCCTGTTCGCGGACGCGATCGAGGCCCCGATCCCGGTCGAAACCGAGCGGGACGGCCGGCACGAGAAGCTCGACCTGCGCGCCCTGCCGGCGCTCGTCCGCTTCCGCGGGCGCGACCTCGCGGGGCTGCGCTACGACCGTCCCTACCGCACCGACCCGGCGGACGCGCCGGCGACCAGCAAGGCCTTCGACCCCGCACCCTCGGACGAGGCCGGCTGGCCGGTGGTGCTCGCCGACTACGTCACCCTCACCGACGGCACCGGTCTCGTCCACACCGCGCCGGCCTTCGGCGCCGAAGACCACCGCACCGGGCTCGACTTCGGGCTGCCGCTCTTCCGCACCATCGAGCCGACCGGCAAGGTCTCGGAACGCAAGGGCCTCGAGCGGCTCGCCGGCCTCTGGTTCAAGGACGCCGACAAGGAGGTCGTGCGCGACCTGCGGGAGCGCGGCCTGCTGCTCCACGTGGAGCGCCACCGGCACAGCTACCCGTTCTGCTGGCGTTGCGACACGCCGCTGCTGCAGTACGCGACCGAGAGCTGGTTCGTGCGCACCACCGCCATCCGCGACGCCCTGGTCGAGAAGAACCGCGGCATCGGCTGGCGCCCGCAGGCGATCGGCAGCGGGCGGTTCGGCAACTGGCTCGAAGGGGTGGTCGACTGGGCGCTCTCGCGCCGGCGCTACTGGGGCACGCCGCTGCCGATCTGGCAGTGCGACGGCTGCCCGCAGACCTTCGTCCCCGAGTCCTTCGACGATCTGTTCGCCACCGCCGGCGCCCCGCGGCCGGCGGATCCCTACGACCGCGCGCAGTTCGACCCGCACCGGCCCGGGATCGACGAGATCACCTGGCCCTGCTACGCCTGCTCGGGCGGCACCTTCCGGCGCGTCGAGGACGTCATCGACGCCTGGTTCGACGCCGGCTCGATGCCCTTCGCCCAGCACCACTACCCGTTCGAGAACGCCGCGCGCGTCGCCCCGGGCGGCGTCTTCCGCCCGGCGGAGTTCATCTCCGAGGCGATCGACCAGACCCGCGGGTGGTTCTACACCCTGCACGTGCTGGCGGTCGCGCTGTTCGACTCGGTCGCCTTCGAGAACTGCATCGTTCTCGGGCACGTCAACGACGAGCTGGGCCGCAAGATGTCGAAGCGGCTCGGCAACGTGGTCGATCCGATGACGGTGGTCGAGGAGACCGGCGCCGACGCCCTGCGCTGGTACTTCTACGTCAACGACCCCGAGCAGTCCTCCCGCTTCTCCGCCAAGCTCGTGCGCGAGGCCGCGCAGGGTTTCCTGCTCCCGCTCTGGAACGCGCTCTCCTTCTTCACCATCTACGCCAACCTCGACGGCTGGCGGCCGGGGAAGGAGAAGAAGCTCCAGAGAAGGGAAAGAGGAGACCTGGACCGCTGGATCCTCTTCCGGCTCGACGAGGAGATTCGTCAGGTCTCCGGCCTCCTCGACGCCTATTCGATTGCGCCCGCCGCGCGACGGATCGAGACCTTCGTGGACGACCTCACGAACTGGTACATCCGGCGCAGCCGCAATCGCTTCTGGTCGAGCGGCGCCGCCGAAGGGAGCGACAAGGAGGCCGCGTACCAGACGCTCTACGAAGTGCTGAGCACGCTCACGCGGCTGGTCGCCCCGTTCACGCCGTTCGTCGCCGAGAAGATGCACGAATTCCTGGTGCGGAGCCAGTCCGCCGGCGCGCCCGAGAGCGTTCACCTCGAGGCCTGGCCCGAGGTGGCTCGGGAATCGCTCGAGGAGGCGCCGGCCGACGTGCTCGGCCTGGCCGAGTCGATCGCGCTCGCGCAGCGCATCGTCGGCCTGGCGCGAGCGGCGCGCTCGACCCACAACCTCAAGACGCGCCAGCCCCTCCCTTCTATGGTCCTTGTCTTCTCGAAGGCCGACGATCGCTCCGGCCTTCGGGACAGGGTGGAGGGCGTACGCGAACTGATCCTCGACGAGGTCAACGTCAAGGAGATCCGCTGGGCGGAGCGGCGCGGCGATTTCGTGACGCACGAGGTGCGGCCCAACTTCCGGATCCTGGGGAAGCGCCTGGGCGCGAAGATGAAAGCCGTGCAGGCGGCGCTCGCGACCGCCGACGGCGACGCGCTGGCGGACGAGCTCGAACGCAACGGCAGGGTCGTGCTCGAGGCCGCGGGAGACCGGGTCGAGCTGACGGCGGAAGAGCTCGAGGTCCGCCTGATCGAGAAGGAGGGGCTGGCGACCGCCGGCGATCGCGAGCTCCTGGTCGTGCTCGACACCCACCTGACTCCCGAGCTCGTCGCCGAGGGCCGGGCACGCGAGGTGGTCAACCGCCTGCAGACCGCGCGCAAGGAGACGGGGCTCGACTATGCCGACCGCATCCGTGTCCGCTACCGGGCCGCGCCCGAGCTCGAAGCGGCGATCGAGGCGTGGCGGGACTGGATCTCCGGCGAGACGCTCGCCTCCGGCTGGGCCTCGCTCGCGGACGATGCCGGCACCAGCGCGGACGTCGAGGGTCTCGCCCTCCAGTTCACGATCGAGAAGGTCTGAGGAGACCCGACATGGCCGGCATCTACAAGGCTTACGACGTGCGCGGCATCTACGGCAGGGACCTGACCGAGGACACCGCGCGCCGGATCGGCCGCGCATTCCGCGTCGTGCTCGACGACGCCGACCTCGCCCACGGCGGCGAGCGGGTCGTCGTCTCGCGCGACATGCGCCCCTCCTCGCTGCCGCTCGCCGAGGCGCTGATCGCGGGGCTGACCGCCTCGGGCCTCGACGTCGTCGACATCGGACTCGCCACCACGCCCACCAACTACTTCGCGATCGGCCACCTCGGGGCGGCGGGCGGCATTCAGGTCACCGCCTCGCACAACCCGGCCGAGTACAACGGTCTGAAGTTCTCGAAGCACGAGGCGCGGCCGGTCTCGGGCGACCACGGCATCCCGCTGATCGAGGCCACGGTCGACTCCGGCGATTTCCCGGAAGCCGGCCGCGCCGGCAGGGTGACCTCCGCCGACGTCTACGGCGCCTACCAGCGTCACGTTCTCTCGTTCCTCCACCGGCCCGCCGGCGCGCGCCGGCTGCGGGTCGTGGTCGACGCCGCCAACGGCATGGCGGTGGTCGACCGCCCGATCTTCGACGCGCTCGGAGTCGACCTGGTGCCGCTCTACTTCGAGCTCGACGGCACCTTCCCCAACCACGAGGCGAATCCGCTCAAGCTCGAGAACCTGCGCGACCTCCAGGCGCGCGTGCGCGAGACCGGCGCCGACCTCGGCGTGGCCTGCGACGGCGACTTCGACCGTGCCGCCTTCGTGGACGAGACCGGCGAGCCGGTCGGCAGCGATCTCGTCACCGCGCTGATCGCCGGCGAGCTGCTCGCCGCCGACCCCGGCAAGCACGTCCTCTACGACCTGCGCTCGTCGCGCGCGGTGCCCGAGTACGTGCGCGAGAAGGGCGGCATCCCGGTGCGCGAGCGCGTCGGCCACTCCTTCATGAAGGCGACGCTGCGGCGGGTCGATGGCCTGTTCGGCGGCGAGCTCGCCGGGCACTACTACTTCCGCGACAACTACTTCGCGGACTGCGCCATCCTCGCGGTGGTCGAGGTCCTCGACCTGCTCTGGCGCACGGGCAGGACCCTCTCCCAGGTGGTCGCCCCCCTGCGCCGCTACGCCAAGAGCCCGGAGACCAATTTCGAGGTCGAGGACAAGGCGGGCAAGATGAAGGAGCTCGAGGCCGCCTTCGGCGACGGGCGCATCGACTGGCTCGACGGCATCACGGTCGAGTACGACGACTGGTGGTTCAACGTCCGCCCCTCCAACACCGAACCCCTGCTGCGCCTGGTCTGCGAGGCGCGCACCGAGGCGATGCTCACCGCGCGCATGGCCGAACTGGTGGCGCGTATCGGCGCGCCCGTACGGCATTGAGCAGCGCTCTCGCACCCTGTTGACCAGTCCGGATCCGGAGTCGCGCGTCCGCTCCCGCCGCGTCGTGCTGGGCGGCGTGCTCGCCGTCGTCGCCTTCACCCTGGCCCTGCAGGGCGCGCGCTCCCTCTGGGAGCCCGACGAAGGGCGCTACGTCAACGTCGCGCTCGAGATGATCACCAGCGGCGACTGGATGACGCCCCGGCTCCACCACGAAGTTCCGCACTATTCGAAGCCGCCGCTGACCTACTGGACGATCGCCGCCTCGCTCGAGATCTTCGGCCGCACGGAGTGGGCCGCGCGATTGCCGGGCGCGCTCGCGTTCGCGGGCACGATCCTGCTCGTGGCGTGGAGCGCCCGCCGTCTCGCTCCCGGCGCCGAGGTCACGGCGGCGGTCGTCTACGCGACGTCGTTGCTGCCCTTCGTCGCGGCCAACATCGTCTCGACCGACACCTTGCTTGCCTTCACCGCGATGACGGGCGTGGCCGGCTTCGTCGAGCTCGCCTTCGGCGACGGCTCGCCGCGGCTCGCGCGCGCGATGCTCTGGGGGGGCTTCGGCCTGGCCTTCCTGACCAAGGGGCCGCCCGGGCTGCTGCCGCTCGCTGCTCTGCTCGTCTTCTCAGCGCGCGACGGGCGTTCCTGGCGGGGCGCGCGCCGACTGGCCTCGCTGCCCTCGTTGGCGCTCTTCGCCGCGCTCGCCTTCACCTGGTACCTGCACGAGATCGCCCATCGCCCCGACCTGCTGCGCTACCTGTTGGGCGCCGAAGTCATGGCGCGGGTAGGCTCGCCCGAGTTCGATCGCAATTCCGGGCTGCGTGGCCTGGTCCGGATGTACGCCCCGGTCGTCCTCGCGGGGATGCTCCCCTGGTGGCCGCTGGCGCTCGTCCGCGAGCGGCGCCGGCGCGCCTCGGAGCAGGTCGGGCGAGCCCCCCTCGCGCGCGAGGAGCGCCTGCTTCTGCTCTGGCTCCTGCTCCCGCTCACGGTCTTCGTGATTGCACAGTCGCGCCTGCCGCTCTACCTGTTGCCGCTGGCGGCGCCCGCCGCGCTGCTGCTCGCGCGCCGGCTGGGTCCCTTGCCCACCACGCGCCGCGAGCTGGTGGGAATCGTGCTCCTGGCCGCGGTGCTGGTCGGACTCAGGGGCCTCAGCGCCCAGTACCCAACGGCCCGCGACGGCCGCCGGTTCGCGGCCGCGCTCCTGCGCCAGCTCCCCTACCCCCCGGGCGAAGTGCTCTTCGTCGAAACGAAGCCGCACTACACGGTCGCGTTCTACCTGGGCTGCGAAGTCGAGTCGGTGGATCTCGCCACCATCCAGATCCGGCCGCGCGAGCCCTCGTACCGCCAGATGGCCGAGCCGCTCGCCTCCGAGCTCGCCGACCCCGAGCCGGCGCGAATCTTCCTGGTCACCCCGGGAGGCGACGAAGCGTGGCGGCGCGAGCTCGCCGCTCTCGGATACGAGGCGCGGACCCTGGGCAAGGTCGACCGCTACACCATCTACCTCGCGCCGCGCCGGGCCGGGCCGGCCGGTCCGGGCTAGAACCGCACGCCGACCGCGGCGACCACCTCCGAATCGTCGGAGACGACGACCTTGAGCTGCGCGTAGGGCGTCATCCCGCTCAGGCGCCAACCGATGCCGCCGAGCAGGTTGAGGCCGGCGTCGGTCTCGCTGTCGCGCCCGCCGTCGCCGTCGGTGTAGAGGATCGCCGCCCCACCGCCCGCCCACAGGTAGTAGTCGGAGGTGACGCGAAAGTCGTAGTGGAAGTCGAAATTGCCCGAGATGCGGTCGCGTTCGTCGGCGAACACGAACTCGACGTTGGGATTGAAGTACCAGTCGCTCGACCCCATGCGGGTCAGCACCTCGAGGCCGACGAACGGATCGGCGTCCTCGAGATAGGCGCCGCCGCGCACGCCGAAGTCGGTCTGCGCGCTCGCCGGCGCGACCGCGAGGCCGAGCAGCGCGACGGCCGTCGCGGTGCCCAGCAAGGTCCTGCGCAGTATCGAACGGATCGTCATCGCGAGTCTCCTCCTTCCCGTCGTTCCGACGACTCTTCCTGCGTCCGGACCGACCTTGGAGCAAGCCGGATGCCAGACTCGGGCGCCCGAATGCATCACTTCACAGGATCGCTCGATCATGTACCATCGCGTCCTCCCGGGAGGATCTCCATGGCTCGTTCGAGGCCGACTCTCCGCGTCCTGGCCACGATCGCCGCGCTCGTCGCTCTGCCGGCTCTGCTCGCGGCGGAGACGTCGGGCGTCGTGGTGCTCCAGAACGACTCCGTGGTCGATTTCGGCACCGCCAACATCCAGGTCGGATTCGTCGCCGGCGAGCGCGCCGCGGCCTGGCTGACCTCGAGCTGCGCCGGGGACCTGATCGCCCTGCGCGTGCTCTGGCTCTCGAGCCCGCCCACCGGCGGCACGACGCTCGGCGAATACCTGCGTCTCTCCGAGGCGGGCGTCTTCCCCGTTCCGGGACCGGTGCTCCAGGAGCTCGCGGGCCCGCTGCTCACCGAGGGCGCGTTCAACGAGTTCACGCTCGCCCCGCCGGTACCGGTCCTCGCGGGGGAGACCGTGGTCGTGGACTTCCAGTTCCTGACCAGTCCGCCGCTCTCCGGGCCCAGCGTGGTGACCGACGTCGACGGCTGCCAGGCAGGCAGGAACGGCATCTACGCGACGCCGCCCAACCAGTGGTTCAGCGCCTGCGTGCTGGGCGTCAGCGGTGACTTCGCGATCCGCGCGGTGGTGGACTGCGGCGCGAGCCAGCTCTTCGCGGACGGCTTCGAGTCCGGCGACACCTCCGCCTGGAGCCTGACGGTGCCCTGAGCCGGCCCTCCCTCACCAGCCGATGCCGTAGTCGTCGCCGTGGTTCGAGGAGCCGCCGCGCATCGTGCCGTGCGCACGGTCGAACAGGATGGCGTTGATCGGCCCCGAGTTGCGCTCCGCGGTGTCGACCAGATAGCCCATCGCCTTCAGCTCGTCGCGCACCCAGGGCGGCGTGCGCTCGTCGAGCGTGAGCCGACCCGGCTTGCGCTCGTGCGCGCCGAAGGAGCTGTGCAGCTGATAGGTGGTGAAGTTCGCGGCCTCGGCCGCCTCCTGGACGTCGAACCCGAACTCCGCCACGGCGAGGAAGAACTGGAGCAGGTTCTGGTCCTGGGTGTCGCCGCCCTGGACCGCGAAGGCGAGCCAGGGCGAGCCGTCGCGCAGCGCCAACGTCGGCGTCAGCGTAACGCGCGGCCGCTTGCCCGGCTCGAGCACGTTGAACGGGTTCTCGCGCCGGTCGAGCACGAAGCTCTGGAGCCGCTGCGAGAGACCGATGCCGGTCCGGCCGGCGACCACCGCCGGCACCCAGGCGCCGGAGGGCGTCATCGAGACGACCCAGCCCTCCGCGTCGGCGGCCACGACCGAGGTCGTCCCCGCCCGGAAGCCCGCCTCGAAGGCGGCCGCCGAAGCCGTGGTCAAGGGCGCTTCGGGCGCGGGCGGCCACGCCTCGAGCTCCTCCCGGAAGGGGTTCACGCCGCCCTGGAAGGGATAGGGGTCGCCCGGCCCGAGGTCGGTGCGGTTGCGGCGCGGATCGAACTCCGCCCAGCGCCGTCGCGCGTAGTCCTTCGAGAGCAGTCCGGCGACCGGCTCTTCGGGCGGGAAGGCCGGATCGCCGTAGTAGAAGTCGCGGTCGGCGAAGGCGAGGTGCATCGCCTGGGTCACGGCGTGCACGTAGCGCGCGCTGTTGTAGCCCAGGGCGGCCAGGTCGGTGGTCTCGAGCAGGTTGAGCGCCTGGAGCAGGGCCGGCCCCTGTGTCCAGGTGGTGAGCTTGTGGACCTCGATGCCGCGGTAGTCCGTCGCCACCGATTGCTCGAGCCGCACTTCCCAGTGCGCGAGATCCTCCTCCGTGATGAGCGTGCCCTCGGCGCGCGCGGCCGCCGCGAGCTCGCGCGCCAGCTCGCCGCGATAGAAGAGGTCGTAGGCGGCGAGGATCGAGCCCCGGCGGTCCGCACCCCGCGCGCGCGCCGCGCTCTCGGCCTCGACCAGCCGGCGCAGCGTGCGCGCGAGATCGGGCTGGCGGAACACTTCGCCCAACTCCGGCGGCGCACCGCCTCGCGGCAGGAAGAGCGCGCGCGAGAACGGCCAGGCCGCGAGCCGCTCCTGCTCCCGCTTCAGCGTCGAGACAAGCTGCGCCTCGATCGGGAAACCGTCGGCGAGCTCGAGCGCGGGGGCCAGTACATCGGCGAGCGTCAGCCGTCCCCACTCGGCGAGCATGACGAAGAGGCCGCCGGGGGTGCCCGGGGTCACCGCCGCGAGCGGACCGTGCTCCGGCGGGTAGCGCAGCCCCTGGGCCCGGAAGAGCTCGGGCGTCGCCCCGGTGGGCGCCACGCCGAGGGCATTGACGCCGATCACCTCGCGCCGCTGCGGATGCCAGACCAGGGCCTGGGTCTCGCCTCCCCAGCCGAGCGTGTCCCACATCGTGCAGGTGGCGGCGAGCATGGCGCAGGCGGCGTCCACCGCGTTGCCGCCGCGCTCGAAGATGCGCGCCCCGGCGGTCGCCGCCAGCGGCTTGCCGGTGATCGCGAGCCACTTGCGGGCATGGAGCACCGGCTTCTGCGTGCGCGCCGCGCCGGCGCCGGAGGCGACCAGCGCGACCAGCGCCAAGGCGGCCCCGGCGAAGGCGGTGGCGGTGGAGAGGACGGCTCGGCGCATGGCGACCCCCTTGCTCCAGGGCGTTGCCGCCGAGCCTAGCCCGTCCGGCGGCTGCGCCGAAGCGGGGCGGCGCGCGCTCAGTCGCGGCTGCGGCCGCCGAGCAGGCCGGCGCGGAACAGGAAGTAGAGCAGCGTCAGCAGCGTCGAGATCGCGGCCGCCACGTAGGTCAGCGCGGCGGCGTTGAGGACGCGATCCATGCCCTCGCGCTCCTGGGGCAGGACGATCCCGTTGGCGACGGCGAGCTGCTTGGCGCGCGCCGAGGCGTCGAACTCGACCGGCAGGGTCACGACCTGGAAGAGCAGGACCATCGAGAACAGCAGGACGCCCACCAGGAACATCCCCATCGAGCCGAGGACGAGCCCGAACGTCATCACCAGATAACCGACGGTGGAGCCGATGTTGGCGGTGGGCACCAGGGTCGAGCGCAGCCACAGCGGCTTGTAGTGCACCGCGTGCTGGATCGCGTGCCCCGCCTCGTGGCAGGCCACTCCGACCGCGGCGATCGAGGGCACGCCGTAGACCTGTTCGGACAGCGCCAGGGTCTTCGTGATCGGGTTGTAGTGGTCGGTCAGCATCCCCTGATGGGGGACCACCTTGACGTCGTGGATGCCGGCCGAGTCGAGCAGCCGCTGCGCCGCCTGGGCGCCGGTCATGCCGGTGGCCACGCGCACCTTCGAGTACTTCGAGAACGCGGACTTCGTCTTGAAGCTCGCCCACAGCGACAACGCCAGCGCCGGCGCCAGGAAGACGAAGTACATGGGGTCGAAGCCGATCATGGCGCGAAGCTCCTCTCGAGGGGTGCCAACGCGAAAACCGGGGCCGGGATTCCCGGGCCCCGCCCCGCGCGGGCGGGGAGTCTACCCGAGCAACTCCGCGATCGCCGCCTCCCGGCGCGAGAGCCGCCTCTGGCGCTCGAGCACCGTCGGCGGCGCCGCGCGGTCCGTGCAGGCCGGCGGGGCGAGCGGGCAACGCTCGCAGGTCAGGTCGACCTCGAGCCGCGCCAGGGCCGGGTCCTCGAGGAAGCGGACCACGCCGCGCAGGCGCTCGTCCACCAGCAGCCCGAGCGAGACCGAGGAGAGCGTGCGGGGCTTCAGCGCCAGCGGCCGCGCCAGGGCCACGACCAGGAACTCGACACCCTCGGTCTGGAAGCGGCAGCGCGCGGCCGCCACCGGCGGCGGATCCGTGGCGCGATGGCCGGGCAGCTCGGGATGGTCGAGGATCGCGACACCCGGCCAGCGCCGGCAGGAGTGCTCCTCCGGCGAGACGCCATAGGGCACGGCGGCGCGCGCCAGGTTGAGCACCTTGGTCAGGCGCGGCCGGCGGCGGTCCGGGTCGCGGAAGAAGCGCACGAAGAACAGCTCCGTCAGACCGAACTCGGCCGGGAGCACCTGGCTCACCCGGTAGAAGAGCATCTCGGGCGTGGCCCCGAAGCGGCGCAGCATCTCGATCAACGTGCGCGCGCGGAAACGCGACGCCGCGAAGAACCGCCCGAGCTCCGCGGCGAGGGCGGCACGCGGGATCATCAGCGCGCCTGCGAAGTAGGAGGCGCGGAAGTTGTTGAGCACCTGCTCGAACGACTCGGCGCGCAGCCACGAGCCGGTCACCGGCCGCTCCGCGAGGCCGAGCACGCGGTAGCCGATCTCGCGCGCCACCACGAACGCCCGTTGCTGCGCCGTCAGGTGCCCGTTGACGTACAGCTTCGGCGCCGGGCCCGCCGCGTAGACCGAGCGCAGCTCGGCGAGCTCGCGATGCGCCGGCAGGGTCTCGTGGTCGACCGTGACCCCGAACCTCCGGGCCAGCGCCTCGGTGAGCTCGGCCTCGCCGAGCCGGTGCTCGGCCGCCCAGCCCGACTCCGCGCGCAGCCGCTCGGCGGCCTCCTCGATCTCGGGGAAGGAGTTGCCGTTGAGCTGCTGGTAGGAGCGCAGGGCGCCGAACAGGAGGTGCTCGACCTCGAGATCGTAGCGCCGCGCGATGTCCCCGAAGGTGCGCAGCAGCGCACCCGCCTTCCTCGGATCGGCCGCCACGAGGTCGAAGAGATCCGACGCCTCGAGCCCGAACAGCTCGAACGGGAACTCGCGCAGGAACTCCGAGCCGGCGAACGCCGAGAGCGGCGACAGCTCGTCGGCGACGCGCGGCGAGACGAGCTCCTCGAACGGCGTCTCGAGCGCCGCCGCGAGCGCCAGCAGTTTCTCGGGCTTGGGGTACTTCTTGCCCTTCTCGATCTCCGACAGGTAGGAGATCGCCAGCCCGGCGCGCTCGGCCAGGCGCTTCAGCGTCCAGCCGCGCGCCTCGCGCAGGGCGCGCGCCTTCAGGCCGAGGACGAGACGCAGGTTTTCGGAGCCGTGGTTCATTTTCCAGGTCTTTCGCCAGTGGCGAACCATACTACGCGGCAGCGAAAGCGACTCAAGTGCGAAATTCCGCTTTACATCCTTTTTCGCCCTGGTCAGGGTCGCCCCCCTGGAGCGCCGCCGAGGGCGTCCACCAGCTATTCCCGGGCAAGCTGCTCGCCTACAACTGCTCGCCCTCGTTCAACTGGGCCAAGCACCTCGATCCGTTCACGATCCGGCGCTTCCAGCGCGAGCTCGGCGCCCTGGGCTACAAGTACCAGTTCGTGACCCTGGCCGGCTTCCACACCCTCAACTACTCGATGTTCCAGCTCGCGCACGACTATCGCGAGCGCGGCATGCTGGCCTACTCCGAGTTCCAGCAGGACGAGTTCGACGCCGAGGATCACGGCTACACCGCGACCCGGCACCAGCGCGAGGTCGGCACCGGCTACTTCGACCTGGTCAAGGAGATCGCCACCGGCGGCGGCGCCTCGACCGGCGCGCTGGCCGAGTCGACCGAGACGGCGCAGTTCTTCGCCTGAGCCGTCAGTCCTCCGGCTCGAAGCGGATCTTGCGCTTGGCCGGGTCGGGATGCTCGCGGTAGAGCACGGAGACGTGTCCGACGCGGCCCGCTTCGGCGGCGCCGGTGGCCGCCTCGAGCTCGGCGACGAGGCGGTCCTTCTCGCGCTTGCCATCGAGGAACCGGACCTTGATCAGCTCGTGCGCGTCGAGGGCACGGCCGACCTCGGCGACGAGCGCCTCGGTGACGCCCTCCTTGCCGACCCGCACCACCGGCTCCAGGGCGTGCGCGAGGCCGCGCAGGAGCTTGCGCTGCTTGCCGGTGAGCTCGCTCATGGCGGGATTCTAGCGGTGGAAGGCGAGGGGCCCCGCCTCCGGAGAGGCACGATCGCTCAGGCGAGCCTCGCCACCGGGGCCTCGCCGAGGATCTCCACGAGCCGCGCGCGCGCGGCCGGCTCGCCGACGAGCCCCGCGGGCAGGTAGGCGACCAGCCAGGCGGCCGTCGAGTCGGGCAGGATCTTGACCCGGTGGCTGTCGGTGATCGGGGTGCCGAACGGCCCCGGCCCGTCCTCGAGCAGCGGCTTGCCGGCGAGATCGAGCGGGCCGCGCATCGCATCGAGGATCTCCCCGGGCCGGCCCGCACGCAGCACGACCGGCGGCGAGAAGCTCCCCTCGCGCAGGACGCAGGCGGGCACCTTGAGCTCGATCGAGAGCTGGTTGTTGAGATCGACGAGCGGGTGGATCGAGGCCAGCTCCTCGCCCTTGAGCAGCCGTCGCAGCAGCGCCTCCGAGGAGGGACGGTAGCGGCCCGGGTCGGTGCCGGCCGCCTTGAACAGGCGGCGCAGCGCCGCCACGGCCGGGTCCTCGCCGAGCTCGCCCGGCGTGAAGCGGGCGCGCAGCTCCTCGGCCACGCGCGTGCGCCGGGCACCGAGCGCGGCGAGCGCGCCCGCCTCCCCGCTCGCCTCCAGCCGGAACCAGGCCAGCTCCCAGCCTGCCAGCTCGACGCGCGACTCGATCCTCGTCTCTGCCATGCCGCCATTCTCCCCCGGACCGCCGGCACCTCGCCGCGCACCGGCTAGGATCCCGCCGTGCGCGACCGTCCCCACGCCGAGCGCGACGCCGCCATCGAAGCGCTGGTCGAGCGCGAGGGCGCGCGGCTCCTCGCCTACCTGCGCCGCTCCTGCGGCGACGGCTCGGACGCCGAAGACGTGGTCCAGGAGACCTTCGCGCGCGCGGTGCGCGCGTGGGACCAGCTCGACGATCCCGGGCACGCACGCGCCTGGCTCTACACGATCGCGCGCCGCGCCTGCCAGCGGCTCCACCGGCGGCGATCCGGAGCGCCGGCGCGCCTCGAGCCGCTGGAGGAGCTGCTGCCCAGGCCCGGGGCCGGCGTGCTCGACCTCGCCCTCGAGGCGCCGGGCGGCCCGCACGCCGACCGGCTGCGCAGCGAGGCGCGCGAGCGCGTCGAACGCGCCCTGGCGGGGCTGCCCGACCCCTTCCGGCAGGCGCTCGTGCTCGCCGACGTGGCCGAGCTCTCGCTCGCCGAGATCGCTGCGGTGACCGGCGTGCGGGAGGCGACGGTCAAGACCCGCCTCCACCGCGCGCGCCTCAAGCTGCGCCAGGAGCTCGCCGCCGCGCTCCCGCGCCGTGCCGCGGGCGCGCCGGGGCACGCCCGGCGCGTCTGCCTCGACCTGCTCCAGGCCAAGCTCGAGGCGATGGACCGGCGGGCGCCGTTCCCCTACTCGGACGCCGCGCTGTGCGAGCGCTGCCGCTCGCTGCTCGCGACCCTCGACCTGGTCGGCGCGACCTGCTCGTCGCTCGCCGCCGAGCGGCTGACGCCGGAGCTGCGCGCGCGGATCCGGTCGGCCACGGCCGGCGCCTGAGCGCCGGGCTCGCGCCGCGTAGGGCTTGTCTCGCGCCCGCTTTCCTGTTGGACTCCCGCCCGCCCATGCGCCCCGACTTCGTCGAAACCCCGGCCAGCGATGCGCTCGCGCGCGCCCGCGCCACCCGCAACCCGATCCGCAAGCTCTACTTCTGGACCCTCCACTGGGCCGCCACGCGCTGGGCGGTGCCGGCCCTCGTGGTGCTCTCCTTCGCCGAGTCGTCGTTCTTCCCGGTGCCGCCGGACGTGCTGCTGATGGCGATGTGCTTCGCGGCGCCCACGCACTGGGCGCGCTATGCGCTCTGGTGCTCGGTCGCCTCGGTCCTGGGCGGCATCGCCGGCTACGGCATCGGCTGGGGGCTGTGGGACACCGTCGGCAGGCCGATCGTGGACTTCTACAACGGCCAGGAGGTGATGGCGCAGGTCCAGACCTGGTACGAGGAGTTCGGCTTCTTCGGGGTCCTGATCGCGGCCATCACTCCCGTACCCTACAAGGTCTTCACCATCGCCTCGGGCTGGTTCAAGTTCGACTTCGGCCTGTTCGTGCTGGCTTCGGCGATCGGACGTCCGTTCCGCTTCTTCCTGGTCGCGGGCCTGATCGGCCGCTACGGCGAGCGCGTTCGCCCCTTCCTCGAGACCCGCCTCGAATGGGCCCTGGTCGCCCTGACCGCCCTCGCCGCGCTGGGCTTCGCCGCGATCAAGCTGCTCGGCTAGCGCCGTCCGGGAACCTCCGGGCCGGGCCGTGTCTCTTCCCGGTCGAGGGCCGCCGCACGGCGGCTCCGGACCGACCCCCGAGGAGAGACCCCGTGAAGAACGTGACCGAGATCCCCGACCCGATCGCCTTCCAGGAGACGATCGCCGGCGAGACCCCTGTGCTGGTCGATTTCTGGGCCCCCTGGTGCGGCCCCTGCAGGCTGGTCGCGCCGATCCTCGAGGAGCTCGGCGCCGAGCTCGCCGGTCAGGTGCGCATCGCCAAGCTCAACGTCGACGATCACCCGGAGATCGCGGGCCAGCACGGCGTGCAGGGCATCCCGACGATGATCCTGTTCGCGCGCGGGCGCGAGCTCGATCGGCAGGTGGGCGCCGCGCCCAAGGCCGCCCTGCGTCAGTGGCTCCAGGCGCGGGCGGCGTAAACTGCACTCGATGATCCGCTTCGCCATCGGCCGGCCGCCCGGCACCCTGCTCCTCGCGCTGGCGCTGCTCGCGCTCGGATCGGCGGGCGCGCCGGCCCAGTCCACCGCGCCGGGCGCCGGCCCCGACGCGCCGGCACTCGCTCTGCCCAATCAGCGCGATCCGTTGCCGGGCGTGCGCACCGGCGGCATGCCGGCGAGCCCGGAGGCCTGGCGCGCGCTCGCCGAGGACGGCTTCCGCCTCTTCGTCGACCTGCGCTCCGAGGCCGAGGTGACGGCCGAGACGCGCGCCGCGGCCGAGGGCGCGGGCCTGGTCTACGAGAGGGTCCCGGTCGCCGGCGACGCCGACCTCGACCTCGGCTCCGCGCGCGCCCTGCACCTCCTGCTCGACGACCCGGCGCGGGGTCCGCTCGTGCTCGCCTGCGCGAGCGGCAACCGGGTCGGCGCCCTGATCGCGGTCGAGCGCTTCTGGCTCCACGGCGAGAGCGCGGAGAGCGCGCTCGCGCTCGGCAGGAGCGCGGGGCTGACCCGCCTCGAGCCCGCCGTGCGCCAGCTCCTGGGCCTGCCGCCGCTGCCGCCGCCCGAGCCGGCCCCGCCAGGTCCCTGACCCCCGCGGCGCGGCTCAGCCGCGCAGCAGGCGCAGGGCGTTGCCGATCACCAGCAGCGTGGCGCCCATGTCGGCGGCGATCGCGCCCCACAGCGTCGCCCAGCCGCCGAGCGCGAGGACCACGAACACCGCCTTGATGGCGAGCGCGAGAACCGCGTTCTGGCGCACGACCGCGAGCGTGCGGCGCGAATGGCGGATCAACCAGGGCAGGCGGGAGAGATCGTCGGACATGAGCGCGATGTCCGCGGTCTCGATCGCCGCGTCGCTGCCGGCCGCGCCCATCGCGATGCCGACCGTGGCGCGCGCCAGCGCGGGCGCGTCGTTGACGCCGTCGCCCACCATCGCGACGTGGCGGTCGCGCGCCACCAGCTCCTCGATCGCCGCCAGCTTCTCCTCCGGCAACAGCTCGGCGCGTACCTCGTCGATGCCGCACTCGCGCGCCACGCGCGCGGCGGTCGGCGCGTGGTCGCCGGTCAGCATCACGACGCGCCGGACGCCGGCGGCGTGGAGCTCGCGGATCAGCGCCCGCGCTTCGGGCCGCACTTCGTCGGCGATCGCCACCAGTCCGCAGACGTGGGTCTCGTTGCCCACGACCACGATCGTCCGCCCGCCGGCCGACATGTTCTCGATCCGATCGTGCACGGCGGCGGTCTCCTGCCCCCGTTCTTCGAGCAGGCGATGGGAGCCGAGCCAGAACTCGCGGCCCTCGATGCGCGCCGTCGCGCCCCGGCCCGGCAGGATCCGGAAGCCGGTGGCCGGCGCCGGGGCGACGCCGAGCGCGGCGGCATGGGCGAGGACCGCCCGCGCCAGCGGGTGCTCGCTGTGCGCCTCGAGGGCGGCCGCGCGCGCCAGCAGGTCGCGCTCGTCGTGCTCCGCGAGCGGCTCGACCTCGACCACGCGCGGGCGACCGAGCGTCAGGGTGCCCGTCTTGTCCATCGCGATCGTCGCCAGACGCGCCGGCTCCTCGACGAAGCGGCCGCCCTTGATCAGCACGCCGTGGCGCGCGGCGGCGGCGAGCGAGGCGACGACCGAGACCGGGGTCGAGACGACCAGCGCGCACGGACAGCCGATGACCAGCAGCGCCAGGCCGCGATAGAGGGCGTCGCTCCAGGCCACGCCGAAGGCGAACGGCAGGACGGCGGCGACCGCGATCGCGGCCAGGAAGACCGCGGGCGTGTAGACGCGCGCGAAGCGCTCGACCCACTGCTCGGACGGCGATCGACGCGAGCGCGCCTCCTCGACCGAGCGCAGGATCTTGGCCAGCACGGTCTCGCCCGCGCCCCGCGTCGCCTCGATCTCGAGCGCGCCGCGTCCGTTGATGGTGCCGGCGAAGACCTCCTCGCCCACCGCCTTGCCGACCGGGAGGCTCTCGCCCGTGATCGGCGCCTGGTCGACCTCCGAGTCGCCCTCGACGACTCTTCCGTCGAGCGCGATCCGCTCTCCCGGCCGGACCAGGAACCGGCTGCCGGCCGCCACCTCGGCCGGCGCCACCTCGGCCCAGGAGCCGTCCGCGCGGCGGATCCTCACCGTGGCCGGCGCCAGCTTCATCAGCGCCTCCACCGCGCGCCGCGCGCGGCCCACGCTCCACGCCTCGAGCGCGAGCGAGAGCGCGAACAGGAACGCTACGGTGGCCGCCTCGAGCCAGTCCCCGATGGCGATCGCGCCCGCCACGGCGAGGGTCATCAGCAGGTGCATGTCGGGGCGCAGCCGCCGCGCCGCCGCGAGCGCGCGCGGCGCCACGAACCAGCCGCCCGCCACCACGGCGGCGCCGTAGAGGAGCCGCGCGGGGACCGGCACCGCGCCGCCGGCGCCCGCGCCCAGGCCGAGCGCCGCCGCGATACCGCCGCCGAGCGCGGCGTGTACGGCGAAGCCGGCGGCGACCGCGAGCCCGCTGGCGCCGGTCGCGACCGCCTTCGCGCGCCGCGCCGACGCGGCGCCCTCGCCGCCGCCGTCCGGGCGCCAGGGCACCGCCTTCATGCCGGTCGCGTCGATCCTCCGGCGCACCGCCTCGGCATCGCTCTCGAGCGGAATCGTGAGCTTGCCGGCGACGAGGTCGAAGCCGAGCTGCTCCTCGCCGCCCACCAGGGCCCCGAGCTCGCGCTTGAGCAGCGCGACCTCCTCGGCGCAGTCCATCCCGGTGACGCGAAACGCGTGCGTGCGGCCCTTCATCGCGCCCGGAATCGTCTCACGTCACCGCGCGCGGGCGAGAGAACGGGAAGTCGTTCGCAACTCATCCGAGCTCCGGCTTCGTGCGGCCGAGCCGGGCGTAGACACTGGGCAGGACGAGCAGGGTGAAGATCGTGGAGGTGACGAGCCCGCCGACCAGCACCACCGCCAGCGGGCGTTCGAGCTCGGACCCGCCGAATCCGAGGAGCATCGGAGCCAGCCCGAGGATCGCGGCGCCCGCGGTCATCAGCTTCGGCCGCACGCGCCCGATCGCGGCCTCGCGCAGCGCCGCGAGGAAGGGCATGCCGCGAGCCAGCAGCTCCTTGGTCTGGGTGATCAGCACCAGGCTGTTCTGCACCGCGACGCCGAACAGGCCGATCACACCGACGATCGAGCTCGCGTTCCAGGTCTCGCCCGCCAGCCAGAGCGCGACCAGGCCCCCGGCCAAGGCGATCGGCAGGGTTCCGAGCACGACGGCGACCTCGCGCCAGCGTCCGAGGGCCAGGTAGAGCAGCGCGACGACCAGCGCCAGGGCGGCCGCGGAGGCGGCGACCAGCCGGCGCTGGGTCTCGCGCGCCTCCTCGACCTTGCCGGCGAGGCCGACGCTCGCCCCTCGCGGCAGCTCGAAGTCCGCCAGCACCGCCTCGATGCGCCGGGCCGTGCCGCCGAGGTCGCCCTCGGTGCGCACGTTGAAGCCGAGGCGGCGCTGCCCGTTCTTGCGCTTCAACATCGAAGGCGCCGGCGCCTCGGCGATCGTCGCCACCTGGCCGAGCTCCACGATGCGCCCCTCCTCGACGACGATCGGCAGGCGCTTCAGGCTCTCCGCGGTGACCCGCCCGTCGGCGGGAAAACGGACGACGCGCTCGATCCTCTGCGGCCCGTCGAAGGTGGGCGGGAGGGCGATCCCCTGGAGCGCGGCGCTGGCGGTCTCGAGCAGCGCCCGCCGGGGCACGTCGAGCCGCCGCAGCGCCGCTTCGTCCGGAACGATCCGCCAGGACGCCAACGGCGCACCGGTGTCGATCGCGACGCTGGCCACGCCCGGGACGCCCGCGAGCAGGCGATGAATCTCGTCCTGGAGGTCGGTCAGGGCGGACAGGTCGGCCGCGAACAGCTCGACCTGGACGTCGGCCGGCGTGCCGCCGATGCCCTCGGAGATCCGCATGTTCATCGGCGTCGTCAACTCGACGCCGAACGGCATCCGCTCGCCGATCCCGGCGACCTCGCGTTCGACCGCCGCCGCGTCGGCGCCGCGCTCGAGCACGATCAGGATGTCCGACAGGTAGGTCGGCATCGGATCCTCGGTCACCTCGCCCCGGCCGGTCCGGCGATAGACCGACGCGATCCCCGGCACCTCGCCGATCTCTTCCTCGAACTGCAGGTTGGCGGTGTCGATCGCGGCCAGGCTCGAATCCGAAGGCAGCACGGTCTGCACCATCAGCGCGCCCTCGTCGAGCGCCGGCAGGAAGTCCGAGTCCAGTCGCGTCCCGAGCCAGAGCGCCGCGGCCGACAAGCCGAGCGCGAGGACCTGCACCAGCACGCCCCGGCGCAGGGCGAAGTCGAGCGCGGGCCGATAGAGGCGCTTCACCGCGGCCACCACGCGGGGCTCGTCCAGCGAGACACCCGGTGGCAGGAAGCGGTCGACCAGGGCCGGCACCAGCGTGAACGAGAAGACGAGCGACAGCGCCATCGCAGCCGCCACGGCCACCGCGAGCGGTGCGTAGAGCCTGCCCGCGACGCCACCCAGGGCGAGCAGGGGAACGAACACGGCGAGGATCACCAGCACGGCGGTGGCGATCGGTACCGCGACCTCCGCCGCGGCCTTGGCGATCACTCGCGCTCGCGACACCTCGGCGCGGTGCGGCTCGACTCCTGTCCCCGCGGAGCTCCTCTGCTGGTGGAGGCGATGGGCCAGGTTCTCCACCATGATGACGCCCGCGTCGACCAGCAGGCCGACGGCGATGGCGAGACCCCCGAGGGTCATCGCGTTGAGTCCGAGGTCGAGCCCGGCGAGCGGGATCGCGGCGCCGAGCGTCGCCAGCGGCAGCAGCGCGATCACCACCGCGGCCCCGCGCACGCTGCCGAGCAGGAGCACGAGGACCAGGGCGACGAACACCGCGCCGGCCAGCAGCGCGTTCCCGACTCCGCCCAGCGCGTGCTCGACCAGGCTCCCCTGGTCGTAGAAGAGGCTGAGCGACATCCCCTCGGGAAGCGTTCGCCGGAGCTCGGGCAACGCCGACCTCACGCCGCGGGCGGTCTTCAGGGTCTCGGCGCCGGGCTGCCGGATGACCCTCATGGAGACTGCCTCGAAGCCCTGGAAGCGCGCCAGGCCGGTCCGGAACTCGGGCACCTCCCTCACCTCGGCGACGTCGCCCAGGGCGACCAGCCCGTGGGCCGTATGAACCGGCAGAGCGGAGATCGCTTCGGGGCGCCGCGCGAGCGAGGCGACCGTGACGTTCCACTGCTTGTCACGCACCTCGAGCACGCCCGCCGAGACGTCCTGTTCGCTGCCCTCGAGCGCTTCGACGACCTGCCCGAGCGAGACCCCGGCGGTGCGCATCTTCTCGGGCGAGACCGAGACCTGGATCTGGCGGCCCTCCCCGCCCAGCATCTCGACGCGCGCGACCCCGGGAACCGACTGCAGACGGGGCACGAGCACGCGGACCGCGTGGTCGCGCAGGCGCATCGGGTCGACCGTGGGCCCGTCGAGCACGAGCTCCTGGATCTCGAGCAGGCGGCCGGCGGCCGAAGTCAGCAGCGGCGCCGCCGTCCCGTCCGGAAACTCCCCGGCCACCTGGGCGAGCCGTTCGGCGACGAGCTGGCGCGAGCGCCAGGGATCGACGTCCGAATCGAAGGCGACGACGACCTGTACCGTCCCGGACTGGGTCGTCGAGGTCGTGCGGCGCACGCCCGGCAGTCCGGAGAGCGCCTGCTCGACCGGCTGCGCCACCGTCAGCTCGAGCTCCGCGGCGCTCCGGCCCGGACTCTGGATCAGGAGCTGAACGGTCGGCAGCGCGAGGTCGGGAAAGAGATCGCGCGGCAGAGTCGAGAACGTCCACGCCCCGAACAGCGCCCAGGCCGCCGCCAGGGAGAAGATCAACCCGCGCCGCGCGAGGACGCCCTCGAACCAGTGCCGCGCCCGCAGATGGGTCGCTGACTCGTGGCGATCGGGGGACCGTGCGGTGCCGTCAGTGGTCATGGCCCTCGTCCCCTCCGGCGCGCTTCAGCCAGAGCGCCTTGAGCAGGTAGGCGCCGTCGGTTGCCACGATCTCGCCCGGCGTGACGCCCTCGAGCACCATTACGTCGCCGCCGAGCTCGGGCCCCTTGCGCACGGCCCGCAGCACGGCGCTCTCTTCGACCCGCACGAACACCCCCCAGACTCCCTCGATCTGCTGCAGGGCCTCCTGCGGGAGGACGACCGCGCGCGCCAACGGCACGCGTACCTCGAGAGGGGTGCCGGCGAGTGGCAACTCCCCTTCCGCTCCGTCGGCGAGACGGAGGAGGTACGTCAGGCGTCGCGTCGCGGGCGAGAGCGCCGGAGGCGTCCCTTCGACGACCGCGCTCCAGACGCGCCCGTCGCTGCGCCGCACCTCGGTCGCCGCGCCGGCGCTCCAGGCCTGCGGACCCGGCAGCGCCAGCTCGACCTGAACCCGCGCGGCCCCGGCCGAGACGATCGTCGCCAGCCGCGCGCCCGCGGCGACCGTCTCGCCGACCGCAGCCTCGTACCCCGCGAGGGTGCCGGCGCGTGGCGCGCGGACGACCAGGCGCGCGCCGACGCTCGCCGGATCGAGCCCGCGGCCGGCGAGCGCGAGCCGGGCCGCCTCCAGGTCGGCGGCTGCCACCGCGGCCTCCGCCTCAGCGGCTTCGACGTCGCGCTGCGCGGTGGCGCCGGCGGCGAGCAGCCGGCGCTCCCGTTCGACGTCGCGCACGGCGCGCAGGCTGCGGGCGTTCGCCGAGATCCAGCCGGCACCGAGGTCGGCGAGCTCGGCGCTCTCGATCCCGGCGATCGGGGCGCCGGCGGCGACTCGCATCCCCGGCGTGGCGCGCAGCGTCATCAGGCGCCCCGCGACCGGCGTCGAGACCACCACCAGGTCGCCCGGGTCGGCGATCGCCTCGGCGGCGAACCAGGCCCCCTCCTCGCGCGGCTCGCCGACCGGAGTGAAGGTCACGCCGCGCACGCCGGCGAGATCGAGCGCGTCCTTGCCGACCTCCTCGTGTGCGTCCGCACCAGCGGCGAGGCCGGCACCCGAGGGAGGCCCGTCGTGCGGCGACGTCTCGCGCTCCGCCCCACAGGCGGCCAGCCCGAGCAGCGCGAGGGCGAACGGCAGCTTGGTCGACCAGCGGACGACGATCTTCATGGCTCGACTCCCGACGAGGATGGAGGACAGAACGCCGCCAGCTCGGCGGCGGCGAGCGCGCGTTCGGCCCGGGCGTCGATCGCCGCCTCGCGAGCGGCAAGGAGCTGACGGCGCAGCGGGAGCGCTTCGGACGGTCGCGACCTGCCTTCTCTCAGACGCGCCTCGAGGGCGGCGAGGCCGGCGGCGAGCTCGTCGTCCCCGCTCCGCGCCGAGGAGGCGGCCAGCCGCGCGCGCGCCGCTTGGCGGCGGGCGGCGAGCCGGGAGAGCTCGAGCTCGCTCGCGCGCCGTTCCGCGGCGACCGCGGCCGCGTGCAACTCGTCGAGCGCCCCCTTCTCGCCGCGCGGCGCGAACCGGTAAGCGAGGCCCAGGCGGGCGACGTCCTCGTCGCCCTCGCGCGCGAGATCGCTCGCCAGCGCCCAGCGCGCGTTCTCGGCGCGGGTGGCGAGCCCCGCCTCGGCGATCGCGAGCTCGGCGCGGGCGCGCGCCGCCCCCTCGAGCGCCGAGTCCCCGACGCCGGAGGTACAGACCGGCGGCTCGGTCGGCGGGACCAGGCGAAGCTCTCCTTCGGGCAGCGGCGCGAGCGCCGCGAGGGCCTCGCGCGCCGCGGCGAGGCCGGCCAGCGTCCGCTCGAGCTCGAGCGCCGCGCGATCCCGCTCGCCGGCGACCAGGGTCGCCTCGTAGGCCGGATCGGCCCCCTCCTCGACCCTCCGGCGCGTGGCGGCGAGCCAGCGCTCGACGATCGCCAGGTCCTCGCTGCGCAGCTCGGCCAGCGCATCGAGACGCCAGAGCTCGGAGTACGCCGCCGCGAGCGCGAGCTCCGCCTCGGTGCCCGCCGCGGCGAGCAGGAGCGGCTCTGCCGACGCCAGCGCCGCGGCGAGCGCCCGTTGCTCGGGGCGCGCCGCGAGGATCGGCAGCATGACGCCGACCGCGACGTCTGCGCGAGTCTCCCCGGCCTCGATGCGACGCGGCCCGGCCGCCACGGAGAGCACCGGACCGCCGAGCAGCGCGCCGGCCGAGCGCGCGAGCGAACGGCGGCCGGCGGCCAGTCGGGCCTCGGCCTCGAGCTCGGCCGGATGCGGTCGACGCACGGCGGTGAGAGTGGCGAGCTCGACCGGCGCGGCGTGCTCGCCGGCGCCGGCCAACTCCGCCATCGAAGCGAGCGCCAGGGCGCCCGCCAACCTCGTGGCTCGCTGCATGGAATCCTCCCCCAGGCGCGCCCGCAGGTGCGCGATTGCCGCCGACGGCAAGACGGCGTGCGGTCGAATCGGTACTCAGGAAACGGGAGAGACCGCGGTCAGGCGCGAGGCAGAGGCACCGGCTCGGGCACGCCGAGGGGCGCGCCGCGGGGGCGATTCGAGTGCGGGGCGAAGACCGTCGCGACCGGGCCGGCCGCGAGCCCCGGGGAGGCTGCCGGGGTGACGGCGACGCCCAGGCAGAGCCCGCAGTCGCCGCAGCCGGGCGAGCACTCGTCCTCGCAACCCCCGGCCGCGGCGAGCGCGCCGATCGGGGCGAGCAGAGCGAGGAGCAGGAGGAAGGCGAGGGCTCGACGTCCGGTCACGGCGCGCGACTCTACCCGACGCGACGCGCCGCCGTCGAACCGCGCGCGCTCGGGCTCAGGCCGCGACCGGATCGAGCAGGCTCAGGCCCTCGAAGCGGCGGAAGTCGAGGTCGTGGGTAGCGAGCGTCGCACCGTGCTCGAGGGCGAGCGCCGCGAGCAGGGCGTCGGCGACCAGCGACCCGCGGGCGTTCGATTCCTC
>Ga0102851_10000153_pt1 | contig 29423 bp, 26 predicted proteins | sample Mud3Dept3metaG_FD_79558 | JGI IMG/M metagenome (GOLD analysis project Ga0102851, IMG submission 79558) | Freshwater wetland microbial communities from Ohio, USA, analyzing the effect of biotic and abiotic controls - Mud 3 Core 4 Depth 3... | ecosystem: Environmental > Aquatic > Freshwater >... | reverse complement strand
GTCTACGCGCTGGCGCGCCACGCCAACCGCAACGGTGAGCGCATTCCCAACAGCACGATCGACAAACCGCCCTCCGCCGAGCTGGCGCCCGATCAGCGCGACCAGGACGACCTGCCGCCTTACGTGATCCTCGACGCCGTGCTCGAACAGGCGATCGAAGGCGGCCGGAACGCCGAGTCGATCGAGCCGCCGCCCCATGCATCGCGCGAGTTGGTGCGCCAGATCGTGCGTCGCCTCGATCGCAACGAGTACAAGCGCCGTCAGTCGCCGCCGGTGCTGCGTACTTCGCCGAAGGCGTTCGGCAGCGGGCGGCGGCTGCCCATCGTGCACCGGTACGAAGCCGACTGACGCCGCGCGCCCTTCTCGCGCGCTGCGGGTGAGCTGCGCACGTCGCGCCCCGCAGAGCGCGCGCCTTCGCTTGCTCCACTTCCTCCGTCGCAACGGTGTCCCGTCACCGGAGTTGCAGGCGCATCCTCGCCGCAACTGACCTTCGCGCGGCGCTTGCCCTCAAGGTCGCGAGCGCGGAAGTCGACGCGAATACCGTGGTGGACGGGGAGGGAGCGATGGATCGCGCATCGCGGCGAGGCTCTGCGGCGTCCTTCCGGTCGGTCCGGCTGCGCGCCGGCCTGCGGCTGCTCGTGGTTGCCGTCGTGCTCGTCGCGACCCAGACCGGCTGCGTCGCGATCGGCCTCTCGCTCTTCGCCGTAGCGGCGGGTGTCGGCAGCGGTACCGCCGTGAACTACGCGCTGAACGGTTACGCCTACCGGACGGTCATGGCACCGATCGCGCAAGTGGAACGCGCCGCGCTCCGCACCGTCAAGAACATGGGATTCCAGCTCGCCTCCGAGGAGAAGATCGACGTGGGCAAGCTGCTGCGTGCGACCGGAAACGACCGCGAGATCGAGATCCGGCTCGAGAAGGTGAGCGAGAAGACCACGCGCATCCGCACGGTGGTGAGCCAGGGCGCGTTCTTGCGCGATCGCGCCACTGCGACCGAGATCATCGTCCAGACCGAAGAGACGCTCGCCCGCACCTGACCCCGCAAGGAGACACCATGAAGAGTCGAACTTTGCTCTGTGCCGCGACGTGCGCCGTCGCGGCGGTTCTCGCATTGCACCCGGTGCACGCGCAAGACGACACGCTGGTGGTCGCACCGACGGACACGACGGTCGTGGTCGAGCCGGCGGAGCCCACGCCGCTCACGGGACCCCAGTCGGTGCCGCAGAACCGGATCGCGGGCGACTTCCGCCCGATGCTCGGCAATGACGCGGAGACGGTCGTGAGCGGACTCCGCAGCGGCGGCCCGATCACGCTGCAGGAGACGACACCGGGTCCGTTGCCGGGCGATCCGGTCGAGGTCACCGAGGTCGTCATCGAGTCGCCGACCGGTCCGCTCGGCAACGGCGAAGTGCGCCACACGCTGGATCTCGCGCGCTTCCAGCTCGCCCAGGCGGGCATCGAGCAGCCGACCGCTTCGGAGCTGCAAGCGGCGCTCACGGGCGGTCCGGTCACCAACGGGGACGGCGTCACCACCGATTTCCAGGGCATTCTCACCATGCGAAGCGATGGCATGGGCTGGGGCCAGATCGCCCACGAGATGGGCACGACGCTGGGCGCGATCAAGAACGGCAGCGCGATCGCGATGCCGGCGGCTGCGCCCGCCGAGGCTGGCACGACCGAGGTGAGCAGCCCGACCGGCGACGACGCAGCCGCGACCGGCGGATCGGCGACGCAGGCGGAGCATGGCCGGTCACACACCATCGTGACGGGCACCGGCGAGTCCGCGGTCGCGAGCGGCGCGCACGGACACGGCACTGGCGACGGCGGCGTCACCGACGCGCTCGGCTCGACGAGCCCGGGCCACGGGCACGGGCACGGGCGCGCGGACACATCGGTCACGAATGCGATCGGCGACTCCGGCGCTGGCCACGGCCGAGGTAGCAGCATCGTCGACGGTCTCGGCGCGGCGAGCGGCGCACACGGGGGCGATCACGTCGTGAATGCCGTCGGTGGCTCCCATGGTGGCGGGCACGGGGCCGGCGCAGGCACGGGCATCGTGGACGGCCTCGGCGGCAGCGTGGGCGGAGGACACGGCGGCGGCGCGGCCGCGGTGAGCGGCGCGCTCGGCGGCTCGGACTCCGGATTCGGCGGAGGACACGGCGGCGGACACGGCGGCGGAAACGGCCACGGCAAGTGAGCGCGCCAAGCGCGCGAATCCGTGACAATCTCCTCTCGTGCTTGAGAAGGCACGGGGATTCGGGTACTTAGGCAGATCTGCGCGTGATGGATCACCATCTCCACAAGTCGCGCCCGAGGAGCCCTTCATGCCCGAAGCCGATGCTCGCGAGGACAAGAATTTCCGCACCGACGTGCCGCAGAAGACGGAGGGCTTCTTCCTCAAGGGCTCGAACTCGCTGGATTGGGGCCTGAAGAACCGGCTCTCCAGGATCTTCGACCCGGTTTCGGGCCGCACCGTGATGCTGGCCATCGACCACGGCTACTTCCAGGGTCCCACCACCGGCCTCGAGCGCATCGACCTCGACATCGTCCCGCTGCTCCCGTACGCGGACACACTGATGTGCACGCGCGGCATCCTGCGCTCGCTGATCCCGCCCACCTTCGGCAAGGGCATCGTGATCCGCGCCAGCGGCGGCCCCTCGATCCTGAAGGAACTCTCGAATGAGGAGCTGGCGATCTCGATCGAGGAGGCGGTGCGCCTGAACGTGGCGGCAATGGCGGTGCAGGTGTTCATCGGCGGCGAAGGCGAAACGAAGTCGGTGCACAACCTGACGCGGCTCGTGGACATGGGGAACAGCGCCGGAATCGCCACGCTCGCCGTCACCGCCGTGGGCCGCGAACTGGTGCGCGACGCCAGGTACCTGCGCCTCGCGACGCGCATCTGCGCGGAACTCGGCGCGACCTACGTGAAGACCTACTACTGCGACGATGACTTCGAGACGGTCACCGCGCAGTGCCCGATCCCGATCGTGATCGCGGGCGGCAAGAAGCTGCCGGAGAAGGAAGCCCTCGAGATGGCGTACGCCGCGATCCAGCGGGGCGCGTCGGGCGTCGACATGGGCCGCAACATCTTCCAGTCGGATGCGCCGGCGGCGATGATCCAAGCGGTGCGCAAGGTCGTCCACGACAACGAGAAGCCCGAGATCGCGTACCAGTACTACCGTGAACTGAAGAACCGGGTCTAGTGCGCCGATGTCCGGCACGGCATTCGAGCGCGCGCGCGAAGACGCCGTAGGCCCGGCGACGGGGTAACCGATGCAGAGTCGCTGGTCCGATGCGGACGCGCGCAAGGCGGTCGAGTGCTGGGGCGCGAGCGTCGGCGAAGACCTCGCGCTGCGCGTCTACACCAGTCGCCTGCTCGGTTCCGATCCCGCTCTGGTGCTGCACGGCGGTGGCAATACGTCGCTGAAGGGCGTGCGCGAAACGGTGCTCGGCGAGCCGGCGCCGGCGCTCTTCGTGAAGGCGTCGGGCCATGATCTCGCCTCGATCGAGCCCGACGGTCTGCCCGCGCTCGATCTCGCGTACCTGCTGCGGCTGCGTGCCGTCGCAAAGCTCTCGGACGCCGCGATGGTGAACGAGCTGCGCACGCATCTCTTCGATCACCGCGCCGCGACGCCCTCGATCGAGGCGCTCGTACACGCGTGGATCCCGGCGCGCTTCGTCGATCACACCCACGCCGACAGGATTCTCGCGCTCACCAATCAGGTGGGCGGCGGCGCGCGGGTGCGCGAGGCGCTGCGTGACGGCGTGATCGTGCTCCCCTACCTGAAGGCGGGCTTCGCGCTGGCGCAGGCTGCGGCCGCTGCGTTCGAAGCCCAGCCCGCTGCGCGCGCGATGGTGCTTCTGAAGCACGGCGTGATCACCTGGGGCGCGACGGCACGCGAGAGCTACGAGCGCATGATCGAAGTGGTGAGCGAAGCCGAGCGCTTCATCGCCGCGCACACAACGACGCCGCTACGCGCCGCCGTCGAGACGTCGCTCGACGCGGCGCGCGGGCGCGTCCCTCGAGTCGCGCCGATCCTGCGCGGCCTGCTCGCGCAGCCGAGCGGCGACGCGGACCGTCCGTTTCGCCGCCTGATCGTCCGCCCGCTCGTCGAGCGCGCCGTGCTCGACTTCGTCGATTCCGAGCGCGGCCGCGCTCTCTCGCAGACCTCGACACTCACTTCGGATCATCTGATCCGCACCAAGGCGCTGCCCGCGTGGGTCGACGATCCCGCCTGGGACGACGCGGCGAAGCTGCATGAACAGCTCGCCGCTGCGGTCGATGGGTATGCACGCGACTACGACGCCTACTTCGAGCGGAACCGCACGTCGCTACCGGTGGGCGTCGAGCGCGCCGATCCGAATCCGCGCGTCGTGCTGCTGCCCGGACTCGGCGCGCTGTGCGCAGGCGAGGACGTGCGCGCCGCCGGCGTGGCCGCCGACATCACGCGCCAAACGCTCGCGGTGAAAGCGCAGATCGCCGCGATGGGCGCCTATGACGGGCTTCCCGAGCGCGACCTCTTCGAGATGGAGTACACCACGCTCCAGCAGGCGAAGCTGCGGCCGCCGACGCTGCGCCTCGCGCGCGAGGTGGCACTCGTCACGGGCGCCGCCGGCGCGATCGGCTCGGGCATCGTGCGCGGCCTGCTCCGCGAGGGCTGCCACGTCGCAGCGACCGATCTCGCGGGCGAGCGACTCGACTCGCTGGTCGCGGAGCTACACGCCGAATTCGGCGAGCGCGCGACGGCCGTCGCGCTCGACGTCGCTGATCCGGACTCGGTGGCGGCTGGTTTCGCACAGGTATGCGCACGCTTCGGCGGCGTGGACCTGGTCGTGATCAACGCCGGCCTCGCACACGTCGCGACGCTCGACGAACTCGAGTTGGAGGCGTTCCGCCGCCTCGAGCGCGTCAACGTCGAGGGCACGCTGCTCTTGCTGAAGGAAGCGGCGCGCAGTTTCGCGGCGCAGCGCACCGGCGGCGACGTCGTGTTGGTCTCGACCAAGAACGTGTTCGCGCCGGGCGCGGGCTTCGGCGCCTACAGCGCGACCAAGGCCGCGTCGCACCAGCTCGCGCGCATCGCGAGCCTCGAACTCGCGGCGCAGGGCGTGCGCGTGAACATGGTCGCGCCCGACGCCGTGTTCTCGGACGGCGCGCGCAAGTCGGGACTTTGGCAGGAAGTCGGTCCGGGCCGCATGAAGGCGCGCGGCCTCGACGAGAAGGGGCTCGAGGAGTTCTACCAGAACCGCAATCTGTTGAAGGCGCGCATCACCGCGGATCACGTCGCGAACGCGGTGCTCTTCTTCGCGACGCGTGCGACGCCCACCACCGGTGCGACGCTGCCGGTCGACGGCGGCCTCCCGGACGCTACGCCGCGCTGAAGGCCTGGCCGGCCGCTAAGCCGTGGGGGCGGCGGCCGCCGCGACGGGAGCCGCGTCGGACACGCCGCGCACGTTCTCGGCGCGCGCGCCGCGCGGGCCTTCCTGGATCTGGTATTCGACGAGGTCGCCTTCGTTCAGGCTGTCGTAGTCGCTGGCGTTGAGGCCGGAGCGATGGAAGAAGACTTCCTTGCCGTCTTCGCCGCGGATGAAGCCGAAGCCGCGCTCGCGCACCATCTTCTTGATGCGACCCCGCGCCTTGGGCCCCGTGGCCGCCTGCGGCGTCGAGCTGCGACGGGCCGGGCGGCGACCGCCCCTGCCGCGCGCACCCGCATAGCGCTCGCCCAGGATGAACTCCTGGCGGAACAGATCGATGGGGACCATCAGGTCCTGAAAGTCGGCGTTGTCGGGCGAGAGGAGGACTTCGTCCTCACCGAGATCCGACACGGTGTAGCGGAGGCCCGTGTTCTTGTGGGTGACCCGCGCGCCAGAATCGACTTCTTCGAGCGACAGCATGGGACACCTCGCGAGGAGACGGACCGGGGACCGACCTGGGTCCGGGGCCTCTGCCAAATAATGGGATCGACCGGGGGAAGATCGGGCGGATAGGGGCCGTAATTTAGGGAACGACTCCTGCATGTCAATCGCGGCCCGGGTATCGAGGGCATGGGTTACCCTGCGCAACCATGCGCCATCGCGCGGTGTTCTTCGACCTCGGCGGTACGTTGTTCAGCTATGCGAGCATCAACTCGCACTTCGACAGCGTGCTCGAGAGCCTGGCGCGCGGTCGCGGCGTGGAGGCCCCCGTCGACGAGCTGCGGCGCGCCTACCGCATCGCGATGATGCGGACGATGGGCGATTGGGCGTCGCGTCCCTACTACCTGCATCGCGACCTCTTCACCGAAGCCCACGTGCAGTTCCTGCGCAGCTTCGACGTCGAGGCGAACGCCGACGACCCCGATCTCCGCTTCTCCGAAGGCCGCGTGCTCGGCGAACCCGAGATCCGACCGCGCGCCGACGCAGCCGCCACGCTCGAAGCGCTGCGCAAGCGCGACCTGCACGTCCAGATCGTCTCCAACATCGACAACGACCAGCTCGATGCCGTGTGGCCGCGCCTCGAACTCGACCGCTTCGTCCACGCGATCACGACGAGCGAAGACGCCCGTTCCTGCAAACCGGACCCGGCCATCTTCCACGTCGCGCTGGAGAAGGCCGGCAACCCGCCGCCCGAGTCCGTCGTCTTCGTGGGCGACTCGCTGTGGCACGACGTCGCCGGCGCCAACGCGCTCGGCATGACGAGCGTCCTGATCGGCAGCGCGCCGCCCGATGCGTCGGGCAAGCTCGCGCCCCGACACGTCATCGAGAACCTCGCCGAGCTGCTCGACCTGGTAGACGCGTAGCGAGGAGAAAGGGGACGGTCCTCGAAACGGACGGGCCGAGGACTGGAGGGACAGACCTCGCGGAGGTGTGTCCCCTTTCTCCACAGCCAGTCCTCGATGAGGACCGTCCCCTTTCTCATCCCCTTTCTCACCTTTCTCCTGCCGGCTGCCAACGCCGCGACCTCAGTAGTACGGGCAACGCGCGCGATGGCGCGGGTGCGCCTTGATCTCGGGCCGCTGGCCGCGCTGCCAGAGCGTGGAGTCGATCGCCTGCGCCGTCGTCGTACCGCCGCGCGCGCGGATCGCAGCCACGATCTCCTCGACAGCGTGAATGCATACGGCGCGGATCTCCACCTCTTCGGGCGATCCCGGGTCGAGCAGTTCGCCGGCGTCGATGCGCTCGCCGAGCCGTTGCCGGTATTGCAACACACCTTCCATGCGCAGCACGTGGGGCACCAGGTTGTCGGCGAAGGCGGTGAGTTCGGCGAGGTCTTCGAAGCGGCCGTAGCTCTCCCCGTCGAAAGCGAGCGACAAGTCCGCGGCGGTGATCTGCGCGCGTTTGTAGAATGGCACCTCGAAGTCGTCGTAGACCGAGACGTCGCGGAAGAGTGTCATCTCCGCGAGAGAGCGCACCAGCCGCTCGGCGCTGCCCGCCGCCGCTTCGACGAGTCCGGCGAAACTTCCCGCGTGGCGTCGCTCGAGGAACTCGCCGAGATCGTTGAGCGACGCCGCAAAGAGCGCGAGCAACTCCACCACAGCGGGGTCTTCGACGTCCTGGCCGGTCACGCGCGCCAGATCAGAGGGGGAGAGTTCGGCGAGTTCGCGCGCGCCCCACGGGCCTTCGGCGTCGAAGCGGTCCTTGAGTCCCATCGCCAGCGTGAAATAGCCCGAGCGACCGTCGCGCTTGCGCAACTTCGGAAACCATCCGGAACCGAAGTTGATCGCGTCGAGCGTGATCACGTACGCGAGCGTCGAACGCGGCGAGCCACGGTGATGCGTACTCACGTCCCATACCGGCGGCGCAGGGGGATCCATCGCGAGGCGCTCCGCGAGCCGCTCCAGCGCCCGCGCGTCGATGCGCACGAAGCGCGCAGCTCGCGACACGTCGGCCGCGCGCGCGCGGATCGTCGCAAAGAGATTTCCGCTCACGCGTCGATGCCACGCAGCCGCAACGCGCCGGGCAGGCACTCGAAACGCGCGGGCGCGCGGCCGAGCGGTTCGCCGTCGATCTCGAGCCAGAGTTCGGCGTCCGAACCAACCTCGACCACGACCCCGCGCCGCTGCGACACCTCGGTGAGCCCGAGATGGCGGCCGCTGTAGAGCAGCGGGAACTTGCGCAGCAGGCGTCCCTTGCCGCCTTCGCCGCGGAATACGACGAGGTCGAAGAGCCCGTCGTCGATGCGCGCGGCCGGCGCAACGTGCATGCCGCCGCCGAAGTAGCGGCCGTTCGCGACGGCGGCGAGATGCAGCGGTCCTTCGTGCACGGTCGCGCCGTCGAGGCGGATCGCCACGGGTGCGGGCTGCCAGCGCGCGATCGCACGCACGGTGCCGAGGAAGAACGACACGCGCCCGCCGAACCTCTTGGGCGCCTCGTTCACGAGCTGCGTCACGAGACCCGAGACGCCGAGGCTCGCGATGTTGACGAAGTGCGTCGCGATCTCGCGACCGTCGCGCGCGACGAAGTTCGCGCGGCCGGCGTCGATCGGTCGCGCCTTGCCACGCGCGATGCGCGCGATCGCGTCGTCGAGGGAACCGGTGAGTCCGAGCGTGCGCGCCAGATCGCCGCCGGTGCCGAGCGGCAGCAGCGCCAGTTCCGCGTAGCCGCCGAGTCCCGCGCCGAGGATGCCGGAGACCACTTCGCTCGCGGTGCCGTCGCCGCCCGCCGCGATCACCAGGTCTGCACCGGCGCGCACCCCTTCGCGCGCGATGCGTTCGGCGTCGCGCGGGCCGCGCGTGCGCTCGATCTCGACGGGGCCCAGCGCGTCGCGCAGTTTCGCTTCGACGGCGGCCCAGCCGCGTCCGGTCGCGCCACCGCGGCTCTTCGGATTGACGACTACGAGCGTCCGGGCGGCCACGGCGCGCGATCTTAGCCAGCTGGCATCAGGAGTGTCCCCAGGGCAACCAAGGCAACGGGCAGGAACGTCCCCAACTCGACAACTACGCGGCGCGTTCGGATTGGCGGGGGGCGGCGACGATTTGGTAGCGGCGGCGAACGGCGGCGGCGTAGGCGGTGGCTTCGGCGCGCGTGCGTTCGGGGTCCCAGCCCGCGGCAGCGGCGGCGACTTCGGCGATACGCGCGAGTTGCGGCAGGCCCTGGCCTTCGGCGAAGAGCGCGAGACGCACGCGGCGTTCGAGGACGTCGCAGAGCGAGGCCGGGCACTCGGTGCGGATCGACCAGGGGATCTCGGCGAACAGATACCGCGACTTCCCGATCGGCCGGCGCTGCTCTTCGGGCGCCGCGTCGAGCAGTGCGACCGCATCGGCGCCCCATGCCGTGACGAGGTGCTCGGCCACGCGCGGCGACAGCGTGAAGCGGCCGCGCAGCTCGTTCTCGAGGTCGGCGCGTTCGAAGGCGTCGTCGCGCAGCGCGAGCGCCGCGGTGCGACTCGGGCCCGCCGCGCGGCGCGACGCGGGCGCGAGCCGCTTCAACACGCGCTCCATCGCCGCTTCGCCCATCGCGCGGAAGGTGGTGAGCTTGCCACCCGCAACCGAAATCAGACCCGACGCCGACTCGCTGATCTCGGACTCGCGCGACACGTCCGACGGCGGCGTCTCGGCATCGCCACTCGCCACCAACGGCCGCACGCCCGCCCAGACCGAGCGGATGTCATTGGTCGTGAGGCCCGCGTTCGGAAAGGCCTCGTTCGCCGCGGCGAGCAGGTAGTGTACTTCGTCGATCGTCACGATCGGCTCGTCGATCTCGTCCGAGAAGGTGTCGGTGGTGCCGATCATCATCACGTCGTCGAACGGGCACACGAACATGCGACGGCCGTCCGCGGGCGACTCGACCGCAACCGCGCCCTCCGCGTGGATGCGCTCGCGCGGGATCACGATGTGCACGCCCTTCGCGGGGCGGAGTTCGCGCTGCGAGCCCGGCTGGTCGAGGCCGCGCACGCGCTCGATCGACGGTCCGGCGGCGTTCACCACCGCGCCGGCGTGGATGCCGAGCGTGCGGCCGTCCAGCGCGTCGCGCACGCGTGCGCCACTGAGCTGCCCGTCGGGACCGCGCAGGAACTCGACCACCGCGGCGTGGTTGGCGGCGTCGGCGCCGAGCCGCCGCGCGCTCTTGATGGTCTCGACCACGAGGCGGGCGTCGTCCACCTGCGCGTCGTGGTAGAGCCCGGCGGCGCGCAGTCCGTCCTGGCGGAAGTCACGCGAGTACCGGGTCACCTCCTCGGCCGACAACATCCGGAAGCGCGCCGAGCGCCGGAAGTTCGCGAGCCCCCAGTACACGCTGAGCGCCGCGCGCACCTGCCACGCCGGGGTGTTGCCGTTCTGCCAGGCGCAGAACAGAAACGGCAGCGGCTTCACGAGATTGGGGTTCATGCGCAGCAGCAGGTCGCGCTCGCGGCAGGCTTCGCGCGTGATCGCGAGGTGGCCGTGCGAGAGGTAGCGCAGGCCGCCGTGCACCATCTTCGACGAGCGACTCGAGGCGCCCGACGCGAAGTCGTTGCGTTCGACCAGCAGCGCGCGCAATCCGCGCGACGCCGCGTCGCGCAGCACGCCGGCGCCGACGATACCGCCGCCGATCACCAGCACGTCCACCCCGTCGCGCTCGGCGCGCGAGAGTGCGGCGCGCCGCTCGGCGAGCGCCCAGGTCGCCTTCACAGCAGCTTCCCCGGGTTCATCACGCCGGATGGATCGAAGGCGCGCTTCACGGCGCGCAGCGCCTCGACGCCGAGCACCCCCTTCTCGCGCGCCATCCACGGCTGGTGATCGACGCCGATGCCGTGGTGATGCGAGATCGTGCCGCCCGCCGCGAGGATCGCCTCGCTGGTGTCGCGCTTGATCGCGCGCCACTGCTCGATCTCGCGCCCGGCTTCGACCGGGTAGAGCACCGTGAAGTAGAGACACGCGCCGTCGAGGTAGCTGTGCGAAAGGTGCGCCATCGCGAGGCCCGAACCCGCGTGCGTCGCCGCGGCGCTTCGCAGCGCGCACACGACCGCGTCGTGCCCCGCCTCGAGCCGCGCCCAGGGCAGCGCCGTTTCCATCGTGTCGACCGCGACGCCGTGGTCGAGCAGCCAATCGCGCAGATACGGAGTCCGGAAGCGTTCGCGGCGCCATGAGCGACCCGGCGAGCGACCGAGCGGCAAGCCGCCGTTGCGGGCCAGCAGGTTGCGCGCGCGGCGCATCGTCGTCGAGACCTTGCGGGCGTCGCTGCTCTCCGCGCCGTAGAGCAGCGCGCAGCGGCCCGCGCCGTAGCCGAGGCGTTCGGCCAGCGAGAGCGCCGTCGCGGTGGGATCGAAGCGCCGCGCCGGGTCGTGGCGCAACAGCAGCGACAACTCGGTCTCGGCGGCGTCGGAGAGGCGCATCATCGCGACGGGAAGCTCCGCGCGCGCCACTTCGCGCACCGCAGCAACGCCGCCGGCGAAGCAGCGGAACAGCATGCCGCGCTCATCCGGGCGCGCGGCGCTCGGGCGGATCCGCACGGTTGCTTCCACGATCACGCCGAGCACGCCCTCGGAGCCGAGCAGCAACTGATTCAACTCCGGACCGCTCGCGGCGCGCGGCACGTCGAGCGTGCGGATGACGCCGGCTGGCGTCACCACGCGCGCGCACACCAGCAATTCGTCGATGCCGCCGTAGCCGTCCGACTGCTGGCCGACCGAGCGGGTCGCGATCCAGCCGCCCAGCGTCGAATGCTCGAATGACTGCGGGAAGTGACCGAGCGTGTAGCCGCGCTGCGCGAGCGCGGCTTCGAGCGACGGGCCGTCGATGCCGGCCTGGAAGGTGGCGGTGCGACTCTCGGGATCGAGTCGCAGCAGGCGATCGAGGCGGGTCGTGTCGAGTGAGAGCGCTCCCGCCTGGCCGGCCGCGGTGCGCGGCTCGACGCCGCCCACCACGCTCGAACCGCCGCCGAACGGCACGACTGCGAGATTCGCTTCGGCGGCGATACGCAGCACCGCGGCGACGGCACCTTCCTCGGCGGGAACCACGACCGCCTCGGGAACCGCCTCGATCTCGCCGCGGCGCAGGCGGAACAGATCGGGAAGGCTGCGACCGACCGCGTGCGTGACCCGCTCGAAGGCGCTGGTGCGAACGCCGTCTTCGCCGCAGGCGGCGCGCAGTCGCGCCAGCACGTCGGGAGCCAGCTTGGGGGGCGGCAGGCGGATCGCGTCGAGTTCGACGGGCTCGGCGCCGCGTGCGAGCGGGCGACCGAGGCGACGTCCCAGCTCGGCGAGCAGCGCGGCTTCGCGGCTGCGCGTCATCTGGGTCGACTCGCCGAGCCGTCCCCAGCCATTCCAGCGCAGCGACTCGCGCGCGATCACGGCCGGCTCCGCGGACCGATCAGACCGGCCGTTTCGAGGCGCTGCGCCTCGCTGCGGATACGCTCCTCGCTGTAGCGGAGCATCTCGTCGACGAGGCGGACGGCGGCCTCGGGGTCGCGCGTTTCGATCGCCTTCAGCATCGCGCGGTGATTGGTCATCGAGCGCTTGTGATCGCGATCTTCGTTGTAGTAGAGCGGACCGAGGCGGGCGACGAGTTTGGTGAAGAGGTTCGTGACGAGCTGGTACATCAGGTTGCCGGTCGCTTCGCCGAGCAGCGCGTTCCAGTGCAGGTCGATTTCGAGGGCGCGTTTCGGGTCGGAGCCTTCCGCCGCTTCGTCTTCGAGCAGTCGGCGCGCGCGGGCGAGCTGCTCCTCACTGCGATGGCTCGCGGCCAGTCCGACCACCGAGAGCGTGATGTGCCGGCGGAAGACCAGGAGCTGATCGAGCAGGTCGCGCGTCACGACGGCCGGGTCGCGCAGCAGCGCCTCGACCACTTGCAGCGCCGAGGAAGCGGACAGCTCCTGTACGAAGGCGCCCTGCCCGTGGCGCACCTCCAGCAGTTCGAGGAACTCGAGCCGCTTGAGAGCCTCGCGAACGACCTGGCGGTTCACGTGCAGCCTGTCGGCCAGCTCGCGCTCGGTCGGCAGTCGGCTGCCGGCCGGAATCGCGCCCGAAAGGATCTGCGAGCGGAGCTGCTCGAAGACGCGCTCCACGAGACTCGGGGTGCGGACGGACTCGAGTTGCATGGCGTTCCCGGCTCGGTTCGAGAGACCATCGGCGGTCTGAGGTCAGACCTCTGGCCAGGAACAGTAGCCAAGACCCCACAATTCCGCGAGAGCGCGGACGCGGTTCATGATTCCGCGAGGGCACGGATCCAGTTCATGGTCCCGCGAGAGCGCGGACCAGTTCATGATCCCGCGAGAGCGCGGACGCGTTCTCGCCGAACACGGGTCAGGGGACGCGTGTAGTAGGCGGGCTATGAGGCGGGGCTAGGAGCGGGCGCGCTCGGGGATGCGCAGACAGGCTCGGCAGACGCCCTCGGCGACGACCCGGAAGCGCTCGACCTCGAAGGTCGGCGCGGCCTTGGCGGACCTGGAGACCGGAAACCAGCCATCCGGGATGTCCTCGAATTCGCCGCAGCGCAGACAGACGAAGTGCTGATGGGGCTCGGAGTTGGCATCGAAACGCAGCTCGCCGCCCGGTGCGGGCACGGCCACCAGGACGCCGAGATCGCGCAGCAGCGCCAGGGTGCTGTAGACGGTTGCCCGGCTCGCCATCGGGAACTCGCCCGTCACGCGATCCAGCACTTCGGCGGCGGACCAGTGGCCGCCGTGCTCGGTGAGACGGCGCACGATTGCACGGCGCTGCGGCGTCAGCGACAGGCCGTGTTCGCGCAGCAGTAGCTCGACTTCTTCGGCATTACGGGGCATCGACGGATCCTCCAAGCTCGCTCTACTTACCCACATCATACGCCTCAGGGGCCCCGCACTTCAATGCAGCCCTTGGCCGGGTCCCATCGGCATCCGCCGCCGCACGGCTAGGCGACTTCGTCGCCGCCGGATTCGGGGAAGCACGCGCGCAGCCAATCGGCCATCAGCCGGCAGGCGTCGGTGAGCGTGAAGACGCCCACCAGCTTGCCGCGCCGCGTGACCAACGCGGAGGCGATGTGTTCGCGGGCCATCGTCGCGAGCACGCAGTCGAGTGGCTCGGTGTCCTCGATCGCATACGAGTGCAGGACACAGACCTCGCGCACGAGCGGCTCGCTCTGTGCGTCGCGCGCCTCCGCGATCGCGGCGCCGAGCGTCACCTCGCGTCCCGAGATCACCCCGACCAGCGCGCCCCGCTCCGTCACCGGCAGGTGATGGATGTCGTGCTCGGCCATCATCGCGCGCGCGCGCGAAAGCGGCGCGTCGATGTCGATCGACCACGGGAAGGGTGTCATTGCCACCTTCACGGTGGGCATGCGATCGAGTCGGCCCAGATCCACGTCGCGCGCAAGTTATCACGTAGCTAGGCTGCCGGCGTGGAACCGAAATCAGTCCGCGTACCGGCTTCCGATGGCCTCTCGCTGCACGTGCTCGAATGGAGTCGGGAGGGCACGCCGCTCGTATTCGTCCACGGCTTCGGCAATGACGCCCACATCTGGGACGACGTAGCGCCGGCGGTCGCGACCTACTACCGCACGCTCGCCGTCGACGTGCGCGGCCACGGCGACTCCGACCGCGATCCCGAGTGCCGCTACGACTACGAGTACCACGTCGCCGACCTGGAAGCCGTGCTCGCGAAGCTCGGCGTCGAGCGCCTGGTGCTGGTCGGCCATTCCCTCGGCGGTCGCATCGGGACGCTCTTCGCCGGCCGCCATCCCGATCGCATGGCCGGTCTCGTGATCGTCGACTCGGCGCCCGAGCTCGACGTGCGCGGCACCGTGCGCATCCGCGTCGACCTGCAGAAGAACAGCGGCGGCGGCGGCGCGAACTTCGCCTCGGAAGCCGAATACCGTGACGTGCTTGCGCACGCCTACCCGGCGGCGAGCCGCGAGGCGCTGGCGCGGATCGCGCACCACGGACTGCGCCGGCGCGACGACGGTCGCTTCGAACCCAAACTCGATCCGGCGTGGTTCAAGGGTCGCCTCGACGCGGACACGGACGCAGAAGCGATGCGCGCGCGCGAGGAACGGCTCACGCGCGACATGTGGGATGCGCTCGCACGAGTTCCCTGCCCCACGCTCGTCGTGCGCGGCGCCGCGAGCGACGTGCTCTCTCCCGACGTCGCGGATCGCATGGTGGACGAAGTGCTCCGCCACGGCCGGCTCGTCATCATCCCACGCGCCGGTCACTCGGTGATGGTCGACAACCCCGAAGCGTTCCGCGCCGCGCTGACCGATTTCGTGTTGGGAGAGGAGTGAGCGCGCCGGCCGACCGCCCCCGCGTCTCGAATGACGGATCCGGGGCCGTTAGAATGCGGCGCCCCATCTCGGGCGTGCGCGAGGAACGGCACTTGGACCGCGAGTCGAAACGAAGATCGGCGCGTCGATGCCCGGCGAGTCGGGCACAACGTCTTCGCTCCGCGGCCACGGTGTTGTTGCTGCTGGCAGGCAGCGCAGCCGCCGACCCGGCTGCACCGCTGGCGCCCGACCCCGAACAGGCCACGCGCGTGGTCGAAGGACTGCACGAGGTGATGCTCGGCGTCATGAAGCAGGCCCAGCAGCTCGGCTACGCGGGGCGTCTCGCGCGGCTCCAGCCCGCGATCGCGTCGCGCTACGACTTTGCCTTCATCGCCGAGAAATCGGTGGGCCTCACCTGGAAGGACCTCGACACCGCCCAGCGTGCGAAGCTCGTCGACGCGCTCGGCCGGCTCGCCGGCGCGAACTACGCCGCGCGCATGGCCGATTTCAGTGGCGAGCACTTCGAGACGATCGGCACCGAGAGCGCCAGTCAGGGCACGATCCTCGTGCGCACGCGCGTCGTGAACGGGGACGGCGAACCGATTCCCCTCGACTACCGGCTGCGCAGCACGCCCGAACTCGGCCCGCGCATCGTCGACGTGTTCTACGACGGCACCATCAGCGAGCTGGCGATGCGCCGTTCGGAGTACGCGGCGCTGCTCAAGAAGGGCGGCATCGATGCGCTGCTCGAAGCGCTCGAGAAGAAGATCGCGGAGCAGGCGCCCGCCAGCACCTCGTAGCGAACACGCGCTTCGCGGGCGTGGGACTACGGATCCCCTGCCTCGCGGATGCGCGCCGCGCGCGTCTGCAAGTAGGCGCTGCGCACCGCGGCGTAGAAGTCGATCGAACCCTCGCGCAGCGCGCGCAGCTCCTCGCGCCGGGTGTCGCGTTCGCTGATGCCGAAGCCACCGCCCAGGAAGAGCTGGCCCGGCAGCGGCAGGAGCCAGGTGTCGATGCGCAGCAGCAGGTCGACGGCGGAGCCCACCGCGTCGCGCGCCGTGCTCGGGCCGAGCAGTGGCAGGACCAGATAGAAGCCGGGGCCCACGCCGTAGTTGCCGAGCGTCTGGCCGAAGTCCGCGCGCTGCTCGTTCCAACCGAGCTCCGCGGCGGGATCGAAGATGCCGCCGAAGCCGAGCGTCGAGTTGAGCGCGAAGCGCCCGAGGGTCCGGGCGGCTGTTCGCGCCCGGAGCTGCAGGACCTGGTTCACCAGCGACACGGGCGCGTTCAGGTTCGCGAAGATGCTGCGCACCGCGCGTTTTACGGGTACCGGAATGACCTTTCCATAGACTTGCGAGACCGGATCGATGACGAAGCGATCGAGCGCCTGATTGCCGGCGAAGATCGGCCGGTTCATCGGCTCCAGCGGGTCGGAACCGTGCTGTTCGACGAAGTCGTCCTCGAAGAACGGGGCCGCGGCGGCGTCGGCACCCGCCGGCTCTGCAGCCGATTGGGGAGCGCGCTCATGGGCACAAGCCGTCGCCAGGAGCGAGAGCGCTCCGGCCAAGACCGGCAACCAGCGCATCGACCCGCTCGAGGAAACGCCCATCCCCGTCATGCCACTCCTCGCCTCATCGTGACATCCAGTCACAGGGCGCCGATTCTATGCCCTCGGAGACGTTGTCGCCCTCGTTGACTTGGGGACGCGTTGCCGTGGGGACGTTCCTCGTCGTTGCCTTGGTTGCCTTCAGGAAGGTCCCCGTTCCATGGGGGGTGCGTGTGCGCGTCGTCGTGTTTGCTTTCGCGCTGATCGCTGCGGGGCTGGCTTACCTGTGGTTCCGCCCGAATCGCGCTGAGATCGAGGCACGGCTGCAGATCGAGCACTGGGACGTCGTCGCGGACGGGCGCCACAACTCGAATACCGACATGATCCTGTGGCGCGGCGACTTCCTGCTCGTGCACGATGCCCGCCCGTATCATTTTGGCTCCCCCGATGCGCGACTCGTCGTGCGTCGCTCCCGCGACGGCCGCCACTGGGAGGAACTCGCGCGCCTCGCAGTGCGCGGCAAGGACATCCGCGACCCCAAGTTCGCGGTGATCGGCGGCAAGCTCTTCCTCTACTCGCTTCCCAACTCGGGAAAAATGGCGACGCCCGAAGGCACCGTCGTCGCGACCAGCGACGACGCCGTGCAATGGACGCCCTTCGAGCCGGTCGAACCCGCCGGCTGGCTCTTCTGGCGACCCAAGTCGAACGACGGCGGCAAGACCTGGTACGTGCCGGCGTACTGGCACGCGCATGGCAAGTCGATCCTGCTGCGCTCGACGGACGGCCGCGTCTGGCAGCAGGTCTCGGTGATCCACGAGGGCGACGGCAGCGACGAGACCGACATCGAGTTCCTCCCCGACGGCCGCCTGCTCGCCACCGCGAGACTCGAGATCACCTCCGACACGGTGCTCGGCAACTACGACGGTCAGACCGCGATCGCCGTCGCCGCGCCGCCCTTCACCAGATGGACGACGCAGCGCAGCCGGCTGACGCGCCTCGACGGCCCGAACCTGTTCGCGCTCGCTGGCACGACCTACGCCATCGCGCGCTACCAGCCCCATCCAAACGGCTTCCTGACGCGCATGGGCGGCATCCTCTCGCGCAAGCGCACGGCCCTCTACCGCGTCGAGCCCGATCGCCTGGTGCGCCTCTCGGATCTCCCCAGCTCGTCGGACACTTCCTACGCCGGTGTCGTCGTGCGCGACGGCGCGCTCTGGGTCGACTACTACACGAGCCGTATCGACCGCGACTGGCCGTGGCTCGTCGGGATGCTGTGGCGATCGGAGATCCGCATGGCGCGCATCCCGCTGGACGCCGTCGAAGCGCTCTCGAAAGCGACTCCGTAGCAGACCGGTCGCAGCCGCAGTGTGCGCCTTCGATCAACGCCCCATCGAAAACGCAATGGCTTCGTGGTCGGAGAGCATCCTGCCGGTCGCCGGACCGATCGCAGGGACGACGCGCGCTGCGCTCGCCGCGACGCCGCGACACAGGAACCAATCGAGTTTGAGCTTTCCGCGCGACGAGCCGGCTGCGCTCGCATGCCGCAGCGTCGACTCGCCCGGCGCGTTGCAGCGCGACCACTCGTAGCCGCGCTCCGCCGCGAGCGCGAAGAGCGGCTCGTGCGGCACCGGGTTCGACCAGCGCAGCGGATCGTCGCGCAGCGCAGTGGCGACGCGCGCGGGATCGGCGAGATCGGCGAGCCCGAGCGAGAACGCGTTCAGGTCGCCGCCGATCACGACCGGCGCGTCGCGGTCGTAGGCGTCGATCGCGTCGAGTAGAACGTGAAGCTCGACGGCGCGGCTCTGCGGAGAACCGTGACTGTCGAGGTGCAGCGCCGCGAAGGTCGTCATGCGACCGCCGGCGCGCCGCTGGGCGAGCACCGCGCAGCGCCCGCCGACGCGCGCTTCGCCGCGCGAACCGTCGAACCATTCGCCACGCGTTTCGAGGCGCACGAGCTGCGGCCGCCACAGCGCGCCGCGCGCGAGGATCGCGTTGCCGTGGTAGCCGACCCGATTCGCCTGCCCGAACCGCTCGCGGCGTTCGCGATCACTGCCGAGCTCCAGTTCCAGGAACTCGACGCCGTACGCGTACGCGCAGCCCAACCGCGACGCCAGCTCGCGCGCGCAGTGATGCTGTGCAGAGCGCGCCATGCCCCAATCCAGTTCGGAGAGCAACAGGACGTCGGCGCCCTGCGCGGCGAGCAGCGCAGCGCTCTCGTCGAGGAACTTGCAGCGCTCGGCGTTCCACGCGACGACCAACGCAGCGTCGCGCCCCGCTGTGGGTGACGGCGCCAGCGCGACGTCGAGTGCGTCTGCGAACGGCAGCGCGGCGAGCAGCCGCGCGTGCGTCTCGACGTCGCGCGGGCCGTCGCGAATCGCGTCGCGCTCCTGCTGGGTCACGGCGGGCAGGGACGCCGAACTCACTCCACGACCGCGGAGGTCGGAATGTCGTGTTCGTCCTCGATCTCGCCCACGATCTCCTCGAGTACGTCTTCGAGTGTGACCAGGCCGAGCACGGGTCCGCCCGGATTGCGTACCACCGCGACGTGCGCGCGGCGACGGCGAAAGCGGCGCAGCGCTTCGAGCACCGACAGCTCAGGCGGGATCTCGCCCATGCCGCGCAGCAGATCGTCGAGCACGAAGAGCCGGCGCTCGGCGTAGAGGTGGAACAGGTCCTTGGCGTGGAGGACACCGATCACGCGGTCGAGGCCGCCCTCGCAGACGGGGATGCGCGTGTAGCCCTGCTCGCGCACCTCCTCGAGGATCCGCTCGATCGGCGTGCTGCGCTCGACACTGAAGATGCGATCGCGTGCGATCATCACGTCGCGGACGCGGGTGCGCGCCAGCCGGAACACGTTACCGAGCAGACGTCCCGTGTCGGCGCGGATCGCACCGGCCTCACTCGCCTCGTCGACGAGCAACGAGAGTTCTTCCGGGGAATGGATCACGTGGCTCGACAGCTCGTGATCGACGCCGAAGAGCCGCACGATCGCAGTGCCCGCGCCGTTCATCACCAACAGCAGGGGCCGGAAGATGCGACCGAAGACCAGCAGCGGTCCAGCGCAGAGGAGCGCCACGGGACCGGGCCGATCGAGCGCCAGCGCTTTCGGTGCGAGCTCGCCGACGACGACGTGCAGGAAGGTGATCGCCGAGAAACCAACGCCCACCGAAATCGAGTGAATCAGGCGCGGCGTGGCGATCCCCAACGCCGCCAGCAGGGGTTCGAGCAGTGTCGTCACCGCCGGCTCGCCGATCCAGCCGAGGCCGAGGCTCGCGAGTGTGATGCCGAGCTGTGTGGCGGCGATCGCGTCGTCGAGCCGCTCGACCGCGCGCGCCGCCGCCGGTGCGCCGCGCTTGCCCGCCTGGACCCACAGCTTGAGTTGCGAGCGCCGCACGGCGACCAGCGCGAACTCGGTCGCCACGAAATAGGCGTTGGTGAGCACCAGCACGACGACGCCGACCAGGCTGATCAGCGAGAGCCCGAGGGCTCCTTGCTCGTCCGTCACGGGTCGCCCGCTCGCTCGAGTGCGATGCGACCGGCGAGGTCGTCGACGAAGTGCCGCGCGACGCGGCCCGAGCGGCTCGCGCGCTGGAGCGCGAAGCGCAGCGCTTCGGCGTGGAGCCGATCGCGCGGCCAGTCGATGCCGGCCTTCTGCGCGTAGCGGTCGACGATGCGCAGATAGGTCGGCTGATCGAAGCCGTAGAAGCCCAGCACCAGGCCGAAGCGATCGGCGAGCGCGAGTTTCTCCTCGAGTGCTTCGCCCATGTGCAGCTCGCCTTCCTCGTCGAGTCGCGCGGCGCGATTCTCGCTCGCGAACTCGGGAACCAGGTGGCGGCGGTTGCTGGTCGCGATGATGCGCACGTTGCCGGGCGTCGTCTCGACGCTGCCTTCGAGCGCGACCTTCAGCTCGCGCATGCCGGGTTCGCCGGCGTCGAATGCGAGGTCGTCGCAGAAGACGAGAAAGCGGTACGGCAGGCCGCGCAGTGCTGCGACCACGTCGGGGAGTTGGACCAGATCGCCTTTTCGCACTTCGACCAGGCGCAGCCCGCGCGCCGCGAAGCGCGGCAGCAACCCCTTCACCGACGACGACTTCCCGGTCCCGCGTTCGCCGAAGAGCAGCACGTGATTGGCGGGCAGGCCGCGCACGAATTGGGCGGTATTGCGCACCAGTTCGGCGATCGAGCGCTCGACGCCGAGCAGGTCGTCGAGATCGATCGCCTGCATCTCCTCGATCGGGAGCAGTCGGCCGGCGCCGTCGCGCGCGTCCCAGCGAAACGCCGTGCAGCGCGCCGCGAGGGCCGGCTCGAGTCGCGCGCCGGTGCGCCGCTCGAGCCAGCGTTCGGCCAACTCGAGCACGCGATCGACGCGGGTGATCAACTGCGAAAAGCGCCCCACTTTCCAGAGTCTAGCGCGAGGGTCGCTCCAACTCGGCGCGCCTGGAAACGCGCCGCGCAACAGCAGGCTGCTAACCGCGGCTGTCCGCTGCCTTCGACACGCGAACCCGCTCGCCGGCGGCGAGCCCCGAGAGCACCTCGGCCTGACCGCGCTCGTTGCGCGTGCCACTCGTCACGAGCCGGCGTTCGGCGCGACCGTCGTCGCCCACGACGGTCACGAACTCGAGCTGGCCGATGCGCTCGATCGCTGCGGCCGGCACGAGAAAGCGCTCGCGTTCGCCGGCCGGCACCTCGACGCGCCCGAACATGCCGGACAATACGGCGGCGCGCGGCGCGAAGCGCACCTTCACGAGGAAGGTGCGCGCGCCCGTCTCGGCTTGCGGCACGATCTCTTCGATCTCTCCGTCGCTGCGCTCGGAGGTGGCTTCGATGAAGACGGAGACGCGCTGTCCCACCGACAGATGCTGGGCGAGCGACTCGCGCACAGCCGCTTCGAGGCGCAGCACGCTGGGGTCGTAGATGCGCAACAGCGGCACACCGGGCGATGCGATGTCGCCGGGCTCGGCGAGCCGATCGACGACGCGACCCGCCACCGGCGAGCGGATCTCGCCGTGGGAATGCGCGACCTCGGCGTCGCGCACGTGCTGCTCGGCGCGCTCCGCTTCGGCCGCAGCCACCTGGAATGCGGAGAGCGCGCGATCGAGATCGCGGCGCGCCGCGACACCCTGCGCGAATAGTTCCTGGCTGCGGTCGCGCTCGCGTCGGGCGAGTTCGAGCTGCGAACGCGCGGCCGCGCGCGCTTCCTCCGCCTCGCGCGCCTGCGCCGCGAGGTCGCGGGAATCGAGCACGACGAGCACGTCGCCGGCGGCCACTTCCGAACCCGCGCGCACCTTCACGTCCTCGATCCGCGCCAGGATCTTCGCAGACACGGTCGTGTGACGCGCCGACACGACCGTCCCGCTCACCGCCTCGACGACCGCTTCCAGCGTCCGCTCGACTGCGACCGTCGTGGAGTCCGCCGTGTCGCTCGAAGTCGCGGGCGGGGCGCTGCCGGGCTCGATCTTCTCGCCGCAGCTTCCCGAGAGCCACGCCACCGTCGCAACCACCAATGCAATCCCGGCACCGACCTGGACGACTCTCCCGAGTGATGCGCTCATGACGCTTCCTCTGCCCGCGGCCGCGGAAGACCGTGTCCGGGTCGGTTGCGGTAGACGAGTTCATAGACCACCGGGATCACCACGAGCGTGAACGGCGTCGAGACCAGCAGGCCGAAGATCAGCGACCAGGCGAGGCCCGAGAAGATCGGATCGAGCGTGATCGGCACGGCGGCGAGCATCGCGCCGCCCGCGGTGAGCAGGATCGCGCGCGTGCGCACGGCGCCTGCCCGCAGCAGTGCGTCGCGCAGCGGTGCGCCGCCGGCGAGCGCGACATGCACGAACTCGATCAGCAGGATCGCATTGCGGACCGCGATGCCGGCCAGCGCGATCATGCCGATCATCGCTGTCGCGGTAAAGAAAGTCGGATTCGGGAAGCCACCGATCTCGCCACCGCCGACGAGGCCGAGCAGCCAGAAACCGGGAAGGATACCGATCAGCGTCAACGGGATCGAAATCATCAGCACGAGCGGCATGGCGTACGAGCCGGTCTGGTAGATCAGCAGGCAGTAGATACCGAGCAGCGCGACACCGAAGGCAATCCCCAGATCCCGGAACACCTCGAGCGTGATCTTCCACTCGCCCTCGCCATTCCAGCGCACCTGTGTACCTGCCGGTAGCGCCCAGGGGATGCCGCCCCCGTTGGAGACGAAGGTGCGCTGCCAGAGCGGGCGCGGCTCGAGCGACGACGCAGGCGTGTCACCGGCGGCGAGCGTGGACGCCGTCACCAGATCGGCTCCCACGTCGGCGATGACCTCGGCGGGGGGACGCCCGACGGGCTCGGCGTAGACATACGCGACGCGCTCGAGGTCCTTGTGATAGATCGCCTTCTCGGCGATCCGCGGGTCGAAACTGCCGAGTTCTCCGAGCCGCACGATCGGCACGGGCGCGTCGCGGGTGCCCGACGCCTCGCGCACCTTCGCGATCCCGGGCCGTCCCTTGACGATCAGGGATTGCAGCGCGTCCACACCCGAGCGATCGGCGCGCGAGAGCCGCAGCCGGATCGGAAGCGGATTCGCCTCGCCCGGCTCGTGCAGGATGCTCGCATCGAGCCCGCCGAGCGCGAGCGACACGGTGCGCGCCACGTCGTCGGACGAGACGCCCGAGAGGGCCGCCTTCTCCTGGTCGGTCACGAAGACGACCCGGGGCTGGTCTGCTTCGACCGTGGTATCGACGTCGGATACGAGCGGCTCGGCGCGCAAGCGGCCGGCCACGACGCCCGCGGCTTCGCGCAGGCGTGCGTACGGAACCGCCGGCCCGCCCACGACCTCGGCCACCACGGTTGCGAGCACCGGCGGCCCGGGCGGAACCTCGACGAGCGCGATCCGCGCGCCGGCGCGAGCCGCGACCGCCTCGAGTTCCGGCCGCAGCCGCAGCACGATCTCGTGCGATTGCATCACCCGTTCGCGCTTGCCGGCGAGATTGACGCGGATGTCCGCGACGTTCGCGCCGCTGCGCAGGAAGTAGTGTCGCACGAGGCCGTTGAAGTCGATCGGACTCGCCGCGCCGACCGTCACTTCGAAGTCCTTCACCTCGGGTGCACGCCGCAGTACCTCCGCAAGGCTGCGCGCGGTCGCGTCAGTGCGCTCGAGCGTGGTGCCTTCCTCGGTCTGGAGCAGCACCTGGAATTCGTTCTTGTTGTCGAAGGGCAGCATCTTCAGCGGCACCGCACGCACGATCGCGAGCAGCAGCGCCAGCAGGAAGAGCGCACCCGTCGCCGCGAGCAGCCGGCGAGCCTTGCGGCCGTCGTCGAGCAGCGGACCCAGCACGCGCTCGTAGAGGCGGTGGACCCGCGAATCTCCGCTGGTTCCCCTAGCAGCATCGGATCGGTGGGCGTCGCTGCGCAAGGCGAGATTCGAGAGCCACGGCGTGATCGTGAACGCCACCACCATCGACATCGCCATCGCCAGCGGGACGTTGATCGCCATTGGCCGCATGTAGGGACCCATCATGCCGGTGATGAAGAGCATCGGCAGGAACGAAAGGATCACCGCGAAGGTCGCGTAGAGGATCGGCGGCCGGACTTCGTTCACGGCCGTGCGGATGGCGGCGAGGCGCGACTCGCGCCGCAGCTGGAAGTGTCGGTGGATGTTCTCGACGTCCACCACCGGGTCGTCCACCACGAGCCCGAGCGCGAGGATCAGCGCGAAGAGCGTCACGCGGTTGATCGTGTAGCCGGCGAAGTAGTTGACGAGCAGCGTCAGCGAGAAGGTGATCGGCACGGCGACCGCGACGACCAGTCCCTCGCGCCAGCCGAGCGTCCAGGCGAAGAGCGCGATCACGATCACGAGCGCGACGACGAGGTTCTCGACGAGTTCGTTCACCTTGTCGTTGGCAGTCTCGCCGAGGTTGCGGGTGATGCGCACGTGCACTCCGGCGGGCAGATGGCTGCTCTCGAGTTCGGCGAGCTTCGCTTCGACGCGACGCGCGACGTCCACCGCGTTCGAGCCGCGCTGCTTCGCGACGGCGATGTGCACGGCGGGAAACAAGGCGCCGGCGCCGGACACGTCGGCTTCGGCGGCTCGCGCGTCGGCGGGCCCGAAGCCGATCCAGCCGTAGCTCGTCGGCTCGTCGGGGCCGTCCTCGATCTCCGCGACGTCGCCCAGCCGTACGGGCAGACCGTCCACCACATTGACGACGACACCGTGCAGCGTGTCACCTCCCCGGATGAACTCGCCGGAGTCCACCAAGAAGTTTTGGTCGATGCGGTCGAAGGAGCCGCTCCGCGCCCGCACGTTCGACACGCCGAGCGCCCACGCGACTTCGAGCGGCGACGTCTGGCGCGCCGCGAGCGCCTCGGTGCGCAGGCCGACGCGCAGCGCGCGCGGCCGGCCGCCGAAGACCTGCACGCGGTTGGTTTCCGGCACGGCCTTGAGCTGGATCTCGATCTCTTCGGCGATCCGCCGCAACGCGAAGTCGTCCAGCTGCTGCGGGCGATCGCTGTAGAGCGTGGCGATCAGGATCGGCACGTCGTCGATCTCGATCGGCTTCACCACCCAGCTCGCCACTGAAGGCGGCACCAGATCGCGATTCGACTCGATCTTGCTGTAGATGTCGAGCAGGCTGTTCTCGCGATCCTCGCCGACGAAGAACCGCACGGTGACGATCGAGCGGCCCGGAAGCGACATCGAGTAGACGGTTTCGACGCCGTCGATCTGGGCGAGCAGCTTCTCGAGCCGCGTGGAGATCTGGCGCTCGACTTCCTCGACGGGCAGCCCGGGCGCCTCGATCGACACGTCGGCCATCGGCACGACGATCTGCGGCTCTTCCTCGCGCGGCGTGAGCCACAGAGCAACTACGCCGCCGACAAGCGAGAGCGCGATCAGCAACGCCGGCGCCTGCCCGACCAGGAACAGGTCGATCACGCGACCCAGGAAGGACCTCTCGCTTCGGTCTCCGGGCACACGCCCTCCGTATTCCGTGTTTAGCATATTGACATGTTGGAACCAAGTCAATACGATTCGGGTCGATGGCGAAGCGAGAGACCCACGTAGACTTGTCGGACGAAGCGATCGAGCTGGTGGCAGCCCGCCTGCGGCTGCTCGGAGATCCGGCGCGCCTGCGCATCCTCCGCGAGCTGCTGCGGGGCGAGTGCTCCGTGCTCGAACTCGCGGAACGCGTCGGGCTGCAGCAGCCCAGCGTTTCCAAACACCTTTCCGTGCTGCGCAGCGAAGGGATCGTGGCGCGGCGCCAGGAAGGGCTCCACTCCTTCTACCGCGTCGCCGACGCCTCGGTGGCGAAGCTCTGCGACCTCGTCTGCGAGGGTCTCGCGAGGCGCCTCACGGGGAATCTGGCTTCGCTGACACCGCTCGCGCGCACAGCAGGACGACGGGCGTCCTCGCGAAAGTGACGGCGTATGGAGGGGACCATGAACGAACGAATGACGATCGATGAGGGACTTCGACTGGCGGCGGGAAGCTTCGTGCTCGCGAGCGTGGCGCTCGGCTGGTGGGTGCATCCGGGCTTCTTCGCCTTCACCGCCTTCGTCGGCGCGAACCTGCTGCAGTCCGCCTTCACGAAGTGGTGCCCGATGATGTGGCTGCTGAAACGAGCGGGGCTGCGCCCCGCCGAGCGACCGGCGAGCGGGTAGGACGGACCCGATGCGGTCGCTCGACGGGTACGACGCTTGGACCGCATTGGCTCGCGAGGCGCTGCGATCGGGAACGCTTGCCGGGCTCGCGATGATTCCCTTCGCGGCGCTCTTCCAATTTCTCGGGCTGCGTGTCAACGAATATGGGAGGAAGACGCTCGGGCTGCTGGTCGGGGAAGCGCCACCGACCTTGCACACCCTGCTCACGTTCGCCCTGCATCTCGTGATCAGCTGGATCGCTGCGGTTCCGCTTCTACTGCTGCTGGGCCGCGTCGCCGATCTTCGCGCTCGCGTCTGCGTCGGTCTTTTCTACGGCGCAGTCTTCTATGCGGCCGTCAATTCGCTCGCGCTGCCCGTCGCCTTCGGAGACCCGACGCCCTGGGAACTCGGCTTCGCAACCGTCTACCCGAGCCTGGTCGTACACCTCGTATTCGGCAGCGTCGTTGCGCTGGCGGCGAGGCCCGCCCGCGTCTGACGACTCGGAGCGCCAGGCGTTTTGCGCCATGCTCGATGACTCAGAGGGCCAGGCGCTTCGCGCCATGCGGGGCGCGATCCCCACCGGAAGCGGAGCGAGCGGATCCCGGCGCGCGGCTAGAATGCGCGTGTGGCGCGTCGATCCCGCCGCTTCGCACCGATCGCGCAGCTGCTGCGCTGGACCGCCGCCGAGCGCGGCGGCGTCGATCTCGATCTCGGCGAAGCGGTCGCGCGAGTCGAGATCGCTCGCGACGGCGCGGTGCGCGTGCGCGCCGCGACCGGGCGGGCGCTGCCGCCGGATCCTTCCGACGCACTCGGTCGCGAGCCGTGGCGCGCGTCGAATGCGGAGCCCTTCGCGCTCGACGCAGAGCGCGAAGCGCCGGGCCCCCTCGATCCGCAGAGTGTCGGCGTGGCGCTCGCGTTCGACGGCGCCGACGGGGCGGCGCGCGTCGAGATCGAAGGGCGGCCCTTCGCGGTGCGCATTTTCGATCGCAGCGGCCGCGAGATCGCGCAGCTGCTCGACTTCGCGTTCGCACCGGACGGCGCGGGCCGCGTCGCACTGCGCGCGGCACCGGGCGAGCGCTGGTTCGGGCTCGGAGCCAAGACGGGCGCGCTCGACCGCCGCGGCCGCAGCTTCACGATGCGCAACCGCGACCATCCCGTCGGCGAGCGCGTCGACCCGCTCTATCACTCGATCCCATTCCTGGTGCGGCTCGCGACCAGCGAGGGCGAAGCCGCGCGCGCCGACGGATTCCTGCTCGACGGCTGCGCGCCCACCCACTTCGACGTAGCGGCGCAGGAGCGGCTGCGCGTGGTGGCAACCGCACAGGCCGGTGGCTTGGACGTGACGGTCTTCCCCGGACCCACGCCCGAGGACGTACTCCGCCGCTACACCGCGCGCACCGGCCGCATCACGCGACCGCCGCTCTGGGCCATCGGGCATCACCAGTCGCGTTGGGGCTATCGCAGCGCGCGCGACGTGCGCCGCGTCGCGCGCGAAGCGCGCCGCCGCCGCATTCCCACCGACGCGATCCACCTCGACATCGACTACATGGACGCCTACCGCGTCTTCAGCTGGCACCCGCGGCGCTTCCCCGATCCCCGTGGGCTGCTCGGCGAGCTGCGCGCGGTGGGTTTCCGCGTCGTCACGATCATCGACCCCGGCGTGAAGGTGGACGAGTCGTGGGCCGTGCATCGCGACGGCGAAACGCGCGACGTCTTTCTGCGTCGCCGCGACGGATCGCCGTACTCGCTGAAGGTGTGGCCGAAGGATGCGTCGCTTCCGGACTTCGGCCGCCCGGAGGTGCGCGCGTGGTGGGGCGCGCAGCACGAGGCGTTGGTCGACGCGGGCGTCGCAGGAATCTGGAACGACATGAACGAACCCGCCGGCTGGAAGCGCGAAGTGCGCGCCGGCCGGCTGATCGTGCCGCTGCAGGCCCAGGATCTCCGCGATGTGGTCGCGAGCGACCCGGCGGATCCGAAGCGCCGCGTGCCGCACGAGTCGGTGCGCAACGCGTACGGCCATCTCGAATGCCGCGCGACGCACGAAGCGCTGGTGCGGCTCGATCCCGAGCGGCGCCCGTTCGTGCTGTCGCGCTCGGGACACGCGGGCATCCAGCGCTACGCCGCCCTCTGGACCGGCGACACCACGAGCAGCTGGCCGCAGCTCGCGCTGTCGGTGCGGATGCTGCTCGGGCTCTCGGTCTCGGGTGTGCCGTTCTGCGGCGCCGACATCGGCGGCTTCGCCGGCTGGTGCAGCCCCGAACTATTCGCGCGCTGGATGCAGATCGGCGCGCTCTACCCGTTCGCGCGCACCCATTCGATGTGGCTGAAGCATCGCCAGGAGCCGTGGCGCTTCGGTAAACGCGTCGAGGCCATCGCGCGCACGGCGCTCGAACTCCGCATGCGTCTGCTCCCGTACCTCTACGGGCTCTTCTGCGAAGCCGAGGCGACGGGCGCACCGATCTGGCGACCGATGTTCTGGCACGACCCGGACGACGAGCGCGCCGCCGCGATCGACGACCAACTGCTGCTCGGTCGCGACCTGCTCGTCGCGCCGGTACTCGAGCGCGGCGCGACGGAGCGCGAGGTCTATCTGCCCGCCGGCGCGTGGACCGCGCTCGACGACGACGCGCGCTACATGGGACCGCGTACCGTGCGCGTCGCAGCGCCGCTCGAGCGCATCCCGATCTTCGCGCGTGGCGGTTGCGTGCTGCCAATGCGCAGCGCCGTGCGCCACGTCGGGGAGATCCCCGAGGAGCCGCTCATCCTCGAGGTGTACCCCGGCGGCGACGCGACGACCGTCGTGATCGAGGACGACGGCGAGTCGCCTGCGTACCGCGCCGGTATCGAGGCGCGCACGCCGGTGCGGCTGCGCAGCCGCGCCGGGGGCCGAATGCGGCTCGAGGTCGGCGGACGCGAAGGGGCGTTCGCGATCGGCGCGCGAGCCGTTCGCGTGTCGGTGCACGGATGCCCGCGGCCGAACTCCGTGTGGATCGACGCGGTGCGCCTGCCGGTCGCGGGCCGCGCGGACGAAGAACTCGGAGCCGCGTGGCACTGGGAGGGCGGCGTCCTCCAGGTGCGCTGGACCGACGCGGGCTCCGCCCGCTCGCTCGAGGTGGATCCCGCCCCATGAGCCCG
>Ga0102851_10000152_pt1 | contig 29454 bp, 22 predicted proteins | sample Mud3Dept3metaG_FD_79558 | JGI IMG/M metagenome (GOLD analysis project Ga0102851, IMG submission 79558) | Freshwater wetland microbial communities from Ohio, USA, analyzing the effect of biotic and abiotic controls - Mud 3 Core 4 Depth 3... | ecosystem: Environmental > Aquatic > Freshwater >... | reverse complement strand
TGAAGGCGGAGTAGGTCGCGCAAAAAATTCCGGAAATTACGGTGCATCACTTTATCCTGCAAAATTAGGCCAGGAAAAAGGTTATCGCCAGTTATTATGGACAGATGCAAAAACGCATACGTTAATTGAAGAATCGGGAACAATGAATATTATGTTCATCATCAACGATGTATTAATTACACCTTCTGAAGAAAGAGATACCATACTTAAAGGAATTACAAAACGAAGCGTAATTGAAATTGCAAAAGATTGGGGAGTGAAAGTAGAAGAACGTGATGTAACAGTAGCCGAAGTAATTGCAGCTATTGAAAACGGAACAATGCAAGATGCTTTTGGTGTTGGAACTGCTGCGACAATTGCACAAATTGTTGAAATCGGTTACAATGATAAACCTTATGTATTACCGGCAATTGAAACACGCGAATTTTCAAATAAAATTTCCGGATACGTCGCGGATTATAAATACGGAAAGATCGCTGATAAGTTTAACTGGATGATGAAAATCTAAATTGTAAAAAATAATTTGAAAAGGGATTTGTTGAAAAACGAATCCCTTTTTTTGTACAGAAATAATGACAAAAAAATACGGACTTATTGGAAAATCGTTAACGCATTCTTTTTCGAAATCATACTTCGAAAAAAAAATTAGCGATCTTAATATTGATGCCAGGTATGAAAATTTTGAGATTTCATCAATCGATCAATTTCGTAATGGCCCATGGATTAATGTTGACGGCCTTAATGTCACAATCCCTTATAAAGAATCAATCATTCCTTATTTAGATGATCTCGATATCTCCGCCAAAAATATCGGCGCAGTAAATTGTATTCAATTCAAAAACGGAAAAATGATTGGTCACAATACCGATGCTTTTGGATTTAAACAATTGATAAAACCTTTTTTCGAATCGCATCATGAAAGAGCAATTATTTTAGGAACCGGCGGCGCGTCAAAAGCAGTGAATTTTGTGTTGGAAGAACTTGGCGTTTCTGTGATTTTTATCTCTAGAAATCCTCAGAAAAAAAATGAATTTTCCTATGATGAGATGAATGAAAATATGATCAGCTTTAACGGAATTATTGTGAACACAACACCGGTAGGAACATTTCCAAATATTAACGAAGCGCCCGGAATACCTTATCAGTATTTAACTTCAAGACATTTGGTAATTGATTTAGTTTACAATCCAAAAGAAACTTTGTTTATGAAAAAAGCAAAAGAAAAAGGTGCGACGGTAATTAACGGCGAAACAATGCTTCATCAGCAAGCTGAGAAATCGTGGGAGATTTGGAATGGTTGAAAGTTTTTCAATTTTAAATTCGGCTAATGGCCTTCCTCCTTTGAAGGAGGATCGAGGAGGATGACAGCGGTGATTTTCAAATGTTCGAAAATCATCTTCCTTAATCTCTCTTGCGATGAAATTGATTTTCCTTATTTCAAAAAGTTAACTTTGCTCATTGACTTTTATGTCAACAAAAAACAAAATATTAGTAATCCTCGGACCAACTGCAAGTGGTAAAACTCAACTGGCGTGTGCTGTTGCTGCTGAGCTTGGAGGCGAAATTATCAGCGCCGATTCGCGCCAGATTTATCGTTACATGGATATCGGTACAGGAAAAGATTTGAGCGAATATCTTGTAAACGGAAAACAAATTTCTCATCATCTTATCAATATAAAAGATCCAGGATACCATTACAACGTAGCCGAATTTCAACTTGATTTTTTGAAAGCATTTGATGAAATAAATTCTCGAAATAATTTGCCAATTCTCTGTGGAGGAACAGGACTTTATCTTGAAACCGCAATAAGAGGAAATTCATTTTTAGGAATAGAACCTGATCCGGATTTGTATGAGCAAATGAAAAATATTCCTCTTGCTGAGATTGATAAAGAAGTTGCAGAATTGCCAACAGAAATCAGGTCAAAATTAACGGTACAAACCTGGCAAAGAAAAATTCGCGCAATTGAAATCGGCAGATTCTTAAAATTAAATCCGGATTGGAAACCGGTTGAAATTCCTGAGCTAAACACAACCATTATTGGCATCGATATTTCACGCGAAGCGCGCCGTGAAAAAATAACCACGCGTTTGCAAGAGCGAATGGATAATGGTCTTTTCGAGGAAGTGGAGAATATAGTAAAGTCAGGAATTGCACTCGAAGATCTTGAATATTACGGATTAGAATATGGGTGGTTAGGAAAGTACATGCGTGGTAAAATTTCAAAAGAAGAATTATTTGAAGGATTAAATATTGCCATTCATCAATTTGCAAAAAGACAGATGACCTGGTTTCGCAGAATGGAAGCCAAGGGTTATGATATTAAATGGCTTGATGTTAACCTGGAGATGGGAGAAAAAGTTAAGTTGGTGAAGAAATATATGATGTTATAGAACGCAGATAATGCAGACTGTCCATAAGGAAATTAAAAAATGGAGTAAATCAATCCTAATCGAAATCCATAACTCGTCTCTTTAGTTACGCGGTTAAAGTTGGGCACAGCAATATAGAAATTATGAGCGCTATAATTTTCGCCAATTCGAAATTGTCCATCTAATGAAAAGCGAAATCTGGGTGAAATGTAATAGTAGGCTCTCACGTTTGTACCGGTAATATATCCAACTGTACTGTTTACATTTAATCCACCCACAATTCCAACGGAAAAAAAGCTTCTTGTTGTTGGGTAAAATCCAAAGTCATAATCTACGTCAAACCAAAGTGGAAATTCATTTTGAGTTATAGAAGTATTGTCGACGAGCAAGCCGCCTATTACCGATGCGGTGAAATTATGTTGTACTGCATAACTTTTGGGAAGATAATATGAGAACTTGTAAAAACCGTAACTCATGTATTTGTCACTGGATGTTGGAAGTATATTGATTCCTTGTGTAATTCCAAATTCGTGTCTCAAACCACTCATTCTATAATTGTAAGTACCATAAAGAAATGCATCTTGCAATAAACTAAAATAAGTAATGTCAGCTTCAGTTATAACGCCCATGTCTTGCAAAATGCTATCGAGTGCTTGCAATTGATAAATGCGGCCAAGTCGGGGATCAAAGAAGCGTTTGGTTTGAATAATGGCAATTTTATCTGCAAGTTCCTTTCTGTTTTTCTCAGAAAAATTTGAGTCGAACCGATTTCCTTTTATTAAAAGTCTTTCTACATCCATTGCTACACGCGCATAACCAATTGGTTCAATTCGACCATGACCAATTGAAAAGGCCGGCTTTAAGACCAATGTTAAGTCGTTATTGTTTTCGACTGCCAGGACTTCAAAATCTGTTTGAGCATGAATTCCATAGAACCAATTATTCTTTAAGTAAAATCTATTTTGACTGTTATTATAGCCCCGGAGTAAAACTGCATAGTTCACATCTCCATTATTGTTACGAAGCCTCAGGTTACTTTCAAGCGCTGCATTAGAACCGCGCTGATAGGCAGAAGTATTAAAAAAACGAGAAAAATACAACCCTGAACGACACTGTAGATATTGTTGATTATTTAAATTGGTAGTTGTTCCCTGACCAATTCCGTCAAACGTAAACGTCAAACTTCTAAATCTAAAATCCGGCGCTTTATAATTTCTTAAAAAATTATTGTCTTTTTCGGATACAAAATAGTTGTTGGTTTCTTGTGCATTAGAACTAATACTAAAAAAAATAGAAAATACGAGGATAGGAAGTAGTCTTGTTTTCATATTGACTTCGAGTGTTTAAAAGTTTTAATAAAAAAAATTAACTAAAACTTAACAAGTATTATGCCACTTGATCTGAGGCCAGAATTTTCGCTAATTTATAAGGGAAAACAAACCGGATTTTTTCAACTTTTCAACTTTTCAACTTTTCAACTCTTCAACTTTTCAACTCTTCAACTCTTCTTGAAACTATCAACCAATTTCAAAAACCTGCGCAGTCTGCATAAATTTCCCACAAGCTTTTTTCAATTTATCATTCACTTCGTCTGTTAAAACGAGCGCCTGAAATTTTGGTAAACTATCTGTAAACCGATCTATCTCAACATGAAATCGCGCATCAATTAATCGCGTTGCATTATATAAAACAAAAGTCTGAACGCGATTAACATTCAACGCACATTCAAAGTACAATTTTATTAATCGTTTTGGAGTGGCAACTACAAGATCCGCGCCGGCGTAAATTGCTTTGTTTTGATTGTCCAGTAATCCTCCTTCATGCGCAAGGTGAATTTTCAGGTCCATGTTTTTTGCGAGTTTTTTAAATTGAGTTACCAATAAATCTGCTTCTTCATTTGTCGGCGCCATTATTATTGCTCGAGGTGCATCCGGTTGCGAATAATTTAATCTCTGTAAAATTGCAATCATTGTTGCGCGTGTTACATCTTTCGAAATAGCTGCGAATGAAGGTTTTTCTTCAGGTGCAGTTTCTGTTTCATCAGTTGCACTCTTACAAACAATATAAAGCGATGAGCCACCTAAAATTCTTGGAATTAATTTTTCTTCCAATTCATTGAATTCTGTAATTCCCGATTCTGAAAGTCCTTGTGCGAGAAGTTTATTTAGTTTTGGTATAGCCATATTTTAAAAAGTAATCATCAATCGTAAATTGATTCTTCTGCCTGTTAAATGATTTGGAATCGCGTAATAACGACCGGCAATATCCTGCAACCACTGATAGGAAACAATGTTTTTTATTCCTAGTAAATTAAACGCGTCAAGACTCAATGTAAACTGGTTAAATGCTTTATGAAATTTACTGTCGGGATGCGTTTTTTTAGAATCTTTATTTACAAAATCATACATAAAACCTAGATCAAGTCTGAAGTACGCTTTGGTTCTTAATACATCTTTATAACGCTCGTAAGATGGCGGCCCATAAGGAAGTGGCGTTCCAAAATTTAAATTCGCCGACACTTTAAAGTTTTCATATTTCGGCATTTTATCCTGGAAAAAAAGTGTAAATGTTAAGGTCTGATCTGTTGGTCTCGGAATCCATCCCGGCTCAATGTGAATTGAATCCACAATAGTTTGATTAAAAGTATAACCCGGTAAAATTGTATCACCGTCAGAATTGACATAATGGTAATAGTCATCATTTTCAATATTCTCCATCGTTTTTAAAAATCCGATTCGAAAAAAAGATTCGACACCATTTACAAATTGTCCGTTGATTTTTGCATCAACTCCGTATGCATAAGCTACTGCATTATTTTCCGCGTAATAACGAATTCTCACATTATCAATTTCATAAGGAACAATATCCCACATGTGTTTATAATAAGCCTCTGCAATAAATTTAAATTCACGATCCCAGATTTTAAAATAAACATCTGAACCAATTACATTGTGCCATGATTTTTGCGAAACAACATCCGGATTAATTGTTCCATCAATGTATCGCATTGTTCTATATAACGGCGGCTGATAATAAAGACCTGTTGCGAATTTGAATTTTACGTTTCGTCTGACAACATTACTGTCTTCATCAAGAAAATAAGCTCTCGGAATATAGGTGATGTTTAATCGTGGTGTAATCCAGAACTCCTCATTGTAAGTTCGAAATCCACCACGCGTTCCAAATGTGATTGATAATTTTGAAGGACTCGCATCAAGTGTATCCTGGAAATAAATAGTGCTGACATTTGAATCGGCTCTGATCTTTTTTTTCAAATCTAAATAGACAACTTTCTTCTTTACAAAATTTTCCGTGAACTGAAAATGTCCGCTGTAGCGATATGATTCTACGAGATTATTTTGTTTAATAACGTCTTTTAATTCTATCGTTGCAGTATCGCCTTGCGGAATAGAATAACCGGCCGAATCAATCATGTGCCATTCACTTAAAATATCGTTAAAGTGTTCATATTGCGCTTTTACTCCCCAGCTTAATTCACCAAAACGCGATGATTCTTTTTCTACATTTTCATGTGCTATTAAATCATAATGTCCGTCATAATAAATATTTCCGATCCATACATTCAAATCATTTCGCGCGTGATCAAGAAAACCTCCAACGCCAACGTTACTCGTTGAGTCACCGAATTCTTCTTTAGATGGATCCGTTTCCAATTCATTTATCCAATATTCGCCAAGCACATCAAAATGTTCGCTTTCCACCGAATGAAAAACGGACGCAACCAAATTCATCCTGGTCCTTTTATTGATCTTCCATTCGTAACCGGTTGCTAAAGTAAATGTGCTGAATTTTGTTTCTTCCTGTCCTTCAAAAAATACACGAAGTTGATAAGCTTCATTTACCGTTCCCCACGACGTTGTTCGTGTTGTAGGAACAAACCGATAATTGTTAGAGGAATAATGTCCAAGAAAAAAAAGTTTTTTATAAGCATTAGGTCCATCATAATCGAGGTAATAATTTGTCATGCCCTGCACATCAAAAAACGTTGGATTATAATCACCTTGTGTTGGTAAACTTCCTAAAATATATGAGTTGTTTCTGTAACGTGCACCAAGAATATAATTTCCGCGGCGTCCGTCAAATCTTCCTTCAATATGTGCTTGTCCACCCATGAGACTGATTTGTGCCGAGCCTCCGAATTCCGTTGGTTCACGATATCTTACATCAAGCACAGAAGATAAAACATCGCCGTAATTAGCGTCAAATCCGCCGGCGGAAAAAAAGATGCTCTCAACAAATTCACCATGAATAAAACTCAAACCTTCCTGTTGCCCGGCACGCACTAAAAACGGTCGGTAAATTTGAATAACACCGTTTACGAAAATATCATTCTCGTCATAGTTTCCTCCTCGCACGTTGTAATTAGATGACAATTCATTACTAGATGAAACACCGATTCCTGCCATTTTTATCAGGTCTTCAAAATTACCCGTTGTACTGGGAATCCGATTATAATCAATCGCCGGGAACTTATCAAAAAAATCAGGAGGCTTTATATATTCGATCGTAATCGGATCAATCGTTTTTTCAAGCATTATGATATCACCAATCCAGAGATCTTCGGTCGTTACAGCAATATCCGCTTTGTAAGGGTAATGATTAAGGTAAGCTACTTGTAATGAATAAGTATCATTTTGCGGAAGAGGTATTTCGAAATAACCTTTGTCATTCGAATAATAAGTCTGGTTAATACCGTTGATCTTGATGGTTGCTCCCTTTAGCGGCAACCCGTCTGTATCTATTACTCTGCCCGACACTACAACCGTCTGGCAAAACACAGTAATGGAGTTAAGCAATGCTATAAGTAGGATAAGTCTTTTCAAGGCGGCTCAAAAGTAAGAATTCAATTGAGAAGAGGAACGAAAGAATGGGTCGTTTATTTTAACGGCACAGATGGCTATTGTGAATAACTTTGCCTTTTAACTTCAAACTAAAACTTGTTAATATTTGTTCGGATGAAAAGCCGCGTTTCTCGCTAATAGCTGTTACTTTTGTATTGTATATGCTTTATTATCAGCGAAAGCATAAAAACAATTACATTCAACCATGGCTCAACAAAAAACCACATATACCGAAGATAATATCCGCTCATTAGATTGGAAAGAACATATCCGTCTGCGGCCCGGTATGTATATCGGTAAGCTCGGCGATGGCGGAACTGCTGATGATGGAATCTATGTCCTGGTTAAAGAGGTGATGGATAACGCAGTGGATGAATTTGTGATGGGGAACGGCCGCAAAATTGAAGTGAAAATTAAAGAAGGTGTTACGCATGTTCGCGATTATGGCCGTGGTATTCCGTTAGGTAAAGTGATTGATTGCGTATCTAAAATAAATACCGGTGGTAAATATGACTCCAAAGCATTTAAAAAAGCAGTAGGTTTAAATGGCGTAGGAACCAAGGCTGTAAATGCTTTGAGCGAACATTTTTTAGTAGAATCATATCGCGACGGGCAAAAGAAAAAAGCGCTTTTTTCCAGGGGCGAATTAGTTCAGGATGCTAAACTTGCCAAGACTGATGAGAAAGACGGAACTTTTATTGAGTTTACACCGGACACAAAAATCTTTAAGAATTTTAATTTTAAAGTTCCGTATTTGCAAAAATTATTCTGGAACTATTGCTATTTAAACAGGGGACTTACAATTCATTTTAACAATGAAAAATTTATGTCGGAAAACGGGTTGAAAGATCTGCTGGAAGACAATATGGAAAGTGAACCGCTTTACCCGATTATCCATTTAGAAGGTGAAGACATTGAAGTTGCATTTACGCACGTAAGGTCGTATGGCGAAAATTATTATTCATTCGTAAACGGGCAGCATACAACACAAGGCGGAACACATTTGTCTGCATTCAGAGAAGCCGTTGCAAAAGTGATTAAAGATTTTTACGGAAAGAATTATGAAGCGGTTGATATTCGCCAGTCTATTGCTGCGGCTATCTCCATAAAAATAATGGAGCCGATTTTTGAGTCACAAACAAAAACAAAATTAGGTTCGCAGGAAATTGAACCCAACGGTAAATCTATTCGCGCATTTATTTTAGATTTTTTGAAAGAAAAACTCGATAATTTTTTACATCGTAATCCTGTTATTGCTGATACATTGGAGAAAAAAATCCGTCAGTCGGAACGTGAGCGGAAAGAATTATCAGGTATTCAAAAGTTAGCGCGTGATCGTGCAAAAAAAGCAAATCTTCACAATAAAAAATTGCGTGATTGTCGTGTACATCTCAATGAAGAAAAGATGGAGCGCCGTAACGAAACAACAATTTTTATTACCGAGGGAGATTCGGCGAGCGGATCAATTACAAAATCGCGCGATGTTAATACACAGGCGGTTTTTAGTTTGCGTGGTAAGCCGTTAAATTCATTTGGTTTGACAAAGAAAGTGGTTTATGAAAATGAAGAATTTAATTTACTCCAGGCTGCTTTAAATATTGAAGATGGTATTGAAGAATTGCGGTATAATCACGTTGTAATAGCTACCGATGCTGACGTTGACGGAATGCATATCCGTTTATTGTTATTGACTTTCTTCCTCCAGTTTTTTCCGGATTTGGTTCGCAAAGGTCACGTGTACATTTTGCAGACACCTCTTTTCAGAGTCAGAAATAAAAAAGAAACATTTTATTGTTACAGTGAAGACGAACGACTTATAGCAATTGAAAAATGCGGCAAGAATCCTGAGATTACACGATTCAAAGGTCTGGGAGAAATTTCACCGGATGAGTTTAAAAATTTCATTGGTGCAGATATACGTCTTGATCCTGTTTTGATCGGGAAAGATGCGCGGATTGAAGATGTGTTAGCATTTTACATGGGAAAAAATACTCCGGTAAGACAAGAATTTATTATCGATAATTTACGTTTTGAAGAAGCAGTTTCGTAGCGATACGGCTCGCCCGTATCGAATTGATAAATTTACATTTTAATGGAGCAGTGTAGCGATACGGCTTGCCCGTATCGATTGTAGCGATAAGGCCAGCCCGTATCGATTATTGATGAAAATTTTCAATTGAAAAAAGAAAATGAGAAAATTTATAATTAGTTTTTTATTTCTTTTCATGATTTCTCAAATCACAACAGCACAAAATAAAGGTGTTGTTAAATTTCTTGTTGATAATGATAACGGCTATTTTGAAGTTCTTTTGAATGATACCCTTGTTATAAAAAAATACAAAGATTCTTTAGCAGTTGGTAATTACAAAGCGCAAATTTGGTCCTACGGTTATGATGCGCAGGATGTAGAATTTACAATTGAAAAAGATTCAGTAACCGAAGTTTATGTCAGATTAAACCGCTCAACTGCTTACCAGGCTTACAATCAGAGTTATCATAATTACCGGGTAAAATTTCATAAGTCACATACATTGCCTGTATCTATTAGTATTGCGTTAGGCATCACAAGCAGCGTTTTTATGGTCAAGGCTTATAATCTTCAAAAAAAGATAAATACAGATATCGGTACGTATTCGCAATCCTCATCATCCACAGAAATTGATGCTATAAAGGCGCAGGTAAGTATAGATAATGCCAAATACAATAAGTTGCGAGCAGGATTTTACATCACCTCAGGACTAACAATTGTAGGTATTGCAACATCAATTTACAGCGCTATTCATTTTAGCAGATATAATACCGAGCCAACCTATTCAAAAGAAAGTCCGTTTAAAGACAAGATGACATTTCAATTTTATGGAACCGGTGGAGCACTTATTTTTCGTTTAGGCTAATGAGATTAATTTTAATCATATTATTTATTTCGATTTTGTTTTCTTCTTGTCTTAAAAAAATAGAAGAAGCAGATAATTTGAATACTAATATTTTTGACAAAGAATACGCGGGTGGCTGTTGGTTCAATGTCACAGACACGTATTCATATATAAATGGAGATGGTCAAACAAAGATTCGGATTGAAGCGGTTTTACCCGAATCAAATATGCCGGGATTAAAACCATCTTCGGTTGCAATTTATTGCAGTGTGAATGATCAGCCTGAACTGCTGCTGAACGTTGGAACTGATGATAATGGCAATTATCCTTTTTATTATGATGCAATTCCGGAATCATCCAATGAATATTGCCTTGAAGCAGGCTTGTATCTTGCATCCGAAGATTCAACAATTAACCGGTTTGTTGTTTGCTCTCAACCGTAAAAAGAGCTTTTAAAATGAGTGTCTTTTTTTGTATCACATTCGTCAAACTATAAACAAAGTGAACAGTGTTCAAATGATATTTAGTTTTTTACAGCCTCGATATTATTTGAGTCTGTCTCTCTTTATATTGGTTGGAAGTTTTTCTTCAGGTGGACGTGCTCAACCTGGTTGGGTTCAACAAGTTTCAGGCACCACCCAGGCTATACAGGATCTGTGTTTTATTTCAAACAATGAAGCCTGGGCTGTAGGAAACACGGGTACAATTTTGCACACTGCAGATGCCGGTGAATATTGGATTCCTCAATCATCGCCTACATCACTTAATCTGATTGGTGTATATTTCATTAATAACCTTACCGGCTGGGCTGTAGGAGATCAGGGTATAGTAATAAAAACAACAGACGGAGGTTTTACATGGTTTGAATCAGCTAATAGTGTTACCTATACGCTCAACGATGTGGTTTTTTATGATGAATTTTTTGGTTTGGCATGCGGAGGTGATGGATTATATGGAAAGGTCTACAGTACAACAGATGGCGGATATTCCTGGATAGAACAAGTGATGCCGGGTTTCCCGGAAAGTTTTTTTTCTCTTTCGTTTGTAAATTCTACCACAGGTTGGGTTGCCGGCCTTAGCGGGATTTATTATACTAACGACGCAGGTGCCAACTGGACCAATCAACCGGAGCCGTCCGGATATGACCTGGGAAGAATTTTTATGCTTGATATTAATACGGGCTGGGCCGCTGGTCAAAACGGAACTATTCTTTTTACTGCAAACGGTGGATCAACATGGACTATTCAGCCTTGCGGAACGACCCAATATCTCTGTGACATTTACTTTTTGAATAGTCAGCTTGGCGTTGCCTGCGGATACAACGGTACCGTACTTTTTACAGATAATGGCGGGCTGAGTTGGAACAGCGTTCCCGGCTTTTCAATTTCACAAACTTTTCGTGCAATTGAACTGACCGATTCTTATATCTGTTTTATGGGCGGTGAAGGGGGAGTAATTTTTAGAACTGAAGCCGAACAGAATGATCTTATCATTTATGCATACCAGGGTTTAGACAGCATCTGTGCTAATATTGTATCAGATGTCATAATTACGGTCCATAATAATGGACCAGGTCCGATTGAAGCGGCAGACTTTGTAATTCTTGATGGTGCGGACATTTTGTTAACTTATCATTGGAACGGGCTTCTTACCGCAGGACAATTCGAAGACATTAATCTCGGACAATTGGCTTTAAGTCATTCAGGTACTTATACAGGTGTGGTTTCGGGAGATAGTGCAACAACAAACAATATTTCGTTTAAAGAAATTTCAGTTTTTCCATATACGGGAAGCACCAGTGGTACGCATAATATTTGCGCAGGAGATTCCGTAAATATTTTCGCAGACGGCGGACTTTCTTATTATTGGATGAATGCCGGCCCTGATACATTGAATGCAAATCAAACGGTTAACCCAATTCAAAATAAAAACTATTTTGTTAGCATTGAAACAGAGTATTGCGCTGTAATGGATTCTGTACAGGTTATTGTGGGTGGCGCGGATTGTGGCCAGGCTTATTCTGCAATTTCACCTAACGGAGACGGAATCAATGATTACTTATTTATTTCGGGAATTGTTGGCTCAGATAATACCGTCCATATTTATGACCGGTGGGGCGATATCGTTATTTCATATACAAATTATGATAATGAAACAGTAGCGTGGACCGGTTATAATTATCTCGGTGAAACATTAGCCGCCGGAACATATTTCTACACCTACGAGGCTCCTTTGCTGGGAATTAAAAACAGCAGTTGGGTTCAGATTGTAAAGTAAAAAATCTGTTTCAATTCAAAATTCAACTGGCGAATTTATTTCTTTTTTGAAACGGCGCTATTAGATTTTTTGCCTGAGTTCCCGGTGGATTTAGATACTTTATCCTTGTGAGATTTCGATTTACCTTTTAAAGCGTGAAATGCTTCTGACCCCGGTTTAATTCCAAGCTGTTGAGCAATATATCCCCAGCCTTTGTCACGATGAGCTTCGTAAGTTTCAATTACAACTTCAATTGGTCTGTTTACTGAAGCTGAAATTTCAAGCGCCAGGTAAATTTCGCCGGGCTCCATATTTATTGAAAACATGTAATCAATATTTTTTGTTGAAACTCCAAAAGTGGCAGTTAAATCAGTCTTAAACAGAGAAAGATCATTTTTAGCAGAAGTATTAATGATATTTAAATCTGCGTCAAAATCTACATCACCGGTATTAAAAGTGATTTGTGCATTTACGCCAAGCGCAATAAATAGTGTCGAAGAAAGCAATGTCAGTTTCATAATACAGGATTTAATGTTTAAATGCCAAGTTACAATAATTATTCCAAAACTATATTTTGAAGTTGTGCCAAACAATTCGTTATTTCGGGAAACGTAGATATTGCAATATCATTGGAATAACAAAAATGTCCAACGTCCGTATAAATAGTATCTTCGAAAAAATGTAACTTGATTTAATTGAAGAATTTAATCAAATGTTGTAAACTCTGAAAAAAAAACATAATTTTCACAAAGCGTCGTAGTCCGCTATAGAATATAAAGTAACTTTGCCCAATAGATGAAGATGAATTTTTTAGCATTTAATAGTTTGAGTAGGCTTGCAATGATGGTATTATTTGTTGGCTTTTTTAATTCAGTCAAAGCTCAGGATACCACAAATGCAACCATTGATTCGCTTATCATTTTGCTCATGAATGATGAGGAAGATGAGTTACGGGTTGATGTTTACACCGCTCTTTCTGATGAATACCTTTCGCTTGATTATTCAAGGTCTTTAAATTATTCCTTGTTGGCGCAAAAGTTGTCTGAAGAACTGGATTACACTGAAGGTATCTTAGATTCAAAAATGGCTTTGGCGAATATAAATCTTGCTTTTTTACTTGATTATCCTGTAGCCAAAAAATATTATCGCGACGCTCTGCCAATCGCCCAGTCATTAAAAGATGAAGAAGCTGAGATGAAAATTTATCGCGGTCTCAGTTATATATACGGAGCCATGAAAAATTTTGAAATGGCTAAATCATACAATACAAAGGCAATGGAGATTGCAGAAAGTCTTGATAATTATCAATTCATTTCTGATTTGAATTCATACATGGGTGGCTTATTTGAAGACTCCGGTGATACTGCAAAAGCTATTGAATATTATGCTGATGTATTAGCAATTGAGAAAAAAAATGATTTCCGTGAGACTTCCAATAGTTCCATGATTTCAATTGCACGCTATTATTTTCTTACAGATGATCATAAACAAGCATTAAAATATTATCGCATTGCCTTGAAAAATTTTGAGCGACTTAATGATCACCGATGGGTTTCTTATACGCATTCAGAAATGGCAAAATTGTATGTCTTTGATGGTGATCTTAAAAGAGCTGAACTTCATGCATTAAAAGGACTTGAAATTGCAGAAACAAATAAATTGAAAAAAGAATTGGGTGATAATTACCTGGCGCTTGAACAAATTTATACCGAAATGGATAGTCTTGAAAAGGCTGAAGAATACGCCCGAGCTTATGATTCACTTCAGGATACGCTAAAATCAGAAGATGTAGTAAGTGAGGTTATCGAACAAGACAAAAAAGGCACCGAAAATATTGCCGATAATGGCAAAACAAACGGTTTCTTAATGGCTCTGATTATACTATTGCCCGTTATTCTGGTCGTTATTTTTACCGGTATGCCTTCTAAGAAGAAATAGAAATTTCTTTTTCTTTCTTTCTGATAAGATAAATCAGAAAAAAAATCAAAAGTAAATTGCTCACACCTATTGTCGAAAATGTATCTAATTTATTCGATAACTGATTTCCCAATAAGTCATTCGCATTTGCTCCGTAAAAGAACAGCAGGATAATGAATGTCGTAATCAGGTACCATTTAAATTCTTGCCTGAGATGCCCGAGTATTAAAGAAATAAGCGGTATCGAAAATAAAAAATGTTGACTGTCTGTGATGACAAGATTTGGTATCAGGGCAAGTAAAATAAAAAAGTCAACAAGTTGCTTTTTTTGGTCGTAAGATTTTGTTCCGGCCAGTTCCTTAAGTCTTGCCAGACCATATATTGCTCCAACAATCCCTATAAAGAATAACTGCCAATGTGACTCCAATATGATTCCGGTATAGGAATAGAAAATAGAACTAAATGTATGTTCACTAATCGCGGCAGAATTGTGCGCACCCATAATGTCAATCCAGCCTTTCAGCAGTTCAGTATTTTTATCAAAACCAAGAAATAGAGCAGGTAATAGAATGAGTACAGGAATAATTACCCAAATAAACGCTATCAGTTTCCAGTTCCTTGCCACAATCAACGGTAAAATCAGGATCAGAAAATACGGCTTAAGAAGAACTAAAACCGCAAATATTAATGCCGACCAGGTTATCTTATTATTCTGCATCAGATAAATAGCCAGCAGGAAAAGAAAAACCATTATCATATTAATATTTCCCAAATGCAGTTCTCTTGTTAAATGAACAACTGAAATCAGCAGTAATAAAGACAGAAATCCAATTCGCTTAGAGAGTTTCGTTTCAAAATACCGATTACACAAACTAAAACAAAGAAGGAAAGAACCAATAGAAAAAATGGCGATGGCCATAAAATGAATTAGTTTGGCCGTCTCAAAACTGAAAAGAGTATAAGGCGTGAACAAGAAAAGTGTAACCGGCGAATATTTAAAAAAGCCTGATGACAAACCAAAAGCTACACCATAGGGTTGCCCGCCATCCAACATAACCTGGCTCGCTGAATAATAAACCTTAAAATCATTGAGCAAGAAGGAATTATTGTTAGTTTCAATAAAGAAGAATAGCCCGAAAAACAGAATGGCAATGATAATGAATAAATAAGGCAGCTTTATTTTGTCCATTGATACCGGATTGTTGTTCAAATGTAAAGAAATCTACAAAAATTACTCTGTTAATAACTCACTCAGTTTTGTTTTCATCCGTGAATAAGTTCTGCTTAATTTTGTTAGTTGACTTTTTATGTCCGACGAAATAGACGATACAGCAGAAAACACGGCGTTTAACCCAAATAACGGTTATGGAAATTCTGATGATAAGGATGGCAATATTGTCCCTTTATCAGGAATGTACAAAGACTGGTTTTTGGATTATGCCTCTTATGTAATTCTTGAACGTGCTGTTCCTGCTTTGCTTGATGGTTTTAAACCGGTGCAACGCCGTCTCATGCATTCCATGAAGGAAATGGATGATGGCCGCTACAATAAAGTTGCCAACATTATAGGTAATACAATGAAGTATCACCCGCATGGTGACGCTTCTATCGGTGATGCGCTTGTTCAGCTTGGTCAAAAAGAATTGCTGATTGACATGCAGGGTAACTGGGGAAATACGTTGACAGGTGATTCTGCCGCTGCTGCACGTTATATTGAAGCCAGGCTTTCTAAATTTGCCAGTCATGTTGTATTTAATGGAAAAACAACCGATTGGATTCCGTCTTATGATGGAAGAAATAATGAACCTGTTTTACTTCCTGTAAAATTTCCATTATTGCTGGCACAAGGTGCTGAAGGGATTGCGGTCGGAATGGCGTGCAAAGTTTTACCTCACAATTTTATTGAATTAATTGATGCGTCAATTGATGTTCTCAGAGGTAAAAAAACGAATATAATGCCGGATTTCCTTAACGGAGGAATGGCTGATTTTAGTGGTTACAACGAAGGCCAGCGCGGCGGCAAAGTTCGCGTAAGAGCAAGAATTTCTAAAGAAGATTCCAAGACACTCAAAATTTATGAGATTCCTTTTGGAACAACTACGTCATCACTCATCGAATCAATTTTAAGAGCGAATGATAAAGGAAAAATAAAAATTAAAAAGATAGAAGATAATACAGCTGCCGAGGTTGAGATTATGATCTATCTGACACCCGGCGTTTCTTCACCTGATAAAACCATTGATGCGCTTTATGCTTTTACTGATTGTGAGATGTCGATCTCTCCGAATACTTCTGTAATTATTGGTAAAAAACCTGCGTTCTTAAGTGTAAATGAGATCTTAAAAATTAATACCAATAATACTGTCGCTTTATTGAAGCGCGAATTGGAAATTAAAAAAGCAGAATTATTAGAAGAATGGCATTTCGCATCACTCGAAAAAATATTCATCGAAAATAAAATTTACGTTAAGTTCGATAAAAAATCATACGAAGAAGCAATTGTTTTAACACATAAATTATTATTGCCGCACATCAAAAAACTGAAACGTAAAGTAACGGATGATGATGTGAAACGATTGATGGAATTGAGAATGCGTCGAATCACTAAACATGATTCAGACAAGGCGGATGAGCATATTAAATCACTCGAAACCGAATTAAAATTAATTGCAAAATACCTTGCCAATTTAATTGAGTATGCAATTGATTATTTCAAAGATCTCAAGAAGAAATTTGGCGCAGGAAAAGAACGCAAAACGGAAATAGAAATATTCGATAGTATTTCAGCGCAAAAAGTAATTGTTGCAAATCGTAAATTTTATGTTGATGTAGAAGAAGGCTTTGTTGGATGGGGATTAAAAGGAAAAGAACCATTGGCTGAATGCAGTGATTTAGATGACGTAATCATATTCTTTTCAAGTGGAAAAATGATGGTCACAAAAATCTCCGAAAAGAAATTTGTCGGCAAAGATATAATGCATGCGGCCATCTGGAAAAGTGGTGATAAACGAACCATTTATCATTTGGTTTACAGGGATGGAAAAGATGGTCCGACAATGATGAAGCGGTTCTTCGTCAATAGTATCACACGTGATAAGGAATACCCGATTACAAAAGGAACAAAAAATTCGCTTGTCTATTATTTCTCTTATCATCCAAATGGCGAGCGTGAAATTGTAACGGTTTATTTAAAACCAAGACCGCATTTAAAGAGGTTGCGTTTTGATATAGATTTTGGAGCTTTATTAATCAAAAACAGATCTTCTGCCGGAAATCGTGTTACGAAAGATATCGTTCAGAAAATTGTTCAGAAAGAAGTAGGAGAGTCAACTCTTGCCGCTAGAAAAATTTGGTGGGATGATGTGGTACAACGGCTCAATGTTGATGGAAGAGGAACGTTCCTCGGTTCATTCAAAGGAGAGGATAAAATACTTACGCTGTATGCAAGCGGCGAATTGCAATTATCGAATTTCGATTTGTCAAATCATTTTTCCGAAGGTTTATTGCACATCGAAAAATGGCACCCAAACCGACCTGTTACCTGCGTTTATTATGACGCTGAAAAAGATATTCATTTTGTAAAACGCTTTTTGGTTGAAGTAAAATCTGACAAGAAAACTTCTTTCATTTCTGAATCGGAAGGGTCAGTACTTGATGTTGTTACAACGGCTTATAAACCAGTAGTTACAATTTCTTTTAATAAACGGTTGAAAGAAACAAAAGATCTTCCTGACAAAAAAGTGAAATTAGACACGTTTATTGAAGTGAAGGGAATGAAGTCTGTTGGTAATTTGCTGACCAAATTAAAAGTAAAAGATGTCACGTTAATGCATCCGATTGCAGGAGATGTGCCATGGCCCGAAGAAGCTGATGAGGCTGAAGAAGCTGACTTGCAGGATGTTGATACCGTTGATGAAGAAAATACAGTTCCGTCAGCAAAAGGAAAACTTTCAGAAGTTTCAAATGTTGTAGATAAAAAAGGAAAGGCTGGTTCAAAAATTACAGAAGACAAACCTTCAAAATCAACAAAACCTGTTGTTGGCAAATCTTTAAGTCCAACTCCATTAAAGAAAAAATTGAGCGCGATAAAAAAAGCAAAAGATGATTCGCAGCACAAACTTTTTTAAAAGCTCAACATTCTTCATACTGCCGCTGCAATTTATCCGACGTAGCTTTAGCGCAGTCGGACTGCTCCTGCCACTGCTGCTATTTTTTTCCTGCAAAACAACAAGTGATTTACAATACTCAACCATTTACCGTGGTCATTCAATTGAAGGACTTTCCGCACGTGCATTAGCTGTAATAACTGATGCTGTTATAGTTGCCGGTCCCGGTGGTGTTTTTTGCGGTCGTTTTTTTGGTGGTGATTTGGTTGAGCAACCCGCTATTAAAGACGCTGAAGATATTCGTGATATTCATCTCTTTAATAACGGAACAATGGTGTTGATGAATTCCGGAGAGCACGGAACTATTTACCACATTGGATTCAATGGTGAACAAACAAAAGTATTTGACTCTGCCGGAGTTTTTTTAGACGGAATGGATTTCTGGGATGACCAGAACGGAATCTGTTACGGAGATCCTGTTAACGGAAAATTTTTTCTGCTTAGAACGTTTGATAGCGGACTAACCTGGTTCAATTTAACTCCACCAACACTTCCTGTAATTCTTAAGAACGAAGCAGGCTTTGCAGCCAGCGGAACAGGAATTCAGTGCATCGGCGATTCAACAGTTTATTTTGTAACAGGCATGGCAGATACGGCGCGAATGTTTTGCAGTTATGATCGCGGTGAGACATGGACAGTAAAAAATACGTCAATAAAATCCGGTGGCAGTTACGGAATTTACTCAACTTATTTCTGGAGTGAAAATGAAGGAATAATCATTGGCGGCAGCTGGGAAGAAATTGATTATAAGAAAAAAATATGTTATTATACTTCTGATGGCGGCAACTCATGGGAGAATAGGAGTAAAGGTTTGGGCGGTTACACCTCTTGCGTTCAGGGAAATAAAGATGCTACTTTTTTAGCAGCAACAGGTGATAAAGGAACATACTTTTCCTTAGACAAAGGCGAAACCTGGAACCTGCTTTTTGATCGGAATTTTTATAGTCTTTCTGTGGATAAGGATTATCTCGTTTTGATAGGCAGAGATGGAGTTCTGGAGGTTTATCTTTATAAGTTGTAGTTATTTTATCATTTTTTGATTTAAGAAGTCATGCTGTCCGCCAGCTGGCGGATCAGTATCTCACAAATTTCCACTATCATCATTCAAAGAGCCACTTCTTAAATTGTTAATCGATGTTCTTAAATCAAAAGAATCTATAAGATTTTCTCATGTTCTTTAAACCATTTTCCATCTTACATTTCCTGCAACCCATGTTTTTTATCTTCCAGAAAATTCTGCAGTTGCCAGACAAGTTCTTTCTGTTTAGGAGTTGATCTTACACGACAATTTTTCACGCTACACTGAATACATGATTCAGGAACGCAGGGATCCATATGAACAAAAACTTCCGCCTGGTTATTAAATTGTGAGATGATTTGATTCTCTACCTGCTTAACAACGTCATGTCCCTGGTCGATGTCATAAAATCTTGGAACAGTAACATGACAATCAAGATGCATAAACGTTCCGTATTTTATCATCCGCATTTTGTGAATGTCTATCCAATCTTCTTTTCGGTTTTCCTGTAAATGTTTGACTAATTTTTCCAATGTTTCAAAATCGGCGCCATCCATAATACCATCAATTGATTCGCTCAAAATCTGGTAACCTGAATAAATAATAATCAAACCAAAAAGTATCGCAGCAACGCTATCCAGCCATAAAATATCTGTAACCTGAATTATAATAAGGCCAATTATCAATCCGGCTGATGTATAGGCATCCGATAATAAATGTTTACCGCTTGCTTTTAGCAAAAGTGATTTGACTTTTTTTGAATTCCGAACTAAAATTAAACCCATTAAAAGATTTATTCCACCCGAAACAAGAGTGAAAATAATTCCGATCTCAAGCGCTTCAATTTTTGCGGGAACATAGAAATTATAAATAGATTTAATAATGATAATAAGACCGGCAGTCAGGATAAGTGCTCCTTCTATGCTGGCAGATAAAAACTCAATTTTTCCGTGACCGTAAGGATGCTTTTTATCAGAAGGTTTGCTCGCAAGAATCAAACTATATAACGCAAACGCACCTGCGAAAATATTTACCGTGCTCTCTAAAGCATCCGATAATATTGCGTTGGATTTTGTGACCCAATACAACCAGGCTTTTAAACCAAACAATAAAACGCCAACAATCAGCACTATGCTGAGAATGCGTTTGTGTCTTTGGAAATCTGTTTGTGCACTCATTCTTATCAAATATACGAAAGCTATATTTGATAGAACGCAGATGACGCGGATTGTTTATGATAAAATAAGATCTGAGTCCCGTCAAATATAAAGGAGAAGTGATATTAGATGAAAACCAAATCATAAAAAATCATATTAGATCTGCGTTATCCGCGTTCCATAATATCCCTAATTTTCGCCATAAATAAAATATCTTTCAATTATATTTGAAAGTTCAAAAACAAGTTATACATTTGACACATGCAAATAGACGAAGCAAAACAAAAATTTATTCAGTCATGGGGTTCATTAGGCTCCAGCTGGGGGATTAACAGGACAATGGCTCAAATTCACGCATTGCTTTTAATTTCAACCGAACCAATTTCAACCGAGGATATAATGGAACAATTACAAGTATCCCGTGGAAATGTAAACATGAATACAAGAGCATTAATGGATTGGGGAATCGTTACCAAAGAATTTAAAATGGGTGAGCGACGTGAGTTTTTTGTAGCGGACAAAGACATTTGGGCCGTAGCCAGGCAGATTACAAGAGAGCGAAGAAAAAGAGAAATTGAACCTCTTCTAAAAGTATTTGAGGAATTAAAATCGGTTTCAGGTAATGACCAGGAAACAAAAGATTTTAAAAAGACAGTTGCCGATTTAAGTAATTTTACCGGCAAGGCAGATAATATATTTGACAAGTTCATCAAATCAGATGAGCATTGGTTTTATAAATCCCTTTTAAATTTGGTCAAGTAGAGTCAGCCCTCGCGGCTGACTCTACTTGACCAAATTTGTTACGGTCAAAATTTTTTACAAATAATGTTTCAATAATTATTGAAAGTTTAAAAAGAAAAAACGATGAAATACCTAAAACAATTTTCTGCAACATTATCAACCATTCTAATCTTGTTCCCTTTTATTTTAGTCGTTAGTTATTTTTTCATCAGGAACGTTGACCTGGTCGAATTAGCCGTGATGTGGTTGGTTCCTGGCTTTTTATTTACATTGATAATCGGTTTGACAAAGAAAAAAAACGAAACGCCAATAAATGAGTTTATGATTTTTATTGTAGCGGCTTCTGTCCTTTATATTGGCGTCTTTTTTCTTTCTGCTTATTTATATGTCTTTGGTGTTTTTACTATTCCAAGTGTTGGTGCTTACTTTTTGATGAAATTAATGCAACGAACCATTTCACCGGATTTAAATAAAAAACTCTTTTTATACTCTTGGTTTTCTGCACCAATTTCAGGCGGTATTGTATTATTTTTTTATTTACAATTTGGCGAATTTCCGCTCATCAGTGTTTTACCTATAATGGTTTGGTGCTTTTATATGGCAGTTATTATTGATCTCGCAACGCGAAAAGAAAACAATGTATAACATCATCGCCTATATTATTTTTCTTGCTGTGGTTTTTTTTATCACCGTAAAAGTCGGTTGGGTTTTTTATAAGAACGGAGAAGTTTATATAAAGATGTTATTGCCAAATGAATTGCATTTAGTTCAGTCCATTAACAAATTGCTTTTAGTTGGATATTACTTGTTAAATCTTGGCTATACCGCATTCACATTAAGTTTTTGGAAACAAATAGATTCATTTGCAGGAATGTGTGATGTTCTTTTTAAAAATGCTGGAACAATAATAATTTGTCTTGCCCTCATGCATTATTTCAATTTAATCTGGATTTTAATTTATAGCCGATCACATAATAAATCTGCTATCGCAGGAAAAAACAATACTTAGTGAAACCCTGCCGGACTGCATTTCGCAGGCCGGTTAGAGCCTTTGTGCCTTAGTGGCAAAAAAAATATAGCCACGAAGGCACTAAGTCACAAAGTAGCACAAGGAAAATAAATGAAATTGAAAGATAATAAATGCCTACGCCGGGCTTCGGCGGATAAAAAATAAATTATATGGAAAATTTAATGGTTGTTAAAGCTTATTGTATCTACCTTCCAATTGCGATTGGATTGACGCTTTTTGTTGCACGAACACTCTTTCAAAATGGTAAAATTTTTATGCTCGATATTTTCCGTGGCCGCGAAGAAATTGCGTTCGCAACAAACAAATTATTTGAAGTAGGATTTTATTTGATGAACATTGGTTTCGCCTTATTAATTATGGAAGTGAGTCATGGAATCACAGACGCACAAACTTTAATAGAAGTCCTGAGCGCTAAGCTGGGCGGGTTTTCTATCTATCTCGGAATAATGTTATTCTTTAATATGTATTTATTTTTCAGAGGAAAAAGAAATACAAAAGAAGCAATTAGAAGAGAAGAATTATTTGGTAGCCCGATTCCAAATGCAGAATAGTAAAAGTAAGGATCTTAGTGTCTTTGTGGTATTTAAAGCATAGCCACAAAGACACTAAGGCACAAAGGTTCACAAAGTGAGTTTATAAATACGAAAAACTATGAAGATAATATTAGCAGGTGGAAACGGTTTCTTAGGAAAAGTTCTCTGCCAACATTTTGCCGAAACAAACGATATCATTATTTTATCAAGAGGAACAAGTGGTTCGCGAAATGGCGTCCGTTATGAACACTGGGATGCCAAAACAATCGGTCCTTGGGCAAAGACACTGGAAAATGCTGATGTTGTAATAAATTTAGTCGGACGATCTGTCGATTGTCGTTACAACGAAAAAAATAAAAAGGAAATTTTGGAATCAAGAATTGATTCGACAACTGTTTTAGGAAATGCAATAATGGCTTGCCAGAATCCTCCGAAATTGTGGTTGAACTCTGCTTCCGCAACCATTTACCGTCATTCACTCGATAGACAAATGACGGAAGAAGATGGTGAGATTGGTGAAGGTTTTTCTGTCGGAATTTGTAAAGCCTGGGAAAAAGCTTTCTACGATTTTAAACTTCCAGCTACGCGACAAGTTGCGTTGAGAATATCTATTGTTCTTGGCCGAACGGGAGGTGCAATTAAACCTCTAACAAATCTTGCTAAGTTATTTCTTGGAGGCAGACAGGGGAGTGGTGAACAATTTTTTAGTTGGGTTCATGAAGAAGATTATGCCAGAATTGTTGAGTTTATTATTGAGCATGAAGAATTATCCGGATCAATTAATACTGTTTCACCAAAACCGGTTCGAAACAAAGATCTGATGAAAGCAATTAGAAAATCGGTTCACAGACCCTTTGGTTTGCCAATGCCAAAATGGATGCTGGAGTTCGGCGCTATTATCATCAGAACAGAAACTGAGTTGATTATAAAAAGTAGAAATGTAATTCCGAAAAGATTAGTGGATGCAGGATTTGAGTTTAAGTATGGTGATTTGGATTCTGCACTTAAAGAAATTAATGACAGGTAACTCTAGTAAACTTTTCAAAGTATTTATGAAATAGTAACGGCATAAACTTATTGCATATGAAAAAGGAGAGATACATTTAAAATGCTGTTGCCATCATGACTTCAGTGTTTATTATCTAAGTTTGCATTTAAATTAACCCATCAAAACGAATTATGAAATCTAATTGTATCATTGCAATAGCAAGTTTATTAATGGTTTATTCCTGCGCGTCTATTCTGAATGGAAAAGAACAAAAGGTGACTATCAGAACCAGTCATGAATCCAACAAAGTTTTTTTGAATGATTCCCTAATCGGCACGGGGAAAGTTGTAGAAACAATGTTTGTGCGCGATTTTAAGGCGAAAGAAATAAGGATTGAACGAGAAGGATATGAATCAAAAAATTATGCTGCTATACAAACAAAAAAGTCACCATTATATGCACTTTCGGTGATACCTTTTGGAATTGCGATCTACCCGATGTTTATGGACAGCCATCCCAAAGCTTTTAACTATCCAAATTCCCTGCCCGTTTATTCCACAGAGGGTGAATATATTGAACAAAAAGAAGGAAACAAATTCATTTTTGTAAACCAGGCAATAATGGATATCAAGGAAGGAGATTTAACCTATAATTCAGTTCCCTACGACAAATATATGGCCGGGGAAATGGAACCATTTAAATTCGCCCACTTGTCAGGTACGAGAAGTAATACAGAAATTCTGGATGGTGCTAATGAAAGTTTTTTGAATACCCTGAATGATGTTCTTTATGAACGTGGTTTTATGGATACATCAGGAACAATTCTGAAACAAAGAAATAATACCTTGTATATCGATGCGACCGTAAAAAAAATGACCATTAATACAATTTATAAAGCGTTCATAAATGCAGGAGCAAGTTCTTTTATGCTCGCAGATTTCGAATTTGACTGGGTATTAAGGGATGTTTACAAACAAGAACTTTACTCCGAGACAATACGAATTACAACTGACGAGTTCAGGGCAGTTACAGTGGCATATGCTGGAAACTCCACTACCTCGGATTGGGAGGATCAGTTTAATAAACTCATCAAAAATGGATTGGAAAAATCTCTTTTAGCTTTTATTGCAAGTTCAGAGGTTCAAAAGTATCTTCCAATTGACAATGAAGAAGAATTGGCTGAGGATTTTGATATTTCTAAAGGAACTGCCTTGATGCCCACCAAACTGGCCGAAGCAATTAAGGCATGTGTGACGATTACTAACTCAGACAAATCTCATGGAAGTGGTTTTTTTATTAATGACAATCTACTAATTACCAATTACCACGTCGTGGCAGGTTACGACACGGTTATTGTTATCGCTAATGATGGCACTAAACATGAAGGCGTCGTTGTACGGAAAAGTGAGAACTTCGATCTTGCAATTATCGAAACAAAAGGCTACAACAGCTCATATTGTCTTCCGCTGTCCAACATTCGTTCGGCAGAACTAGGTGAAGAAATTTATGCGATTGGAACTCCTTCCTCGATAGAATTTACTCAGACATTAAGCAAGGGAATCATTTCAGGAAGAAGAACAACTGAGACTGTCGATTTAATTCAAACTGATGTGAGCATAAATTCTGGAAATAGCGGAGGCCCAATTGTCGATTTCAAGGGGATATTGATTGGGGTTGTTAACGGAAAATTAGTCGGAAACAATATTGATGGAATTGGATTTGGAATTCCTTCAGAAAAATTAGTTCAATACCTGAAACTCAAATTGAAACTATAGATTTTATTGCGGAAACATTTTTCATTTTTTGACTGGTCTGATTATCTTGTGTAACACAAAAAAAAGGAACTCGAGAGAGTTCCTTTTACTTTTTCTATTTTATTCAAATTAAATCCTATTCAGATTTTTTCTCTTTTTTCTTTGCAGGTTTTGCTTTTTCAATGCTAATCACGATTCCTTCTTTAGCAGCATCAAGACCAATATTGATAGTGTCTCCGCTTGAAAGACTTGAGTTGATTATTTCCTCAGCCAATGGATCCTCGATGTGTTTTTGAATGGCACGATTTAATGGACGCGCACCAAATTTTTCGTCGTATCCTTTGTCTGCAATATAATCTTTCGCTTCTTCGCTGATTTTAAATTCGTAACCAAGTTCTTTAATTCGTTTGTACAATTTATTCAATTCGATATCAATGATGGCGTGAATATTCTCTTTCGTCAACGAATTGAAAATGATCATATCATCAATACGATTCAGGAATTCAGGAGAGAACGCTTTTTTCAAAGCACTGTGAATCACTTTTTGTGAATTCTCTTCAATAGCTTCTTTCTTAGCAGCTGTTCCAAATCCAACTCCTGCACCAAAATCCTGCAGTTGTCTTGCTCCGATATTTGAAGTCATAATGATAATGGTATTCTTGAAGTCAATTTTTCTTCCCAAACCATCAGTCATATGACCGTCATCTAATACTTGCAACAACATATTGAAAACATCCGGATGCGCTTTTTCAATCTCATCCAATAAAACAATTGAATAAGGTTTACGTCGTACTTTCTCAGTTAACTGACCACCTTCTTCGTAACCTACATATCCCGGAGGTGCTCCAACCAAGCGTGATACAGAGAATTTCTCCATATATTCGCTCATGTCAATACGTATTAAAGCTTCTTCAGAATCAAACATCGTTTTAGCAAGAATTTTTGCTAACTGAGTTTTACCAACGCCTGTTGGCCCGAGGAAGAAGAAAGAACCAATTGGCTTATTCGGATCTTTTAATCCTGCACGGTTACGTTGAATTGCTTTAACAACTTTTGCAACAGCTTCATCCTGCCCAATAACGCTTCCTTTAATGGTTTCACCCATGTTCTGGATTCGGCCTGAATCTGATTCAGAAACTTTACGCAACGGAATACCTGTCATCATCGAAACTACTTCAGCAACATTATCTTCAGTTACAGTAATGCGATGTGTTTTTGTATTTTGTTCCCAACGTTGCTGAGCAGCTTCTAATTCGTCCTGCAGATTTTTTTCACGATCACGCAATTCAGCAGCTTTTTCATATTGCTGACTTTTTATTACGTCACCTTTTTCTCCTTTTATGTCTTCAATCTTTTTCTCAAGATCAAGAATTTCTTTCGGAACATTAATGTTTGTAATGTGTACACGCGAACCTACTTCATCTAAAGCATCAATAGCTTTATCGGGTAAGTTTCTGTCAGACATATAACGCTCAGTCAATTTAACGCACGCATCAATCGCTTCAGGCGTATATGTTACGCTATGATGTTCTTCATAACGCTCTTTAATATTATTAAGAATTTCAATTGATTCAGCAATTGTAGTTGGTTCAACCAAAACTTTTTGGAAACGACGCTCTAACGCACCATCTTTTTCTACGTACTGTCTGAATTCATCAAGAGTAGTAGCTCCGATTACTTGTATTTCGCCACGCGCTAACGCAGGTTTAAACATGTTTGAAGCGTCTAATGAACCCGAAGCTCCACCGGCACCAATTATTGTATGAATTTCGTCAATGAATAATATAATGTCGCGTGATTTTTCAAGCTCATTCATCACAGCTTTCATTCGCTCTTCAAATTGTCCACGGTATTTAGTCCCGGCAACAAGTGACGCAAGATCAAGTGAAATAATTCGTTTGCCGAAAAGCACACGAGATACTTTGCGTTGAACAATTCTTAATGCAAGTCCTTCTGCAATAGCAGATTTACCAACACCAGGTTCACCTATCAGAATCGGATTGTTCTTTTTTCTTCGTGATAAAATTTGAGACACACGCTCAATTTCATTCTGACGACCAACTATAGGGTCAAGTTTATTCTGTTCGGCCATTGCCGTTAAATCTCTTCCGAAATTATCAAGTACCGGAGTTTTTGATTTGGATTCGCCGGCTTTTTTAGAACCGCTTCCATAACTTGCTCCACCTGTATCGTCATTGTCATTGTCTGCAGAACCTCCGGGAAATTCTGATTTTGGATAATTTTGTTCTTCGATCATTGCTTCTAATTCTTCTTTTACGTTTTCGTAGATTACACCATATTTATTTAGAACACGAGTCGCAACATTGTGCTCTTCTCTAAGAATAGCTAACAAGATGTGTTCGGTTCCTACTTTGGTACTTTTAAATAATTTTGCTTCGAGATAAGTTATTTTTAAAACTTTTTCTGCTTGCTTAACAAGGGGAATATTATTGCCGGAAATACTTTTAACGCGCGTTTCTTTCAACGATCGTTCAAGTTCCTGCCTGATTTGTCCCAGGTCGACCTGGAACTCAAGCAATAATTTTATCGCAAGGCCTTCACCTTCACGTAAAATACCTAAGAGCAGATGCTCCACACCTAAATAATCGTTACCCAAACGAAGAGCTTCTTCGCGACTGAATGATAAAACATCTTTTGCTCTTGCCGAAAAATTTGCATCCATATTCATACCTTTTTTGTCTGCTTTACCCTTTTACAAAGGTAGAGTTGTCATGACATATAACAATCAAATATGCCATTTTGTTACTAATTGTTAGTCGTTTATTAATCTCATTCTTTACAATAAGACGAAATTGTTTCTGCATTCGTTTAAAAATTTCAATCTCAACAACCCGGTTAAGGTATGAAAAATAAGACTTCAGCCGAATAATTTTTTTCGAAATAAACTGAATATAATTGGTAATTCAAATATAATTCAAACAAATTCTGTTCCCATTGTTAATAACGATAAAATTCAAGCACGTTTTTGTTAATAAGTCGACAGAATGTCATGACTATTTCTAGTCAGAAAATGAGTAATTTCGAGCCTTGAAATTTTAAAGAAATTTTATTTATGGCAGACGGCGAAAAAATTATCAAAATTAACATTGACGAAGAAATGAAATCAGCTTACATTGATTATTCAATGTCGGTCATCGTTTCCCGTGCTCTCCCTGACGTCAGGGATGGTTTTAAACCGGTTCATCGTCGTGTTTTATTTGGCATGCAGGACCTTGGTGTTTTTTCTAATCGTCCCTATAAAAAATCTGCACGTATTGTTGGAGATGTTTTGGGAAAATATCACCCACATGGTGACTCTTCTGTTTATGATACAATGGTTCGTATGGCTCAGCCGTGGTCTCTGCGCTATCCATTGATAGATGGCCAGGGTAACTTTGGCTCCGTCGATGGTGATAGTCCCGCTGCAATGCGTTATACTGAAACGCGTCTTCAAAAAATTGCTGAAGAAATGTTGGCCGATCTTGAAAAAGAAACGGTTGATTTTGCGCCGAATTTTGATGACTCTTTACAAGAGCCTACTGTTCTTCCCACTAAAATTCCAAATCTTTTAATAAATGGTGCAAGTGGTATTGCTGTTGGTATGGCGACCAATATGCCACCTCATAATTTAACAGAAGTGGTTAACGGGATTATCGCTTATATAGATAACCGCGAAATTGAAATTTCGGAATTAATGCATTTTATTAAAGCGCCGGATTTTCCAACAGGTGGAATTATTTATGGTTACGAAGGTGTAAAAGAAGCATTTGAAACCGGTAGAGGAAG
>Ga0102851_10000151_pt1 | contig 29483 bp, 24 predicted proteins | sample Mud3Dept3metaG_FD_79558 | JGI IMG/M metagenome (GOLD analysis project Ga0102851, IMG submission 79558) | Freshwater wetland microbial communities from Ohio, USA, analyzing the effect of biotic and abiotic controls - Mud 3 Core 4 Depth 3... | ecosystem: Environmental > Aquatic > Freshwater >... | reverse complement strand
TCTGAAGCTTTTAATAAATAATCAGGAGCTTTAGGATCTTGAGGAAAAAATCCTGCAAAATCCTGGAATTTTGTTGTTCCTTCTTTTAGTAAATTTTCATCCGGCGTTTTTGTTGCGCAAGTTGCAATTATTTTTTTTTCAAGATCAGCAAGTTCCGCCGTAAATTCATTGTAATCCGGCGCAACGGGAAGATAATCTTCTTGCGTTTCGTCATATACAGTTTCATCCTCGCTGCCACAGGAAGCTATAAATAATGAAAGTAAAGCGACCAGAATAGTTTGTGAAATTTTTAAATGATTCATAATATGTAAGGGTGATTTAAACATGTTGTATTTACTTAAACAGTAATTATTATTTTGATTTTTTTTTGTGAACAGTTGGAAATTTCATTCGGTAAGGAGCTTCAATTTCACCTTTGGTAATAGCAGTTAATTTTTTCTTCAGAATTCTTCTTTTCAAAGGACTCAGGTGATCGGTAAAAAGGATTCCTTCAATATGATCATATTCGTGCTGAATAATTCTCGCCGCATAACCATCATATTGGTCCTCATGAAAATTCCACTTTTCATCGTAATAAGAAATTTTTATTTTTGGTTTCCGCATTACTTCCTCGCGAATTTTCGGAATACTAAGACAGCCTTCAGCAAATGGCCATTCTTCACCTTCTTCTTCTTCGATGATAGGATTAATAAAAATCTTTTTGAAATTTTCAAGTCCAACTGCAAGAGGATCCGGTTCTTCACCTTCTTCTACTTCCGCAAAAGGTGACGCATCAACAATAAATAACCTGATTGACTTATCTATTTGCGGTGCAGCTAAACCAACGCCACTTGCCTCATACATTGTTTCAAACATATTGGCAATAAGTTCATGCAAACCTTCAAAGGTTTCGTCAATTTCCAGCGCCTCTTTTTTTAGTATCGGTGTGCCGTATGCTATAATGGGTAATATCATTCTCCAACTCTTTCCACAAAAGTAACGATAATTCTTGTTTTTTATTTAGTCAATCATCTGTATTTACACTTGAGTTGGGTTGATCGGGCGTGTTGTTGGCCTGGTGATAATGATTCAAATCGTCAGGATGTTATCCTTAAGGTGTTTTAAGGTGATCAAAACCCGGCATTGAATTTTAAAAATTTCGAATTAATCAGGCAAAATTTGGTAAAAAAAGCCTTACAGATAAAATAAAATGAAATTTAACGGGCTCTCATCTAAAAAACAAGAAGGTAGATTATGATTCGGATCATATTCTGTGCAAACAATTCGTTCTAATTTTATTCTCAGATGACGCAATTGTAACTATACCTCTTTTGATTTCTTTTTTTGCTTGATTGCAGAGGTTATTTTTTTGAATCGTGTGTAAAATTAAGGAGTCAAAATCAGGGAGTAGAGTTTGATACTAAAAAAGACACAATGAAAACAATTCAGCAAATTTTAGAGGAGTGCAAAATGTTGGCATTCGATTTGAATTTTACGCATTCAAAAAACTGGTTAGAAAAGAATAAAAATGGAGTCGTTGTGGGTTACATGCCGATCTATTTTCCCCGGGAAATTATTCATGCGGCCGGTGGTTTACCGGTTGGTGTTTTTGGCGGTGGTGACAGAAAACAAATCATTAAAGGAGACGCATACTACCAGTCCTATATTTGCCATATTCCAAGAAGTATTATGGAATTGGCGCTCGATAAACACATGGCGCATTTCAGTGGTTTCATTTTTCCATCTATTTGTGATGTCATTCGAAATTTATCAGGAATTTTTAAGCAACAAAAAATCGGAACATTTGTTAAATACATGGATTTTCCGCAGAATTTTTTGCCCGAAATAGGCGGTGTTTTTTATCAACAGGAAATGCAACATGTTCTTGCCTATATAAAAGAAATAAATGGAATAGAAGTCACTACCGAGGGGTTAAACCATTCAATTGATTTGTATAATAAGAACAGGCGAATGATTGACTTCATTTATAAAATTCGTCAAGAATATCCTTGGAGATTAAGCATTGTTGATGTCTATCATATCGTTCGAGCCGGTACGGTCATTCCAGTTGAAGAACACAATGTTATTTTAGAACAGGTTTGCGAATATATCAAAGGTGATGTTGGCACTCCGCAAGATAAAATTAAAGTTGTGGTTTCAGGCGCTTTTTGCGAACAGCCTGCAATCGGCTTGATCAGGGCAATTGAAGAAGCCGGTTGTTATATAGTTGATGACGATTTTATGTTGGGTTCCAGGATGATTATTGGTGATATTGATGCTACAACAAAAAATCCTTTGGAATCTATTGCTTTATCTTATATCAAACAAAGTCAATATTCATCTTCTATTTACGACGTTCACGATCCAAAAGAATATCGACTTGCCAAAATTGTAAAAGACAGAAAAGCGGACGGAGTAATATTTGCTTCGGCTAGTTTTTGCGATCCGAGTTTATTGGACGCACCCATTTTTCAAAATGCTTTTAACAAAATGGGAATCCGCTATATCTCCTTTCAGTACAGCGAAAATATCAATCAGTTTAAAGTAATTAAAGAGCAAGTCGGGGCATTTTCTGATTCAATTAAATTGTGGGAAGATGAGCCAACTGTCGCTTAGTTTATTGTACGAAAAAAAATAAAAAAATATGTCTACAGAAGCGCAAAAAGAAAAAAGTATGATTCTCCAGAAGGAGATGATCAGCGGTCTTTTCAATGATCTGTCAAAAGCAAAAGAAACCGGTAAAAAAGTGTGCTATACTTTTATTCCGGGAAATTTATCTGAGTTGATCCGAACTTTTGATATGCTCCCTGTTTATCCCGAAATTAATGCACTCCAAAGCGCCATGCGAAAAAAATCCGCAGGGTATATTAAAGAAGCGGAGAAGCATGCACATTCTGAAGATGTCTGCACTTACGTAAAGTGCGATGTTGGAATGATGATGAAAGGAAACATCGGTCCCACCGGTGAAAAAATTCCGGAACCGGATATTTTATTATTGAGCTACACTGGTTGTTTTACTTTCTTAAAGTGGTTTGAAACGCTGAAGCGGGAATATCCGAACGCAGTCGTAATTATGGTTCATACACCATACCAGGAAAACGCTAAGATGACACCGGAAATGACGCAATACATGGTGAAACAATTTTACGAAGAAGTGATTCCGAAAATGGAAAAAGTAACCGGAATTAAATACGACGAAGCAAAGTTAAAACGTCATCTTGAATTGTCAAAAGAAGCAGAAGATTGGATTACAAAAATATTTGACACAACTAAACACAGACCGTCACCCATCGATGCATATTTTGCCGGTGTGTATTATATCGGTCCCATCAATATCGGATTCAGAGGAACACAAGAGGCCGTTGATTATTACAAAGAACTTTATTCTGAAATAATGGAACGGGTAAGGTTAGGTCTTGGACCAATCACGCCCGAAGGAGAGATGAAAGAGGAAAAATACAGATTGGTTGTAGAAGGCCCTCCTAACTGGACAAGTTTTAGAGAATTCTGGAAAATTTTCTACGATATGGGCGCTGTCATTGTCGCGTCATCTTACACTAAAGTAGGTGGTGTATATGATATGGGCTGGAGACATGACGCTAACAGACCGCTTGAGTCTTTAGCTGAATATTGTATGAACTGCTATACCAATCTGAATATTCCGCAACGTATCGATTTACTTTCAAAATGCATCGTAGATTATCAGGCAGATGGTTATGTTACTAATTCAATCAAAAGTTGTAATTCCTTTTCTGCCGGTCAACTTGGTATGATGCGTGAAATTGAAGATCGGCTGGAAGTACCGGTTGGTTTTATTGAATCCGATCTTGTCGACCCTCGTTATTTTTCTTATTCCAATATTAAAAACAGGCTTGAATCATATTTTCAAATGCTTGAACAAAGAAAAATTATTAAAGAAAGTACCACTGTTTAAATCATAAAAAAATGGCGATTATGAACAAATATTATTTAGGAATTGATCTGGGTTCAACAACTTCAAAAGCGGTTATCATAAATGAAAAAGATGAAATAATCGGACGCGGTATAACCAATACAAGGGCCAACTACAAAGTCGCCGCAGACATTGCCCGCGAAGAGGCAATCTACGATGCCCGCTTTACATTGCTTTCAAATATCATTAAGGAAGATATGGAAGCTAAGCCTGAGTTTAAAAAATACATGTTTGATATTCGTACTGTATTTCAATATCGTCAATTTAAAAGAAGGATGGACAGCCTGGAAAAAAAATTAAATCAGACTGCGAGTGAATTTTCATTTCAGAATAAAGAAGCGATTATTGGAAAACTTAAATCAATTATAGAAACTATTCGTCCAAAGATCAGGCATGAATTCGTCAATGAAAATTTAGGTTCCAAAAATCAATTTTTCAGAGACATCGTGAGTGAACGATATAACCTCGAAGTTGGAAAATTAGGTCGCGAATTTTACGAACCGTTAATGCTTGCATTCGATAAAAGTATCACGCCGGTTGAAAACGAAATGGTACAATTCAATTTTAAAGAGTTGGTTTTTGAATCCATGAAAACATTGGAAGAAAAATACAAAGGATTAGCTGATCAACAAGAAGACGGTTCAAAAGAAGATTGGTATTACGCCGAATTAAATGCCGTAAAAAATAATTACAAAAATGTTGAGCTCTCTCTTCGTCAACATATTGAAACGGTTGCCGGAGAAGATATTCATATTTCCAAAATGGTTGGCACGGGCTACGGTCGTGCGCTTTTGCCTTTTCCGGAAGATTGTATCAAGTCAGAAATTTTATGTCACGCATTTGGTGCGCACGCCATTTTTCCAAATACGAGAACAGTTCTTGACATTGGCGGACAAGACACTAAAGCGATCCAGGTTGATAGTCACGGTTTGGTAACCAGCTTTCACATGAATGACAGATGTGCCGCGGGCTGTGGCAGATATTTGGGATACATCGCCGACGAGTTTGGAATTTCTTTAAATGAACTTGGACCCGAAGCAATGAGTGCAACAAAAGAGACAACGATTTGTTCTACCTGTACAGTTTTTGCCGGAGCAGAAGTGAAGGAGTTATTGCACAACGGTGAAGAGCGTTCTAATATTCTTGCCGGGCTTCACAAAGCAATTGTTCAACGGGCCATGTCACTCATCGCGCGTTCCGGCGGAGTGAAAAATGAATTCACTTTTACAGGAGGTGTAGCCCGAAATCAGGCCGTTTTAAAATATGTAAAGCAAATGGTAACCGACTCGTATGGTGAACTGACAATGAATATCCACACCGATTCCATTTTTATGGGTGCGTTAGGTGGAGCAATGTTTGCGCGCCGAAACATAAATGCAGATCTTCCAAAAGCGGATCAAAAAACAACTAAATCAGAAATTTAAAAACAACGATATGAGCAATTCAATTTATACAATGGGTGTTGATGTTGGCGGAAGTTATGTGAAGGGCGTTTTAATGGAATATGATCAAACTTCAGGCAACCATAAATTGGTAGATAAACAAACTGAAAAGATCCGAAAACGAAATCCAAAAGATGTTGTTGTTGAACTTGTGGATACGATTCTTGAACGAAATAATTTGAACTACGACAAAGACATAAAATATATGGCGTCAACGGGCGAAGGTGAAATGGTTGAAAAGAAAACAGGGCACTTTTACAGTATGACTTCTCATGCCAGGGGCGGTGTCTTTTTTGACGCAAATGCTTTGACTGTTGTGGACATGGGCGGACTATATGTAAGAGCCATCAAAGTTGATTCAAGAGGAAAAGTAATGGATTATAAAATGACCGGACAATGTGCTTCGGGATCCGGCCAATTCATCGAAAATATTTCCAGGTATTTAGGACTGGCCATTGAAGAGGTTGGTGAAATTTCTTTACAGGCAGATAATCCCGAAATCCCTTCCGGTATTTGTGCGGTACTCGCAGAAACAGACGTAATTAATCTTGTTTCTAAAGGTCTTTCAACACCAAATATTGTTAAGGGAATTAATCTGTCAATCGCTCAAAGGGTAGTTAAATTATTAGGATCACTGAATGCCCAATCTCCGGTTGTTCTGGTTGGCGGAATGGGAATGAATGTCGGTATGATCCAGGCAATATCTGAACTTTCCCAGGAAAATAAAAAAAGCCAATATCAATTTATTTCTCATCCTGACGCAATTTATTCCGGAGCAATTGGTGCTGCTCTCTGGGGCGGTTTCAGATACTTCAAATTAAAAGAAAAACAAGTCGCTTTTGTGGCATAAAAAAAATGTATGAAAAATAAATATTCAATTTTGGTCCTCCTGTTTTCATTGATTTTTGCGTTTGACACGAACGCTCAAATTACAATTTCAGAATCTGATTTACCGGAAGCAGGATACACCTATATCGTTTCTTGCGATACATTAACTGCGGTTAATTTAGGAACTCCCGGAGCCACTGCTCAATCATGGGATTATAGTTCATTACTCGAACATTATTTCCGCGTTCCAACTTATGACAGTACAAATAACACTCCGTACGCGGCCGACTTTTTGGCCTCTACTCATTATACGTATGGACCGGCGATAATGTACAGTGGTTTTTACGGCGGAGCTCCTGTTGGAACCCAGGGAATGAATTACGGATATATGTTTTGGAGAAGAGATAATACAGGTTTTTGGATTGTTGGATTCAGATCGCAGGATGGTGATTATGCAAATAAAAATGTGCTGAATAATCCTCAGGAATTATTAATCGGAACGCCTGCAACTTATGGAACTGTTTTTAATAATTCGGCGAGATGGGAACTTGTTATGGACTCAAATCCGGCTGATGTTGATACTCTCTATGTAAATACGATTGAGAAAATTTTGACCTCAGACGCGTTTGGTGATTTAACTACACCTAACGGAAATTATCCGGATGTTTTAAGAATTCATGAATACATTGTTACGGTTGATAGTATTTATGCTACGATGCTCGGAAATCCGGTTTATGAAATGGAACTGAATCGTGACACACTGAACAATTATATTTTCATGGATAATGTTACAAACTATCCGCTCTGTATTGTTCATGCCGATAAAAACAATGTGGTTAAAAGTGTTGAATATTATAAAGGATATTCAATGGCCGGAATCGAATCATCAACACAAACTAAAAATTCTGTTTATCCTAATCCATCGACAGGCGCTTTTACAATGAATGTTCCTGCAGAATATTTAAAGGAAGGAAACTGCATACTCGTCATTACGGATTTGACCGGAAAAATTGTACTGGAAAAAAAATTGATTAGTGAGATGGAAGCATTTGAAATTATCGGTGAACCCGGAGTGTATTTCTATTCAATAAAAAATGGTGGAAGTAAAAATTTATTTGGCAAAATAATTTTAACGAACTAGATTGTGCAACAACTAAATTCACATAAGGAACTTGGGTCGGTTATTCCAAATATTGCGGAATTACTGAACAGAAATGTTTTGCTTTTTGGGCATAAATTTGCCTACCAGGAAAAAAACGCCGAAGGTCAGTTTGAAGGAGTCGTATGGAATTATCTCTATAACAACATAAATAACATTGCATACAATCTAGAACGAGCCGGGTTTTCAAAAGGAGATAAAATTGTCATCTTTTCAAAAAATTGCTTAGAAATGCTTGAACTGCAATTGGCGGTGATGGCGTATGGCGGCATTGTAGTTCCCATCTTTGCCAATTTTAAACAAGAAACAGCCGAGCTGCTAATCAACCATTCCGATGCTGAATGGCTTGCTGTTTCAGGTCAATATCAACTTGATAATCTGGGTACAAATTTGCACGTAAAAAATATTTATGTCTTTGATAAAATTTTGGATAATCGATTTCCGAATTTAAATTCTTTTCACGATTTATTAAAAGAAAGACCGGCAAATATCAATGTGTTGGATTCTTCAATCAAACCAAATACGATTTGCCTTAACATGTATACTTCCGGTACAATGGGTCTTCCGAAATGTGTTCAGTTAACTCATCAAAATATTCTTTCGCAACAGGCCGCACTGGATTTAACCCTGGACATTTCAGAGCATGATCGTTTTCTGGCCTATTTGCCGTGGCATCATAGTTTTGGCGGAATTTTTGAATTATTTACCGCACTTTATAACGGTGCTACTTATTATCTTGAAAGTAGTTTTGGCAGAGATGCGAATTCAATTTTTGAAAACTGGAAAATTGTAAAACCAACCGTGTTCTTCAGTGTCCCTAAAGTATATCAATCTTTGTATGATTTGACGCGAAAAAGTGAACAGGCGGAAAATAGTTTTTTTAATTCAGGATTGAAATTTATTTTTACTGCAGCGGCGGCATTGCCCGAAAAACTTTCCAACGAATTTGAAAAAAGAAATATTGCCGTCATTGAAGGATGGGGCCTGACAGAAACAGCTCCATGTTGTACACTTACCGATCCGAATTTAAAACGTGAGAACGGAGTTGTCGGAAAACCAATTCCGGGTGTTCAAATCCGGATTGCAGAAGAAGATGAGATCCAGGTGAAAGGTCCAAATGTAATGGTTGGTTATTATCACAATGACGAAGCAAATGAAAGTGCTTTTACAAAAGACGGTTGGTATCGCACAGGAGATGTCGGTGCAATCACAGAAAACGGATTGAAATTAATTTCAAGAAAAGATCGGATTTTTAAATTGTCGAATGGAGAAAAGGTTATTCCGACTGATCTTGAAAAACAAATAGAGTTAAAATGTCATTATGTCCAATATGCTGTTGTTTCAGGCAATGGCGAAGAACATCCTGTTGCATTAATTTTTCCGAATAAAAAATTGCTTGAAAATCCTGATTATGAATTGACGCCGGAACAAGGGTGTTTTTGCCCCCGAAGTTTAAATGAATTAGGAAAATGTTTGACGGGATGTTTGCACATCGCTAACAACACTATCGGACAAAAATTTGCCAAGGTTAAATCTGCGGCAATTATCATGGATGAATTATCGCTCGATGACAAGACGTTGACACCATCAATGAAAATGGCTCCGAAAAATGTCCTTGAAAAATACAAAGCGCATCTTCAAAATTTATATGGTGATAATGTTCCCGTTGATGAAGAGGTGTATGTTATCGAATTAGAATCAAATAAAGTTTCCAAAAAATGTATAAAATAGAAGCCACCGATTTGATGAAAAAATTAATGGGAGAATATTTTCTTTCATTAGAAACCGGCAGAAAAAAAATTGCCTGGTGCACGAGTGTCGGCCCTGCCGAGTTACTCCGCTCATTTGGGTTTGAAGTTTATTTTCCGGAAAACCACGGCGCCTTATTAGGTGCAACACGCACTGCAATGGACTTTATACCGGAAGCAATTAAATGCGGTTATTCCGGTCACGTTTGTTCTTATACAACAGCCGATATCGGAGCATTTTTAAAAAATCAGTCTCCCCTTCAAACGCATTACAATATGAAGGGAATTCCAAAACCTGATATCATTGCGTACAACACAAATCAATGCAGAGAAGTGGAAGATTGGTTTACTTTTTATGCCGATCATTTCAAATGCCCGATTGTTGGAATTCAACCGCCAAGATATTTAGATGAAGTGAGTAAAGATGAAGTTGATTTAGTTGTTAAGCAATTCAAAAAAATGATTCCGGCTTGCGAAAAAGTGAGCGGTCAAAAATTTGATCCTGATAAATTTAAAGAGGTTGTAAAATTAAGTAAAGAAGCAACTCTTTTGTGGCAACAGGTTTTAAAGACATCAACTGCGATGAATGCTCCGTTGAGTTTTTTTGACGGCACAATTCACATGGGACCAATTGTTGTTTTAAGAGGGACTCAAATAGCGAAAGATTATTATACAACGTTGTTGGCCGAACTGCAAAATAACGTAAAGAATAATATCGGCTTTTTACCGCAAGCAAAAACAAGAATTTTTTGGGAAGGAATGCCAATTTGGGGCAAGCTTAGGATGTTAAGCGATCTTTTTTCTCAAAACAACGCAGCCATGGTTGCTTCAACTTATTGCAGTAGTTGGGTGTTTGATCGTTTTGATGAAAACAATCCGTTTGAATCAACCGCACTTGCATACACAGAAATTTTCATCAACAGAAGCGAAAAAGCAAAGATGGAAATGCTAAAAAAATGGTTTGAAGAATATAAGATTGACGGAATTGTGTACCACGATTCTAAAACATGTTTTAATAATTCCAACGCAAAATTCGGAATGCCGCAACGCCTGAAAGAAATGACCGGCGTACCGTCTTTGGTGGTCGAAGGTGATTTATGCGATTTGCGATTTTTCTCAGAAGGACAAAGCGTCACAAAAATTGAAACATTTATTGAACAAATTCAGGATTCAAAAGTCATAAGTTGATATGGAAAATTCTAAGCCAATAAAAATTGCAATTGTCGGAATGGGTCCCGTTGGAATGATTATGGCCGTTAAATTAAAAGAAGCCGGTTGTGATGTAAGCCTTTGTGTAAGAAATAAAATAAAATTAAATCAAATAAAAAGCGAAGGAATAAAACTGGAAGGTAAATTGAAATCTGTCACAAGATTTGATAATGTTTTTGAATCGCTCGATGAGCTTGCTGAAGCAAAATCAGATCCCGATTATTTAATTTTTTCCCTGAAGTCGTATCAAATAAAAGCAGCTGCACAACAAGCGTTGAAACTCGATACAGAAAAGCTAACTATTATTTCTGCGCAAAATGGAATTGACGTGGAAGAGTTATTGATTCCGGTATTCGGTACCAATAAAATTTTGCGAATGGTTGTTAACTATGCCGGAAATTTAACCGCACCTAATGTTGTTAACGTTACTTTTTTTACACCACCTAATTACATCGGTTCTATTGATGATAACCGAACAAAACAGGCTACTGAATTTGCAGATCTGCTGAATAAGGTCGGTTTATTTACAAAAGATGTTGATTCATTTGAAATATTAAAACGAACCTGGGAAAAAACTATTCTTAACGCTTCACTCAGCGCACTATGCGGTGTTGGAAGATTAACGATGGCCGAAGCAATGGCGGACTCGGATACTGTTGAGCTAATTGAACAAATAATCGGTGAAGCGGTCGTAGTTGCTGAAGCAGAGAAAATTAAATTTCCCGATGATTTCATCAGAAGTTGTATGCGATACCTCAAAAAAGGTGGAAATCATTTTCCGTCTCTTGCAGGTGATGTCATCAATAATCGACAAACCGAAATTGATTATTTCAACGGAAAAATTGTTGAGTATGGTAAAAAACACTACGTAAGAACATCGCTGAATCTCGCTTTTACGAACATGGTAAAAGCGATGACAAATAAAAATATTTCATCAAGAATTCCTGGAGCTGCCGGTGCCATCAATCGAAATATTATTAAAAAGGGCCTGGTTAAAGATAAAAAATCATCGGTAGTTTATCAGAGTGGTCCTTGTTTTTTAGGCGTTGATTTAGGTTCTGCCTATATTAAATTTTCCGTGATCGATGAAAATCAAAATGTCATTTTCCGGTACTTGCTTCATACGTTAAATAAAGACAGGTTGTTGCATAAACAAGTAATGCAGGCAATACATAGCGACTTCGATATTAATTACAGTTGCGCGACAGGTTATGGCCGCAAACATTTTATTGAATCGGATATTATCAAAACAGAAATTAATTGTGCTGCGGCAGGTGTCGCAAGGGATTTTCATGGTGCTAAAAATATTATTGACATTGGTGGTGAAGACATAAAAATTATTCATTGCGATGACCTTGATGCAGTTTCAAATTTTATCATGAACGATAAATGTGCAGCCGGTACCGGTTCATTTTTATCCGAAATTGCGGATCGTGCTGAAATAGATATTTCTGAAATGAGTCATCTGGCGGCACGTTCAAATTACGAAAAAGAACTAAATAGTTTTTGTACGGTTTTTGCAAAAACAGAAATCATGAAATGGATTTTCGACGGAATGTCTATCGAAGATATTTCAAGAGGAATCTATCTGTCAATTGCGAACCGGATAGCTAAAATGAAATTGATTCCTGATGTTCCTACTGTGATGATTGGTGGCGTTATTGCAAATCATCCCTTTTTACAATCTCTACTCACAGAAAAATTTAATCGACAAATAATAGTACCCGACGAGCCTCAGCATATAGTTTCTTTAGGTGCCGCAATTATTGCATTAAAACAGTGGAAAAAAAATAATTCATCGAATATTTTAACAAATAAACTTCAACTAAAATGAAAGGATATCACGACAAAATAAAAGGCTTTGGAATAACGTACGATGACATATATCTCATTAACGGTGCACGAACTCCGTTTGGAAAATTGTGCGGAACATTAAGCCAGGTTTCTCCAACTGATTTAGGAATTTTTGCAACAAAAGCGGCCATCGAAAAATCCGGAATAAAACCGGAAGACATTGACCAGTTAATGTTTGCCAATATCGGTCAAAGTTCAGCCGACTCGTATTTTCTTCCACGGCACATTGGTTTATACGCAGGCATTCCGGAAGGCATTCCGGCAGTTATGCTTCAACGAATTTGTGGTTCCGGTTTCGAGACAATCATAGCCGGTGCTGAACAAATTTCTCTTGGTAAGGCAAGTGTTACTTTATGCGGAGGCACGGAAAACATGACGCTTTCTCCGACCGTCAGTTTTGGAAACAGAATGGGATATCCGCTCGGTAAAATTGATTTTAAAGACATGCTTTGGGAAGCATTGAATGACACAGCTGCTGTTCCGATGGGGTGTACCGCTGAAAACGTGGCACAAAAACACAACATTACAAAAGATGATGCAAACGAATTTGCAAAATTGTCAATCGATCGGTATATCGCGGCAAAAGAGAGAGGTTTTTTTGATGACGAAATTGTTAAACTAAACTCAACTGTTTTTGAAATTGACGGATTAAAACCGCGCAAAGTATTCCTGATGAATAAAGCAGTGAATTTTTTTACGGATGAAAATGTTCGTCCGACAAATTTAGAAGCAATGTCAAAACTTCCTTCCGTGTTTGCGAAAGACGGAGTTCAGACAGCCGCAAATTCAAGTGGAATAGTTGACGGTGCGGCTTCAGTTGTTGTTGCAAATAAAAAATTTATTGATGCTAAAGGATTAAAACCATTGTCACGAATTGTCGCATCTGCAACAAGCGCACTTGATCCAAAAGTAATGGGACTCGGCCCTGTTCCGGCAATACGATTGGTACTTGAATTAGCCGGATTAAAACTTTCTGATATTGGGTTAATCGAAATTAATGAAGCCTTTGCGGCGCAATTTATTGGTTGCGAAAAAGAGTTAGGATTGGATCGTAAAATTTGTAATGTAAACGGTGGAGCAATTGCATTAGGACATCCGTTAGCAGCAACCGGAACAAGATTGTCTTTGACGATTTCAAGAGAGATGCAAGCCCGGGGAGTGAGATACGGTATTGCTTCTGCTTGTATTGGCGGTGGCCAGGGAACAGCAGTATTATTTGAAAACATGAATGCTAAATAATTAAAAATATGGGAAGCATAAAGCAATGGCAAATGACCGAATTGAAAAAAGAATTTTCACTTGTTGAATCGGCTTTGCCTGTAATAAAAGAAAATGAGGCACTAATAAAAATTGCAGGATGTGGTGTGTGCCATACTGATCTGAGTTTTTGGAACGACGGCGTTAGAACAAAAAAAGAAATGCCGTTGACATTGGGTCATGAAATTAGCGGAGTAGTGCTTGACGGGCCTGCGCACCTTAAAGGAAAGAATGTCATCGTACCTGCTGTTCTTCCGTGCGGAAATTGCGAGTTGTGTAATAAAGGGCGAAGTAATATGTGCCAGAATCAACTCATGCCCGGCAATGATTTTCACGGGGGATTTGCTTCGCACATTGTTGTGCCATATCAATATTTGTGTCCTGTTCCTGATTCGATTTTGAAAAAATATTCGCTCGCTCAACTTGCGGTGATTGCTGATGCGATTTCAACACCTTACCAGGTCATGAAGAAATCTGAAATTGAAAAAGGCGATTTGGCAATTGTCATCGGTGTTGGTGGTGTTGGTGTTTACGGGGCACTCATTGCAAAAATTATGGGAGCTAAAGTTTTGGCAATCGATATCAGCGATGAAAAATTAGCACAAGCAAAAGCAAATGGAATTGATGCAACGCTCAACTCAAAGGGATTGAATCAAAAAGAAATAAAAGAGAAAGTAAAAACCATTGCAAAAGATTTGGGTGCATCCAAATATGGCTGGAAAATATTTGAGTTTTCGGGAACAACTCCCGGACAAGAATTAGCTTTTAGTCTGTTGACTTTTACTTCCACATTAAGCATCGTTGGTTTCACGATGGACAAGCTGGAAGTTCGGCTTAGTAACCTGATGGCCTTCGATGCTAAACTTATTGGTACCTGGGGATGCAAGCCCGAATTATATCCTGAAGTTGTTGAGTTGATTGCTTCCGGAAAATTAAATATTCAGGAATTTGTTGAAACATTTCCAATGTCTAAAATCAACGAGGTTTTTAATAATACACTTCAACATAAATACGACAAACGATCTGTGCTTGTGCCGGATTTTGAATAAAAAATGTATCACTAAAAAAAAGTAAAAATGAAAAATCATAATCTAGTTGAATATAATTACAAAGAAATTATTTTCGAAAAAAAACCGGCAAAAGATGAGGCTGGGAATGCGGTTAATGGTTTGTTTAACGCATGGATCATGCTAAATAATCCGTCGCAATTTAATTCGTACACGACGGGTGCAGTGAAAGAAATTATCCTGGCATTTCGGGAAGCATCTAATGACAGGAGCGTTGTTGCCGTTGTTTTTTCCGGTGTGGGTGATAAAGCATTTTGTACCGGAGGAAACACAAAAGAGTATGCAGAATATTATGCCGGAAATCCGCAAGAGTATAAACAATATATGCGGTTATTTAATGATATGGTTTCTGCAATTTTAATGTGCGACAAACCTGTTATCTGCCGTGTAAACGGAATGAGAATTGGTGGAGGACAGGAAATTGGAATGGCGTGCGATTATTCCATCGCTCAGGATTTGGCAAGATTCGGCCAGGCTGGCCCTAAACACGGCAGTGCCCCGGACGGTGGAGCAACTGATTTCCTTGATTTATTTGTCGGAATTGAACGGGCGATGTTATCATGCACGGCCTGCGATCCCTGGTCGGCACACGAAGCGATGCGTTACGGTTTGCTCACAGAAATTGTTCCGGCTTTAAAAGTAAATGGTGAATTTGTTCCCAATCCATTAGTTCGTACAGATCGCTGGATGAGTAAAAAAACCGGGCAAATAATTTATGGTCTTCCTAAAAAAGGTGAAGCATTAAATGAAGCAAAAGCAATTGTTAAAACAGGTGTTGTTGATCTTTCTTTGTTAGATGAAGCGGTAGAAAAAATGTGTACAAAACTCATGATGACTTTTCCTAACTGCTTAAGTAAAACAATCAACTCGATCAGAAAGAAAAAACTCGATCATTGGGATAAAAACAAAGAGTCAAATCGCGACTGGTTAGCGTTAAATATGATGACTGAAGCAAAAGCAGGATTCAGGGCATTTAATGACGGTCCAAAAGATAATCGTGAAGTTGATTTTATCAAATTAAGACAAATGCTGGCCGAAGGTCTTGAGTGGAATGATGAAATGCATAAAGCGATTTCACCACAATTAAAAATTACAAACGCATAACTGTAAAATCATGGAAAAATTAATTCTGAAATATTCTCATGGTAATACTGTGGCGAATATTTTTCTGAACGATGGAAAAGGTAATGTCATTGACAATTTGATGATGCTTGAAATGCTTGATTTGTTCAAAGAATTCAAAACAAATAATAACATCAAATTAATAACATTTCAAGGTGAAGGCAAACACTTTTCTTTTGGCGCAAGTGTTCCTGAACATACACAGGAATTCGCCGAGGCTATGATAAAAACGTTTCATCAAATTTTTACAACACTGATTGATTTGGGAATTCCTACAATGGCAAAAATATCCGGTCAGTGTTTAGGAGGTGGAATGGAACTGGCACTCTTCTGTAATTTTATGTTTGCAGATAAAACAGCTGTTCTGGGTCAGCCTGAAATTATTCTGGGTGTTTTTCCTCCGCCTGCTTCCATTATGTTGCCGTTAAAAATTGGAAATGCACGAGCAGAAGAAATTTTGCTGACTGGTCGGAATGTAAAAGCGGATGAAGGTGAAAAAATCGGATTATTAAATAAAGTGTTTGACGATAAAGAGAGTTTAAATGTCGGAACTGATCAATGGATTACAGAAAATATTGTTCCAAAAAGTGCATCGTCTTTAAAATTTGCAGTGAAATCGGCACGCACTACTTTCAATTATATTATGGGAAATAAACTTCCGGTGTTAGAATACATGTATGTTAAACAGCTAATGCTAACGAATGACGCAAACGAAGGAATTACTTCTTTTTTAGAAAAAAGGACGCCGGTTTGGGAAAATCGTTAACACCAAAATCGAATAAAAGAGATAAAAAGTTTTGAGTATTAAATAATGAAAAAGCGATGATAAAAAAAATAAATAAAGTCGGCGTAATCGGCGCAGGTACAATGGGAGCCGCAATCGCACAAAAATTTGCACAAGAAGGATTCTGTGTTTATTTAAATGATCGTGAACAAAAATTTATTGATAAAGGTATTTCCGGAATTAGAACAATTCTTGAACAGGGAATTGAGCGGGGTCTTTTCACACAAGAAAAAGTAAATGGAATAATTTCCAAAATAATTCCAACTACAAATCAAACGGATTTAAAAAATTGCGATTTAATTGTTGAAGCTATTTTTGAAGATTTTAAAGTGAAAAGTGATTTGTTTGAAACGCTTTCGTCTATCGTTTCTACTGATACAATTCTGGCAACAAATACATCGTCATTTTCAGTGACGGCATTAGCGGAATCAGTCTCTCATCCGGAACGATTTATCGGTTTACATTATTTTTTTCACGCGGCAAAAAACAGATTAGTTGAAATTATTCCCGGAGCAAAAACTTCTGACGATACCTACAAATCCATGCAGATTTTTTCCGTTCAATCCGGTAAAGATGCAATTACAACCAAAGATGAAAATGGATTTGCTGTCAACAGATTTTTTGTTCCCTGGTTGAACGAAGCTGTAAAAATGTTAGATGAAGGTATTGGTTCAATCGCAGAAATTGATTCTGTCTGTATGAAAACTTTTGGAATCGGAATGGGGCCATTTGCGTTGATGAATGCAACAGGAGTTCCAATCGCATTGCACGCTGAAAAAACACTTGAACATTTTGGACCATCGTACAAAGTAGCATCCTTGTTAGAAAAACAAGTTGAGCTTGCAAAAGATTGGGATTTGGCAGGAATTGAAAATACGCAAGTATCTGAAACGAAAACAAAATTAATCAACGACCGAATTTTAGGTTGTACATTTTTTGTCTGTTCACAAATCTTAGATGAAAAAGTGTGCAGTGCCGTTGATTTGAACCGCGGAGCAAAAATTGGTTTGAGATGGAGAAAAGGTCCTGTTGATTTGATGCTTCAATACGGCCAAATGGAGACACGGAGAATAGCAACAGAATATGCTATTTTATACAATGAACTTATTCCAAAAGGGATAGAAGAAAAAAATTGGAAAATGGAATTTGTTTCACTTCAAATCAACGGAAAAGTTGCTACGATAACAATGTCCAGGCCGGAAGATATGAATGCGCTGAACGAAGACGTTGTTAAACAACTGGACGATCAATTTTCAAAAGCTGAATCTAATTCTGACCTCGACACAATTATAATTACAGGGTCAGGAAAAGCATTTGTTGCCGGGGCCGATATTAAATTTTTTGTACAAAATATTAAATCAAATACAATTGATAAAATTGTAAAATTTACAGAATACGGACAAAGCGTTCTGGAAAAAATTGATTCGTCAAAGAAAAAAGTTGTTGCAATTTTAAATGGTTTGGCATTAGGTGGCGGATTAGAATTGGCGCTATGCGCAGATGTTATTTTAGCTGTTCCAAAAACAAAAATTGCATTTCCCGAAACAGGTATCGGGATTTATCCGGGACTCGGTGGTACACAAAGATCAGCGCAACGCCTTGGAAAAAGCCTGGCAAAATATCTTGTACTCACAGGCAAAATGATTGGCGCCAAAGAGGCGGCGGAAATTGGGCTGGTTGATGCAATCATTGAACCGTCTGAAATTTTTGATTTCATCTCCGGAGCAAAAAATATTCCTTCAAAATCAAAAGTTCAACTCAACGAAAATTGGAAAGCAATCGCATCACTCTTCGAAAAAAATAATTATCAATCAATCATTGATGGTAATTATACAAACGGAGGATTAGATAAAGAGACTGTTGCAAAGCTTGGCATTACACTAAATGCAAAGGCGCCGATCGCGATGCGATTTGCTGATTTATTGATTGAAGAAGCAAAGGGAACAAAATCTGAACTTGATAAACTGGTTGATATTTTTAGTTCGCAAGATGCATTACTCGGGTTAACATCCATCGGAAAAAAAGTTGCTTACACAGGAAAATAGAAGTGATTTTTTATCCGGAAAAAAAAAGATTATGAGCACAACAATTGAATTAGAAAGTGTAGTCATTAAATTCGCGGGAGATTCCGGTGACGGAATGCAATTGGCCGGAACACTTTTCACAGATACGACTGCAAATTCAGGAAATGAAATTGCAACCTTTCCGGATTTTCCGTCTGAAATCAGAGCGCCCCAGGGAACTGTTGCCGGCGTTTCCGGATTCCAGGTTCACTTCGGTAAGTCCGGTGTTCATAGCCCCGGCGATGCGCCTGATGTTCTTGTCGCAATGAATCCTGCAGCATTAAAATCGAATTTGCATAATTTAAAAACCGCATGTACCATCATATTAGATGCTGATACTTTTTCGAAAAAAGATTGTGAGAAAGCAGGCTTTTTAGCGAATCCTTTGGAAGATACTTCGCTCACTGATTATAAAATAATTGCTGCTCCCATCACTTCTTTGACAAAGACAAATCTCAATGATTTAGGATTAGATAATAAAGCAATGGACAGGTGCAAAAACATGTTTGCACTGGGAATTGTTTATTGGTTATTTAATCAACCGTTAGAGCAAACTATTGATTTCTATAAAAAGAAATTTGCAAAGCAGCCTGTTTTGGTTGAAGCGAATATTCGCACCTTGCAAGCTGGTGTTAACTATGGTGAAACGATGCAATCGCATACCTCTTCATTTACAATTTTGCCTGCAGATAAACTTCCCGGAATTTACCGAAACATGACAGGAAATCAGGCAACGGCCTGGGGATTTTTGGCAGCAGCAAAAAAAATAAATCGAAGTCTTTTTTTAGGAACTTATCCAATTACTCCGGCAACAGATATTTTACACGAGCTGACAAAACATAAATGGGCTGGTGTAAAAATATTTCAGGCCGAAGATGAAATTGCAGGAATTTGTTCTGCCATCGGTGCAAGTTTTGCCGGTGATGTTGCTATTACTACAACCTCCGGTCCGGGAATGGCATTAAAAACTGAAGCAATTGGTCTCGCTATAATGACTGAACTTCCGCTGGTAATTGTAAATGTACAACGCGGCGGCCCGTCTACCGGCCTGCCGACAAAGACAGAACAAAGCGATTTGTTCCAGGCTATTTATGGTAGAAACGGAGAAAGTCCGTTAGTTGTTATTGCCGCCAGCACTCCTGCAAATTGTTTTGATTGGGCTTATGAAGCAACCCGGATTGCCATAGAACATGTAACACCTGTAATTTTATTGTCAGAAAGTTATATCGCAAATGGCGCTGAACCCTGGAGAATAAAAAAAATGGATGAATTGCCTGAAATTAATGTAAGCGAGGTTGGCGAACAGGCCGATTGGAAACCTTATAAACGTGATGAAAAATCACTTGCCAGAAAATGGGTGAGCCCTGGTTTAAAAGGTTTCGAACATCGTGTTGGCGGATTAGAAAAAGAGGATGGATCAGGAAATGTTTCGTACACTCCCCAAAATCATGAGCGCATGACTTTGCTTAGAAAAAATAAAATAGAGCGGGTTGCAGACTTTATTCCGCTTCAACGATACAAAGGAAAAACAGCAAAAAAACTTCTGGTTGTTGGATGGGGCGGTCAGTTTGGAATTTTGTTCGGGGCTGTCAGTGAAATGCAAAGTGAAGGAAAAGATATCGGCTTTACGCATTTTAATTACATTCATCCATTGCCAAAAAATACGGCAGAAATATTTGAGAAATTTGAAAAAATAGTTGTGTGTGAATTGAATAACGGACAGTTTGCTGATTATTTACGCGCTCAATTGCCTCAGTTTGATTATTTACAATACAACAAAATGCAAGGATTACCATTTACAATTAAAGAATTAAAAGAAAATTTTAACCAACTTTTAGATTAACAACCTGATGGAAAATTCAACCCTTCAATGTGGCTTAACTGCAAAAGATTTTGTCAGTAACCAGCAAGTAAAATGGTGTCCCGGGTGTGGTGACTATGCTGTTTTGAATGCAGTGCAAAAAGCACTGGCCGAATTAAATATTAAAAAAGAAAATGCGGTTTTTGTTTCAGGAATCGGATGTTCATCTCGTTTTCCATATTACATGTCGACCTATGGTTTTCATACAATTCATGGACGCGCATCGGCTGTTGCAACCGGTGTAAAAATTGCGAATCCCGGTTTAAGTGTTTGGATTGTTTCCGGTGATGGCGATTCATTAGCAATTGGTGGAAATCACTTCATTCACGTAATCAGACGAAACCTTAACATGAATCTTATTTTATTTAATAATGAAATTTATGGGCTGACGAAAGGACAATATTCTCCAACTTCTAAACGTGGTGTTATTACAAAATCATCTCCACACGGAACTATTGAAAATCCATTTATTCCGGGAGAATTAGCGATCGGAGCAGGCAGTAATTTTTATGCCCGCGTACCGGATACAAATGTGAAGTTAATGACACAGGTAATGATTGCGGCAGAAAAACACAATGGACTTTCTTTAGTTGAGATTTTGCAAAATTGCGTCATTTTTAACGATGATGTTCATGAAGCTATAACCGGTAAAGAATCAAAAGCCGATAATCAACTAATTCTTGAACATGGTAAACCTATGTTATTCGGTAAAGAATTGAAAAAAGGAATTCGACTTAAAGGTTTAAGTCTTGAAGTGGTAACAATTGGCGAAAATGGAGTGACTGAAAATGATATTTTAATTCATGACGTTCATTCAGAAAATTCAACATTGCATTATATGCTGGTACGAATGAAATTACCGGAATTCCCGGTTGCCGTTGGCGTAATCCGGGATGTGAAAGGACCCGTTTATGAGGAATCTCTTTATGATCAGATTGAACAGGAAAAATTGACAAGCAAATTTAAATCGCTTGATGATTTATTTGTAAGCGGAAATACTTTTAGGATAAAATAAAACAGCTAATTTTATCAGTGCTGTTTTTTTAGACAAGGCATTAATAGTTGTGAGTAATACATTTTAAAGACACTTAAAAATGTTGGATATCAAATTAGGTGATACTATATTCTTTTCCCTGCCAAAAATTTTTTTCGATCAACCTGTTTTTTATTTTTTCAGTTATTTGAAAATTTTTTAGTTTATTCCATTTGGGCGCGATCAGAAGGTTTTCCGGTGATTCTCCGATAAATCGTTCAATAACAATGTCCGGTCGAAGCAAGGCGATAAAATCACAAATCAAATCGACATAAGTATCAGAATCCATGAACTGAAATAGTTCGGGTGATGCAAGATATTGACTTGCCATTCGGGTATGTTTTACAATTTGCAGATGGTGTAACTTTAAGGAATTAACCGGTAATTTTGAGAGATTACGGGCATGATTTAAAATGTCCTCTCTGCTTTCATCCGGTAATCCCAGAATGAGGTGAGCACCCAAACTAAATCCTCTGTTTTTGGTTTTTTCAAATGCGGTAATTGTATCAGAAAAGGTGTGACATCTGTTAACTGATTCCAGGCTTTTATCCAAAGTGCTCTCAACGCCAAATTCAAGTGAAACATATTTTTTTTTAGCTAGCTCAGATAAATATGAAACGAGTTCGTCTGATAGACAATCGGGTCTGGTACCGATCACCAGTCCGATCACTTTTGGATGCGCCAGCGCTTCGTTATATTTTGAAATGAGTTCGTCAGAATTCCCGTATGTATTTGTATAAGCCTGAAAATAGGCAAGATATTTTTGCGTTGAATACTTCTTTGAAAAAAAAGAAATTCCTTTATCTAATTGTTCGTTAATACTTTTGGCGGAATTACTATTGAATGGATTGAATGAATTGATATTACAATATGTGCAACCGCCTAATCCTTTGGAGCCATCCCTGTTCGGGCATGTGAATCCTGCATTGATCGAAATTTTTTGAACTCTTTCATTGAAGATTTTTTTTATATATGAACTGTAATCGTTGTAGCGATTAATTAAAAAGTCATCATCGCATTTATTCATATTATTCAGTTAATAAGCGAATCCATTTTTGAAGATGTTCTTTCATCTCCTCTTTATTTTTTTCGCCGACTTCCATATCAATGTCTTTAAATTTGAAATAGATAGTTTCGAGTTGTTCTTCGTCTAACAAATTTTCCGCGAGAACAAATAGCTCTTCATTTTCCGCAGCAATGTGATCCAACAATTCACTCACGTACTTCTGCAATTTCAGATGTGATTTATTATAATCTCCATTCGCAATCGCTTCTTCGATTTCGGTAGCGTATTCGCGAAAGTCTTCATGGTGCAGTTCAAGTTCACCAATAATTTCCTGCAATACAAAATCGGGGTGGTTTTTGATTGCAGGAAACAGAACTTCTTCCTCTTTTCGGTGATGAACGCCATCAGCAAAATTTCTAAAGAAAAAAATAAGGTCGGTAACAATTTCTTTGTACTTATCTGTATTTGTTTCCCACAGGTTTTCTATTTTTTTTATGACTTGTTCGCCTGTACTTATAAGCGCATGTTCATCATACATAACGGTAATCGGATTATTTTCCATAATGATTATTGAATTAATTTATTAAAACTTCGTGTGAGATAAATACGAATCATTTCTCTACGGTATTTTCTTGAATACATATCGTTTTCAACTGTGCGCGCTCCTTTGATCGCTTTTGCAATTAGCTTTTCAAGATCATCGCCTAATACACCTTCAATTACAACAACTTTCGGATCAACGCCGGCGAGTGCAATTTTTATTTCTCCATTTTTATTTAGCGAAACAGCAGAAGTTAATGATGTAAACTCAAGACTTTCACGTTCGCGCAATTTAAAAAAACTTGTTCTGAAATTCCGATTAAGCGGTAAAAGTAACGAAGTAACAATTGCTGTTTTTGAAAGGTTGCGTGGGTTCACTCCATCGCCGGTATAAATGTCTTCGAGTTTTATTTGATGAATACGATCCTGATCATAAATTTCTGCCAGTGCATTCATCGCGATCAGAGCAGGTGCCGTATCCGAAACCAATTCCGAAAAACACGCATTTTTTCCTTGCGTGGCGATGCAAATATCTCCTTCACATTTTAAGCAGTATCCGACTGATTCTCGCCACCAATCCGATTGATTGTAAAACAGGCAACGATTCTCACAAAGTATATTGCCGCCAATTGTCGCTGTTTTGCGTAGAAGCGGCGAACCAACCGATAAAGCTGCTTCAATGAGCATCGGAAAATTTTCTTTTATTTCATCATTAAATTCAAGTGAAGATAATTTTTCCAATGCTCCGATTCTTAAAAAATCACCCGATTTATTAATGCCTTTTAATTCCAATAATTTTGTTAAATCAATAAAACAAGTTGATTTTTCGTTACCTTGATATTTGTTAACCATGACATCTGTACCACCGGAAATATATTTAAAATCGGGTAAATTTTTAATTGCCATTTCAGTCGCTTCAGTGAGTGATTTTGGTACTAAGTATAATTTTTGCGCAACCATAATATTTACTTAATTAGTTCTTTATTATTGTCTTTTTTTAAATTATTCAGCACCTCTTCTGAATTAATTGGAAGTGATGTAACGCGTACTCCTGCTGCATCATAGATAGCATTCGCAATTGCGGGAATAACGGGATGGATCGCTCCTTCGCCACATTCTTTCGCGCCAAACGGTCCCTCGGGATCTATTGTTTCAATAATTGAAGTATGAATAAATGGTGTGTCTTTTGAAGTCGGAATTTTATAATCAACCAAATTTCCATTTACCAATAATCCATTGTAAAATTTCATTTGTTCACTTACTGCCTGACCCATTCCCATGTGCCAGGAACCTTCTAATTGTCCTTCAACTGCCAACGGATTAATTGCTTTTCCGGCATCGTGCGCTCCCCAAATATTAAGCACTTTTACATGGCCCGTTTCTAAATCAACTTTTACTTCGGCTATCACCGCTCCAAAGCTATATGATGGACTTAGGCCGGCTCCCGACCCTTTAAAATCGCCACCTAATTTTGGTGAATTATAAGCGCCGGAAGAATTTAATGCACCTACTTTTCGTGTCGCTATTTCAATCGCTTCTAACCAGCTCAAATCCACTTTTGAATCGTTGCTGAAAACTCGTTCTTCGTGAAAATTCAATTCTGATTTTTCAATTTGATGTAATAAAGAAATTGCGTCAAGAATTTTTTCCTTTAAATTTTCAGCAGCCATTTTCGCCGCGTTACCGGCCATAAAAGTGACACGGCTGGAATAACTTCCCAGATCAATTGGCGTTAAGGTTGTATCAGCGGCAACAACAAAAATATGATCTAAACTAATGCCTAAAACTTCTGCCACAATGATAGCAAGCATTGTATCACTTCCCTGGCCAATATCGCTTGCACCTGAAGTAATTAAGACACGACCATCCAGGTCAACTTTTAAGTGAACAACAGATTGCGGATATTCATTCCAGTGTATTGGCAATGCACTTCCGCTGATAAAAAATCCGCAGGCAACACCAATACCATGTCCCTCCGGTAATTTTCCAAATTTATTTTTCCACTCAGAAAGTTCCATAACTTTTTTGAGTGATTCAATACTTCCATTTGATGTGATCCTGTAATGCCCGACTGTAAGCGTATCGCTGTCGAGAAAATTTTTGAGTCGCATTTCGCACGGATCCATTTTTATTTTTTCAGACAATCGATCTAAAATTGTTTCAACTGCAAATCGGGAATTTACAGCGCCGTGTCCGCGCATTGCACCACATTGAGGCTTATTCGTGTAGACTCTTCTTGTTCTGAATCCAAAATTATTTATTTTATATGGAGCTTGCAATAACACACCGTTGTAGTAAGAAGTCACAACTCCAAAACTTCCATAAGCACCGCCGTCAATTATAATATCAGCGTCTAATACATCAATTAACCCTTCATTTGAAATTCCCATTTCAACAGTCATTTTTGTCGGATGTCTTCCGTGATTACTTAAGAAAACTTCTTCTCTTGAAAATCTTGTGCGAACAGGCTGACCTAATAACCGGGACAAATGTGAAATAATAATTTCATGAGGAAACGGATCAGATTTTCCGCCAAATCCGCCACCAACATACGGTTTGATTACGCGCACCCGGCTCATTGGAACTTCAAGTACTTTTGCAAGATATCGATGCAAATAATGAGGAACTTGCGTAGCGGTAATTATCGTCAATCCGTTTTCATCCCACCAGGCTGTTGCCGCATGAGGTTCGGTAAATCCATGATTGATTCCCTGAAATTCAAAATCAACTTTTTCACGGTGATCGGATTTTTCCAATCCTTCTTTTTGATTACCAAATCTTAATTCGGCTTTTTTATGAATGTTATTATTGAATTTACAATGAGCATGAATTTGTTCATTTTCTCCAACATCTTGCGTTGATTCAATCATGTCAAAAAATGGTTTGAGCGGCTTGTATTTTACCGTAATTAATTTACAAGCAGCTTTCGCAATTTCTTCAGAATCGGCCACAACGGAAGCAACAATTTCACCGATGTATCGCGTTTTTTCTATGGCCATCGCGGTTTCATCCTGGGAAATCGGAAGTACTCCAAATTTTATTGGTAACTCTTTGCCGGTAATTACCGCACGAACTCCTTCTAATGATTTTGCTTTTTCAACATCGATGGATAAAATTTTTGCATGCGCATGCGTACTTCTTAAAAAACTGCAATAAAGTGCGTTTTTAATTTTAATATCGTCAGCATAATCGGCGGTGCCCTGAACTTTTTTTGAAGCTTCAATATACGGTCTGCCCTGACCAACCATTTTATATTTTGAAGAATTTTCTTTTACGTTTTCTTGTATTATTTTTTTTGAATTTTCTTCGTCCGCATAAGATGCAACAGCTTCAATTATTTTTTTGTATCCGGTACATCTGCATAAATTTCCGGATAATGCGTCTTTGATTTCATCGTTAGTTGGTGTTGGATTGTCTTTTAAAAAATCGAGCGAAGTCATAATCATTCCCGGTGTGCAATATCCACATTGGACCGCACCTTTTTCTACAAATTTTTCCTGGAGCCTGTGCAATTTATTTCCATCCGCTATTCCTTCAATTGTTGTGATGACGGAGCCTGACACGCGAATTGCAGGCGTGATACAACTTTGAACAGCGGCACCGTCTACAAATACCGTACATGCGCCGCAACTCGCTTGTTCGCAGCCTATTTTAGTTCCGGTTAGTTGAATTTTTTCACGCAGAACTTTGGATAAAGTATCATGCGGTTCAACAATTACAGAATATAATTTTCCGTTTACTGTTAGTTGAATAATTTCCATTTCTTGCCTCTTTAATAATTTATTTTTATAGTTGCAATTCGATCCGTCTTTGTTATTTTATTATCCTGCACCAATACTTTTTCCTCCATCAACATAAAGCGTTTGCCCGGTTATAAATTGAGTAGAAATATCGCATAAAAATGCAACTGCCTGCGCGATATCTTCCGGTTGGCCCATTGCTTTTGTTGGTTGAGCCTGAACTAATTTTTCCTTTACATCTTCAGGCAGTTTTTGTGTGAGTGGTGTGTCGATCAGGCCCGGTGCTACAGAATTCACAAGTACTCCGTATGGGCCCAGTTCCAGGGCTAAAACCCTTGTTAATCCTACAACTCCCGCTTTTGATGCGGAGTAATTAGATTGCCCCCTGTTTCCTAAAAGTGCGCGCGATGAAATATTAACAATGCGGCCGTACTTTTGGACGCGCATAATCATTGCTGCTTTCCGACACATCAGCCATGCTCCTTTAAGGTTAATATTTATCACCTGATCAAAATCTTCAACAGGCATTTTCCAAATCACATTGTCTTTAATAATTCCGGCATTGTTAACTAAAACATCAACATGACCAAATTCTTCCATTACAGTATTAAAGAGATTTTCTACATCGTCTGCATTGCATATATCACAAGAAATGAAACGTACAATTCCGTTTAGTTCTTTCGCTAATAACTTACCGTTTACAGTATCAATATCAACAAGTATTGTGATGTAATTATCTTTGACCATGCGTTGGGCAATCGCTTTTCCGATTCCTTTTGCGGCACCTGTAACTATTACGACTCTTTTATCCATTTTTTTCTTCGATTAATTTTGCTAAAATGCTAATGGCAATTTCGTAAGGACCTTCGGCTTTAATTTTTTTTCCGATTGGCATATCGACTTTTTCTAATTCTTCTTTTGTCGCAATGCCGGCTTCGACAAACATTTTTTTTGTCAAAGTAATTTTTCGTTCACTTCCAATCATGCCTATGTAGGCATGCGGTTTATTGATGCAGTAAGTAAGAATATCGCGATCAAACAAATGTTCGTAAGTCATAATAACAACAAAGGTGTTTTGATCAAAAGGCAGAAAAGGCAATGCTTGTTTATAGGCTACTGCTAATTTATTAATGGATGAATCTTCAATCGCATCAAGGTAATCTTTGCGATCATCAATTACGTAAATTTCAAAATCCATTTTTGACGCAAGGTTAGCCAGTGCTTTCCCGGTATGACCGGCACCAAAAATGTAAAGTCGTTTCATTGGATTTATCGGTTCAATGTAAATTTCGACTGTTCCGCCGCAACACATATTATGCTGGTGCAACAAGTCATGCTTAAATGTTTTTGGCGAGTTCTCATTAATTTGTTCAAGTGCATTTTCAATTACTTTTTTTTCCAGGTTACCGCCGCCAATTGTTCCGGAAATTCGCCCGTCAGAATAAACGATCATTTTTGCGCCGACTTTTCTGGGAGTTGACCCGGAAGTTTTTACAACAATACACAATGCTGCCTTTTCCACCACATCGTTGACCAACCGGGTATTTTTTTTTATTCGCCCTATTTCATCGAACAAATTCATGCATCGATTTTTTATATTCTTTCAAAGTATTGACATTAATGAGTATGTTTTTGCTGTCTACCTCAACATATTTTTTTTTGTGCAGATTTAAAATTTCCCTTAAAGTTTTACCGTCGTTTTGAGGATCAACAATTGTATTTATAACGGCATTCGAAATCAATACAGGATGACCGCCTTCTCCTTTATAACTTGAAATGGCGGTTCCGTTGTCACAACAATTATTACATAATTTGAGAATAACTTCAGATTCAACAAACGGGTTATCGACATTGTGAATAAAAACAAAATCAACATTTTCTATTTTTTGTAATCCAAGTTTTATAGAATGTATTCTTCCTGAATCGGGATTTTTATTTTTGATTAATTTAATGCCTGACTGAATTTTGCTGATATTTTTTTTCCATTCTCCGGTGCAGAATTCTTTGTTTATTACGATAATAATATTTTGAATATGTGCTTTGATGTATGTTTCAATGATGGCTTCCAGGAAAGTTCGTTGTTCATCAAACGGCAGCCACATTTTTGGAAAGTTCATTCGCGAAGAATTTCCTCCGGCCAGAATAACTGCACCATATTCAGGTTCAATATTTTTTGGTCGGTTAAGAATCGCCATGCAGTCGTTTTTTTCGATCAAATAAATCATCTGTACCTTCCGGAATGCTCACATCTGTAATGCAACAGTCAACCGGGCAAACACTGGCGCATTGCGGTTCATCGTGAAATCCTTTACATTCCGTACATTTTTCAGGTACAATAAAATATACTTCGTTTGAAAGCGGAGTTTGTTCTGCATAAGCATCTACAATTTGTCCATTATTCAATGTGTAGGTTGATGTAACATTTGTTCCTTCTGAAATAGTCCAGCTGGATTCTCCCTTGTAGATTGCATTATTTGGACATTCGGTCTCGCAAGCACCGCAGTTAATGCATTCGTCTGTTATAATAATTGCCATATTAATTCGATAATTAATTCAACCTTAAAGTAACGAAGGTTTACTTGTAACACCTATGATTCCAATCATGTTTTGAACGCAAAAATTTTGCAATGGCAGAGGAAATTTAATTCATCAGAGGATATTTTTTGTTTAATTGCTTTAGTTCTGGTTAAGCGTACTTTTTAAATTAATCAGTTTTTTTTATTTGCATAGACATTTGTTGCCCGTGTGATTTTTTTTGCGACAGGTATTGCTTGTTTTTTTCAGAGATATTACATAAAGCAAACGGATCAATCATTTGTCAATTAATAATCCGCGCATG
>Ga0102851_10000150_pt1 | contig 29616 bp, 20 predicted proteins | sample Mud3Dept3metaG_FD_79558 | JGI IMG/M metagenome (GOLD analysis project Ga0102851, IMG submission 79558) | Freshwater wetland microbial communities from Ohio, USA, analyzing the effect of biotic and abiotic controls - Mud 3 Core 4 Depth 3... | ecosystem: Environmental > Aquatic > Freshwater >... | reverse complement strand
CCGAACACAACTAATACAAAAAAGCTGTCTACAGCTATTGGAAACGGAGCTTTACCAAGTACTAATGTTTTTTGCCTGGCGGAAGATCTGGATGGAGAAATTTGGGTTGGAACAGATGAAGGCCTTGCCGTACTTTATTCAACAAATAAATTGTATGATGGCGGATATGGTGAATATGATATGAATCCAATACTAATTGAAGTTGCAGGCGAAGTAGAAAAATTATTGGGCGAAACGTCGATAACAGCTATCACTGTTGATGGTGGTAACAGGAAATGGATCGGAACAAGTTCGGCCGGCGTATTTTGTTTATCACCTGACGGGACAGAAGAAATTTATCGTTTCACTGCGGAAAATAGTGCGCTGCTTTCAAATAATGTGCTTGACATTCGCATAGATCATTTTAGCGGAGAAGTTTATTTTGCTACAGATAAAGGATTGGTTTCGTTCCGCTCTGACGCTACAATTTTTGATGAAGATTTTAGTAACGTAACTGTTTTTCCAAATCCTGTACATCCTGATTTTTCAGGTCCGATAACCATCCAGGGTTTAGGCTACGAATCAGATGTAAAAGTGACAGACGTTTCCGGAAATTTAGTTTACAAAACAATCTCAAATGGTGGAACCGTAATTTGGGATGGTAAAACCCTGCAAGGCGATAGAGTGCAGTCAGGAACTTATTTAGTCTGGACAGCGTCATCAACCGGTAAAGGAAAAAATGTGGCGAAAATTCTTTTCATTAATTAAATATTTCCTCAATGAAACTCTGTGCAACTCAGTGCAAAACTCCGTGTAGCTCTGTGGTAAAAAAATCACAGGGATTTACTTTGACCAAATACTAAGAATGCAATCAGTAGTCATCGAAGGAATTGTACTTCAAAAAATAAATTATTCCGAAACAAGTATCATTGTTAAACTTCTGACCGAACACGAAGGTGTAAAGAGTTTTATTTTTCCGGGAGCCAAAAGCAAAAAGAAAAAAGGAAATTTAATTTCGCCTCTTGCCATTTTATCGGTTACTTATTTTCAACGAAATTCAAATTCGTTAGCGACAATCCAGGAAATTGAACCTTCAATTATTTTTCGCGAAATTCCTTTCAATCCATACAAGTCAAGTATTCTTTTTTTCATGAATGAAGTTTTGAATAATACAGTAAAAGAACAGGAAGACAATTCAGAATTATTTCAATTTTTAAAAAGTGCCATTCAAATTTTAGACCTCAGTAACAACATCGCAAATTTTCCAATAAAATTTTTGCTTCAACTTACAAAATACCTTGGCTTCTCTCCTAAAATCAACGAAGATGCCCGTTACTTTGATTTGCGCGAAGGATGTTTTGTAAAAAATATTCCGGCGCATCCGTTATTTGTTTCTGAGCATTTGAGCAAATTATTAATCTCATTTACCATAAATAAATTGGATGATGCCAACGATCCCAACATCGATTTAATAACACGCCGAAAATTAACAGGTGAGTTGATTAATTATTATCGATTGATGTTTGACAATTTTAAGGAGTTGCAGAGTTTAGCTGTTATTGAGGCTACTTTTCATGAGTAGATTTTGGAATGGGATAAATATCCCGATGATTGTGCATAAGCGCAGGATAGATATCCAGCGCAGCTAATTGTATTTTACAGGTTTACGTTTTTGATCCGACGAAATCAATACACCATCTTTATAAGTTTCAACAAGGTATATTTTTCCTTTCGATGTATAAGAAGTCCATATACCATGCTTAACACCATTAGTTACCGACTTATTCTGAGCTAACAATTTCATATCAAATATTATTAATTGCGGTAAGGAATAATATTGACCTGATAAAATGAGGACTCCGGTTGTATCAAATTCTTGGTAACTCCCGAAATAAGCTCCTCCATAATAGTGGGTATAATACATTCTTTTTGTCTTTCCAGTTTGATAAAAATCCTGGTGAAAAACAGAGTCACCATGAATGCTGGACCTTGTCATTAGTTCTCCTGTGTTGTAAAATGTTAAACCGATTCCTTCCATTTCAATATCGAACTGAATTATAGTATTCTCTCCGTTTTCAGATCTGTCCCAATAAAATTCATTACCCGTAGAATCAATAATAACGTAAAACTGCAGTGTGCCATTTCTATCCCAACCCACTTGTTTTAAAGATGAATGATTGCTGTAATAGTAAGTCATCGCCGCCTTACAGTATCTTAAAGTATTACTTTTATCAAAACCGAGATAAGAAATTTCTTCACCAACACTGTCATAATAGATAATTTCAAAACGCCCGTTATCAAGCGCTACGGTATCGTAAATTTCTGAAAATATCATGTTCGATTTAAAAAAATCATACCCTTCTTGGGCTCTGCAATGAGTGGGCCTCGCACAAATCCATGAAATCATAAAGAACATTGCGATTTGTAATTTCATATTCACTATCATCTCTGATTCTTTTATCAACTAAATGTAAGTATCGTATTTAATATGCAAACGTAATTTTCTATAAAAAAAAGAGGCCCCGTTTCCGGAACCTCTCTTTCAAAATTCAATTCTTCAAGACTATTTTTTAACAACAATCTTTTTAGTGATCATTTCATTTTCTGATTTAATTACAACGAAGTAAACTCCGCTTGCAACTGTGTTCAGGTCAAATTCAATTGTTTGATTTTTTACATTCGTGTAAGAATTAGAAATCACTTTCTCGCCAATAATATTTACAATCTCAATTGTCATATCACGCGACTCATATAAATTAAAATTCAAACCAAATTTTCCGGTTGTAGGGTTTGGATAAATTGTAAATGAATCTTCGAGGTTTTGACCAATTCCGCTGTCATCAATAACCGTCACAGTTACTTCAAGTTCAGCTTCGCAACCAAACGCATCAACTACGCTGCAGTAATAAGTCGTGGTAATGGCAGGAGACACGTTAACAGTCATTGTTGTGCCGATGTCTATGATACCTTCGTACCACGTCCATGACACACCACCTGTTACCGTAAGATTGGTATTTCCTCCCGGCATAATATTTATATCCGGAGAAATTGTCGGATTAAATGTATTGTCATTTCCAACAGTTGTTACGCCCGAAACTTCGCAGTTATTATTATCCGTTACGATGTAATTATAATTACCCGTTACAAGGTTTGTATAAATTCCTACCGGTTCAAAAGTTGCGCCTGTATTGATAGAATAATTATAAGGTCCGCCATCGCCGCCTGTTGCAGTTAAATTAATTGCACCATCTGCGGCAACACAATTCTCATTAGTTATAACAATGTTTTCAGTAATCGGAGCATTAACAGTTAAATTGTAAACCGTTGACAAGTCAGTCTGACAAGATCCTTCGGCTTCCAAAGTAATTGTCCAGGCACCCTGAGTAAACGTGTTTGTGGTTAAATTTCCCTGGTCATAATAATAGTTGTTTGTGCCATCACTTATATCCCAATAAAAGCCGGTTGTGTTGGTTGATCCATAACCATTCATTGTTACATCCATTCCTTCGCATGTCTGCGTTACAGGGAAAGATACATTGGCAACCGGCGATGGGCCATTCGAAACCAAAACATCCATTACCAAAGAACTATTTGGATCTGAAATAAATAAACTTGTCACAGATTGCCACGTAAAATTCAATAATAAATTTGGCTCCCAACCTTGAATCCAAGTTGTTCCCGGACCAGCTGGTCTATCACTAAAATCAGTAGTTGCAAAAATAACTGTGTCCTCTACACCTGTAGCAGGGTATGTGAGTTGAAACCCAACCCAGAATTCACCATTCACAGCAACAGGAGTAGCAAAATCAATTTGATTCCAGAAACCGGCGTTTAGATTTGCGATTGGAGTTACCTGTGTTCCGAGAACTATTCCCGGACCGGGCGTTGCTCCATTTGCAGCCCAAACAGTAAATGTTACATTGCTGGCAGCGCCTAAATCATCAGCCTGAAATATTGGTAAATACAATCGCCGCACTTGTGTCGGCGCAGCAACGAAAAAGCTGTCACATACTTTTTGTAATTGAAAATCATTGCCACCGGGAATAAATAAATGTCCCGGGAAATAACCGTCAGCACCTGTAACACCGTAATAATTCATATTCACTTCTTCAGGTGCAGTGTAATTTTTTAATGTATCACAAACAGTTGTTCCGCCACCGCTGGAAATTACGTTGATGTAATTCACTTTAATTTCAGAATCACTTCCTTGTGTGTTTGTTGCAACAAGAGTAACCTGGTAAAGGCCTGTATTTGCAAATTGCATTGTTACGTCCTGATCAGTTGCTACAGTTCCATTTGTAAATGTAACTCCTGCAGATGGTGTAACGGACCATAACCATGAGGTTGGATAATTTGTACTTAAGTCAGTAAAATTAATTGATCCGCCTTGAAGAACAGTAACTAAATCTGCAACAAAATCTGCAACGGGTGGTTGAGGATTAACCGGAACACAACCATTAGATGAGTTAAGTGAATTTCTGGATCCGGTAATTACCATTTCCATTAAGTTGGCTTGCTCTTGTGTAAACATCAAAGTACAATTCGCATAATCCATGTAATTTTCATATTGTGTGTTTATTCCGGCGCAAGTTTGCTGTGTTCCGGTGCAAGAAAGTGGATAATCAAAAGAAGGTCCTGCTGTTGCAGGCGTATCTGTTAAACCATCGTTAGTTCCGCAACCTGCACCATCAGTAGCTCCCCAGGTATGCGATAATCCAAGGTAATGTCCAATTTCATGTGTAAGAACACGATTTGAAGGATCAACGCCAAGGTTATAATCGATTACGATTCCATCAATACTTGCTGGGGGCAATGTTGTTATTGTTGGTTTGTAAGCATAACCTGCAACGCCACTACCGGCACCATTAGTAATATCACAAACCCAAACGTTTACATAAAGATTTCTGTTCCATGATGCAGTACCGGTATTTCCTCCGGTTGACCCTTTCATTTTGTTTGATTCAAGATCTACATCATAATAATCTTCAGTAGTAGCAACTCTTTCAATTCCAAGTTCAGTTAATTGGTTTCCTGAAGGATCTCGCTGTGCTAAACAGAATTCAATGTCTGCATTAGCAGGAATAAATCCTAAACCTGTTCTTGCTCCACCCACATCCGGATTTGTCATACTAAAATCCTGATTCAAAACATTCAGCAAATTATAAATAGCTGCCTGCGAAACATTTTCAGCGGGGTTATTCGGGTTGTGAACAATATGGAAAATAATCGGAACAGTATAAGTTGCACGATCACTGCTGCCCGTATAAGTTTGAGCTAAAAGGGCTTGTTCTTGTTCTTCTGCACGGTATTTTGACTCAATTCCGGAATTTGAAATCCAGTCTTGTGTTAAATGATCTGTAATACAATGTTCACCATCGGCGTGATGATGAAGATTAGGTGAAGAAGTAAAATAAGTCGTCACGGCAAATTGGCTGGCCTGACCGGTTACAGGTACACCGGTTTGTAGTTTCAACTGACCAAACGATGTGGTAGTTAAACAGAGTGACAACGCAAATACAGAGAGTAATTTGTAGCGTTTTTTCATGGTTATAAGATTTTTAGAGAACGAAATGTAGTGAATTTCTTTGGAACAACCAACTGGTGGTTATTCAATTATAGATATGAAGTGCATTTCCATTTTATTATTTTACAAATGATTTAATCCGCGCATCACCGTTTTGAATTTTTTATATTACACTATTTGTGGTTCAATTTGCATGATGGAACGCAGATGACACGGATTGTTTATGATAAAATATGATCTCATCTTCAATGTAATGAGTGCTTTCTTTTTTTGGAAAATGGAATCCTAATAAATCTTAAGCAACCTGCGTCATCTGCGTTCTATAAAACTATAATCTCATTGCGTCAAATAGAATTATTTGGAGGTATGCTGAGCTATAAAATTTTGACGACTGTATGATAGAAATTATTTACACTTCCAATCACTTCATATTTGATGTAGAAAGAATTTGACCATTCCGTGAACGCTTTATATTCATGCATAGGTACGTTGAACTCATCAAAGAAAATAATGTCTCCTGATTTCAGATAAGGTGTCATTAAAGTGAGCACGTATAATGTGGCAGAATACAAATCAGCATCCATGTGAATTATCTTGCGCTGATCGTTTTTGTAATTAGCAAGAAATGGAAGTAAGGTCTGTTGAAAAAGTCCCTGGTAAAAAACACAACGGTTGTCATCCATTTTTGGTGGTTCGTTTCCGTTAGACATGTCGCCGGCTTTAAATGGTCCCCAGTTTTCAGGTAAACCGGTGAACGTATCAAAACCATAAAATCGTGCATTTTCTGATTTCATTTCATTCGTCCACCATCTGAAAGAATGACCTTTTGAAACACCAAATTCAAGGTAATCAATTGCGTTGAGTTTTTCTTTTTCAATCACATGACGAAAAAGTTTTTCGCGGTTCTGATAAACAAATTTTGACGTATAGAAATCGGTAAATTCAATTTTTTTGTTCTTGTGAACAAACCTCGACAACTGCGCCAGATGCCCGAGAAAAATAAAAATTTTACTTGGCACTAAATAATGGAGACGTAATAAAAAGAAGAGACCTTTAAGTTTGCCGCGCATGATAGATTTTTAGTTAAAGTGCTCAAAGATAAAAAAACAAAAATGGCTCAGAACAATTTTTGTCCCGAGCCATTTTAAATAGTTGTTCAATTAATAATTAAAGTTCTAATTTTTTCTTTAAATCTTTTTGAATAGCGTCTTTGTGCAGATAGATATTGATGGTTTTGTATTTGAAATAAGCTTCGGAAACAAAAAGATATCCGTCGCAATCATTTGACGTTCCCCATGAGTTTTTAATCAACAAATATTTTTTGCCGTTTTGATCTTTATACATACCAATTGCGTGCATTCCGTGATCATCTGTTGTTTGCTTGTTGTCATAAGCAAGCTGGCGCATTTCTGCGGTGATTATATCTTCTTCGGTTGGCGTCATAAAACATGAAGCTTTTTTATCAGATCCTGCGTCAGAAAAGTTTTTGTTGTTTTTTCCATCAACATAAATAGTTGATTTGTCTTTCGGCACAAGTGCTAATCCTGAACGATGATTAAAATAATCTTCAGAAACATCTGCAGCCCAGGCAAAAGTATATCCCTGGTTTAATGAATATTCTGCAGCGGCCCAAAGATCATCCAGAGATACATTGTACGATTTATCCCAAACCCAGTTGTCTGCAATTTCTAGTTGACATTCTTCATACATTGTATGATTTGTAAATGAAGTTAGCGAAACATAATCATCCATGTTCAGGCCTAATTCATCACGGTAAGTCAAAGGGTTATAATCCTTTCCGTTGTATTTGAATTTAAAATCTTCAACTTTTTCAGGAATGTATCCAAGATAAGCATTCAATATTCCTCGAATTGCATTTTTCCATGCAGTAGTAAGATGATCATTTGAATCAAAATTTTGTCTTGCTGACAATAAACCATTCATTGCGCCTTTAAGCACTGCACTTAATTCAGAATGTGTATGCCCTTCGGTACCGTAATTTAGTCCTTTAAAAACTTCCTGCGGCACAATTCCATATCTTCTGATAACCCATGGAATATCATGAAAAGCCCCACCTTCATCAAAATTTGTATTACCATCTGTGCGAATAAATTTTTCCGCTTTTCCTAAATAGGCTTGATAAACTACATACATTTCAGAAAGAACGTGTGTTCCTTTTCCTGTTCTTGCAATTTCAGAATCAAAGAAAGACAATGCAGAAAAACTCCAGCAGGTTCCTGTCCATCCCTGCGACTGAACCGGCGTTGCTTCGTGCTGAATAATTTTTTCGAACTTGTATTCACTTCCCTCTTTATTGGTCGTAAATTCCTGTGCGTAAATTCCTGTTGAGATCAGAATTAAACAGGCGATAACGAATTTTTTCATGGCATTTAAATTTAGTTTGAGGTAAAGTTAATAATCGCTTCATTATTCACAAGTCAAAATAAGATTCGCTGAATGAATTAACTGATAAAAGAGAAATAACAAAGATGAACGGAATGCGATTAAATCCGTGATGAATTATTTTTTCAAGATCCAGCCGGAAAAACCGTTGTTCTTAAAACTGTCAAGTGCAGTCTCTGCATCTTGTTCGGTTTGATAGGCTCCGGCGCTTACCCGGTGAAGTCCGTTTTTCTTATCTACTATAGATGCTTTATATCCTTTTGAAGAAAGATCTGAAACAAAATTATCAGCATTTTTTTCAACAGAAAAACATCCGCCAATTAAATGAAAAGACCCTTTGTTTGCTGAAATATCATTTTGATCTGAAGCTATTTCTTTGTTGAGGTCAACCGGAACATAAGTTTCTTCGTTCAATTCGTAATTGTAAACCATTACATCTGCCGGCAAATTGGAAGTTAATTCTTCCCACGATTTCCAATCAGAATTTTGTTCGTAGACGAAAGCAGAATCACGGTTTGAGTAAGTTCTTTTTGATTGCGTCCGCAAAGGGTTAAAATCAGAAAACTGAATTTTTCCTGTATCAAGAAAATCAGTTCTCATTGGAATCCAATAGCTATAAAATAATATTGGCAGAACAGCTGCCGCAGCCATGTATTTATATCGATTTGATTTTTTGTTTTTCTCCGGAAGCGAAATAATTTGTGTTTCTTTTTCCAGCGCAATTTCTTCTATTTCAGAATTCGTATCAAGAGTTATAACCGGAGTAATTTTTTTCTTAGAATTAGATTCAACGGAATCCTTAACAGCAACTAATTTTTTCGAAACAACTTCTAAAGGTTTTTGATGCAGTACCTCTGCCTTTAAACTAAAGTCAACAAAAGAAATCTGTTTTAAACCATAAGCCTGAAGCAGAAGATTGGTCTCCCTGTTTTGTTCAAAAATTAATTGGTTATTCTGAGAAAACAAAAATCCGATTTCGTCTATTTCAATACGTTCGCCGGCGGCCAGCTTTTTTCTCCATTCAGAAACATTGGCTTCAATTTTCGCTAACGCATTAACATAAGTGAGAGATTCTTTTAAAGCTAATTCATTTGCAAGCAATCCATCATTCTGAGTCAGGTTTCCATTAAATAAAACTTGCTTTCTCGGCGGATAAATAACATACGCAGAGCGATTTACATTTGCCGGTTCATAATTCGCAATAAACCCACCAAAGTTGGGAACAATCACACAATTGTGATTTTTTAAAAGTTGCGATATATAATCGTGGAGTTGCATTTGTTTTACAAAGATATGAAATTCTTGGTTGTTTACGGGGAAAGAGGGTAGCGAGTTACGAAAAAAGGGAAAGCTGCCTGATCTTTTCCAAAATCCTTTATGGACGGCTTTTTAACTACCTTTCGGATCTCAAAAATCTAACGAGTCAATCTAAACCCAACTATGAAATTTTTATTTTTTTGTGCATGTACTTTTAGTTTAACATCTATTAATTCACTTTCTCAGACACAAATTCAAGACAGGGTTTATACCGAAGGAAATTTAGTTGAACTTTTCAGGAATATAGAAACTGATGAAAAATTGCAATTTGAAAGATTGATCGCGTATCATTTTCATCAAATAATAAATGAATATCGTCAGACGAAAGGAAAGAAGACGCTGTATTGGGATGATCGCTTATGGCTTGCAGCGCGAAATCATAATTTATACATGAATGCAGCCGATGAACTTACTCACGGAGAATCATCAAAAAATAGTTTTTACACAGGCGGAGCGCCGACAACTCGCATGAAATATACAAGTTACGGACTAATTCAAACAGATGGTGGCGGAGAGAATTGCTTAATGTTCAGTTTGGATGAAGAAGAAATGACAAATGAATTGGCGCTTTCTATTGCGCAGGATGGTTTTGACCAGTGGAGAAATTCGGATGGCCACAACCAAAATATGCTTAATTCGGATTATTTTGCTCATGGTACAGCATTTAGCACGAATGGAGCAGTGTATGGCACTACCGCATTTTGTACAACCCCGGCCGCTTTTAATAAAAATGAGATTGAAATTTCCTGGGATGAAGAATTAGCAGCAAAGCATCCGCCACTGTTCAAAGAAAATGGTTTGGAGTTTAAACGATATGAATGGGATGTTCGGCTTGATGAATATGCTATGTTCTACATCTTAAACCAGGAATCAAAACTAAATGGATTAGAAGAAAAGGACGCAGCTTTTACAGCGGCAAAAATGCACCTGATTTATCTATTGAATGAAAATGCGACTGGTTTGGAAGAAAACAAAAAAGCGAAATCTTTCTACGGAACTACTTCAAAAAAAAGATATTTAAAGGCAACAAAATATCTTGGAATTTTTGGCCTCTTGAAATATAAAGTTCAGGAGATTTTATTTCAATTTGAAATTACAGAGGATGAATTAAAAACAAAAACGGCAATTATAATTTTAGAGGAAAAATTAAAAAATGGATTTCCGATTCCTGATAGGGCTGAATATTGGGGAGGAATTATTCAGTTGGTTAAGAGAGGAGAGAAGTATATTGCCTATGTTGATGTAATGTATCTTGTTCGGTAAGCGAACGGAACAAAAAAAGCGAACCATAAAGTTCGCTTTTTTCTGTGGTGATGGACAGAATCCCCGCCTGACCGATGTCAGTCGGGCAGGGAACCGCCGACTCAGATGAGTTTCAATTTTCTTAAGAAATTTTTTCCTGCGGCTGATTTCAAATATTTTTCTCTTTTTCTGGCGAGCTCTGAATTTCCAATTAGCTCAGAGTAAATAATCTCCCAAGGCATGAACGCTTTCGTGTATTTCGATTTACCTCTATTGTGTTCTTTTAATCTATCAAAAATATTTGTTGCCATTCCAACATAAATTTTTTGTTGATTGATAGACCTTAAAACATAAACAGAATATACATCTGGATTTATTTTCATTTGTGAGTCCTGATTAAAACAAAAAAAGCGAACCATAAAAGTTCGCTTTTTTTTGTGGTGATGGACGGAATCCCTGCCTGCGTGACGCAGTCAGGCAGGGAACCGCCAGTGTTAAATGATTTTTAGTTTGCGTAAGAAATTTTTTCCGGCAGCTGATTTCAAATATTTTTCTCTTCTTCTTGTCACTTCTGAGTTTCCTATCATTTCTGAATAAATAATTTCCCAAGGCATGAAAGCTTTGGTATATTTCGATTTACCCCGGTTATGTTCTTTTAATCGCTCAAAAATATTGATGGCCATTCCAACGTAAATTTTTTGCTCGTTGACAGACTTTAAAACATAAACTGAATATTGTTCCTGCATTTGTTTTCAAATGATTGAGGTATTACTAAACAAAAAAAGCGAACCATAAAAGTTCGCTTTTTTTTGTGGTGATGGACGGAATCGAACCGCCGACACAAGGATTTTCAATCCTTTGCTCTACCGACTGAGCTACATCACCATTATTTTTATAAATCGTTTTCTGTTAAAATAAGATCGAACGCTTTCAATCCTTTGCTCCCTGTCCGACACTTTTTCAGTGGCGGATACCGACTGAGCTACATCACCTGCCGTAAAATTGTGGGTGCAAAGATATAAATCAAATTTTAAGTAAAAGGGGTTTTGTGTTTTTTTTTGAATTTTCGTGCCTTCTTTCTGAAATAGTCTGCAATTTTGTAAAATGAAATTACTTGTTGACCAAGGAAATACCGCAATAAAGCTAGGACTTTTTGACGCGGAAAAAATAATCTCGAAAGCGGTTTTTTTAAATGATGAATTTGGTTTTGCACAGCAATGGTTGCAGACCAACATCCAGGAACCGGTAGATGTGTTGCTTTGCAGCGTAGTTGAAAAAGAATTTGAACTGGCGGCAATCCCCGCAATTTCTTTTTTTCGTTTAGACGCAGCTACAAAATTACCCATCAAAAATGAATACCGCACACCGGAATCTTTAGGGAAAGATCGCCTCGCAAATGCAGTGGCCTGCTGGTCCCTGAATCCGAAAAAAAATTCTCTTTCAATTGATTTGGGAACATGTATCAAATATGATATTGTTACTGCAGACGGTATCTATAAAGGTGGCGCAATTAGTCCCGGATTGGAAATGCGTTATAAAGCGTTGCATGAATTCACTGATCAGTTACCACTTGTGGAAAATGACATCGCTTCGCATCTATATGGCGCAGATACTGAGTCGTGTATCGTTACGGGAGTCAAGGAAGGAATGATCAATGAAATAAATGGTTTTATTGAGCGTTATTCCGAGGAATTTAAAGGCTTAACAATTTTTATGACCGGGGGCGATGCAAAATTCTTTGATAAAGCATTAAAAAGTACAATCTTTGCGCACCCGGATTTAACGTTGATTGGGTTAAATGAAATTTTACGATATAATGTTCAGGAAAAATAGTGTTGCGCTTGTCGCTTTGATTTTAGTGTCAACATGTAATTTTGCTCAAAAAGGAACTCAGTCGCCGTACAGCGTTTTTGGAATCGGGGAATTAAACATGGGCCAGTATGCGGCTTTCATGTCAATGGGTGGTGTCTCAATGGCCTGCACTGATTCAACTATAGCCAATTTTAATAACCCGGCATCTTACGCTTTTTTTAACCGCAACCGACCGGTTTTTCAAATAGGAATGAATGGAAAGTTTTCTACTTTTGAAACTTCTTCATCGTCATCAAATCAGCGATATTTAGGATTAAACCAGTTTCAGCTCGGTCTTCCGATTAAAAAAAACTGGGGCGCTTCTTTTGGTTTGCTTCCTTATTCATTTACCGGTTATACGATTGCTAATTATTCAATAGATTATTCAACTGATTCTGATGGAGACACCAGTATTTTTGTTAATGAAGGTTCCGGTGCAGTCAGTAAAGTATTTTTGGGTGTTGCCTTTAAAGCGATAAACAGTTCGCGCCTGGACACTAATTATTCAAAAAAAGATACTGCAATTGTATTAAAAACTCACATACTATCTCTCGGTGTTCATGGAAATTATCTTTTTGGAACATCAACAAAAACGCAGTCGTTTGAACGTTTTTATTATGTTGGGATTGGAAATTACAATTCAAGAGTTGAAAGTTCTCTCCGAATCTCAAATCCTACAACAGATTTTGGTTTTACCTATCAATATTATTTCAGACCTGTTCATGTTGACTCACTTATTAACGGATCAATTTCGATTGGAGCATCATACTCACCGGCTTTTAAATTAAGAGCATACCAGGATTTAACCTCTTATACATATGGTGGTAATTTTTACCTTGATTCGGTGCAATATGCCTATGTGATTGACACGGTTGAAAATGTAGTTGACAACAAAGGTTCGATTTATATTCCTGAACAATATAAACTTGGCATAGAATATCGCATTGGCTGGCAGCCATCACGAAAGGGCGAACGATTATTACGACTAGCATGCGATGTTAATTTTCAAAAATGGTCGGCATTTTACGAAGAGTTTGGTGGTTCACAAAGTGTTTCTCCTTTCCGTGATCGATTGTCTTTAGGATTTGGAATGGAGTATTCTCCGGTTGTTGGCAATGATCCGACTATCAGTATTTTATCACGGACAAATTACCGTTTTGGCTTTAATTATACACAGACAGAACTGAGTATTAACGGAACAAACCTCGATAACTATGGCATGAGTTTTGGTATTGGTATTCCGCTGAACATTAACTCTACTAACACGAATGTTAATTTAGGCGCAACTTTAGGTAATATGGGAACAACGTCAGGAGGATTAATAAGAGAACGTTACATCGGAGTTTATTTCGGTATATCAATTATTCCTGATAGAAATGAACTCTGGTTTGTAAAAAGAAAATACGATTAGAATAAAAAATCTGAATTGATAAAAAAACCTTACGATAAACTTACTACAATGAAACTCAGACAAATTATACTCACAATTACATTAGCAATTGTTGCGAATATTAATCTTAACGCACAGGATTCCGATTCTGCAAATTGCGCTAAATATAAAACATTGTATTATCAGTACCTGAGACAGGAAATGTACAGGGATGCAATGAACTTTTGGCAACTGGCGTTTAATTATTGTGGTGGATTTGAAGGCAATGAAGCAAAACTTTTCATTAATGGCCGAATAGGTTATATGAAATTAATGGAGGCCGAAACAGACAGCGTTAAAAAAATCGGTTTACGAGACAGCGTTTACTGGATTTATGAATGCCTGATTAAAAAAGATCCGAATCCTGACTGGAAAGGCAAATACGCATCAATGCTTGTAACTGATGGCGACAAACGTTTTGGAAAAATTGATACCCTGTTCATGAACAGTATCCATGTGATGAAATCAGAATCATCACCTACTTATATTCGTCAGTATTTCAAACACCTGATCGTAAATAAATACAACGGCGCACCAGCTGATAAAAAAGATGATATGCGAAGTTTTGTAATTGATGAATACATGTTGTTATCTGATTATTGCGCTGCAGGTGCTAAAACCAAACGCGATGCAGCAAATGAAGAGGACGCAAAAAAATATGACGGTGCCCAGGAATTTATGGACAAATATTTATTGCAGATTATTAAAGATGCTCAAACACTTACCAATGTTATTGATAAAAAAATGTTGACACTGCCCCAAGCTAAAGATGAAAAGTCAGCCAAAGTACAGGCGTACATTAAGTTGTTGGATCAGAAGAACTGCCAGACAACCGAAACCTATGCAAGATTAATGGATACATTGATTTTAATTGAACCAAGTGCAGAAGCATATTTCTTAACAGGTAAGTATTATTATGAAAACGCTAACGAAACAAAATCACTGCAATATTTTGAAAAGGCGGTTGAACTTGAAGGTGAAGGTGTAAACAAGGATAAATACAATTATTACCTGGCGGTGAGTCAATACGCGAATAAAAAATTCTCACAGTCCTTTAGAACCGCAAAATTGGTAGTTGGTGATGAGTATAAAGGTAAAGCGTTGAAAATTTGCGGAGATGCAATTGCAGCAACAGCAAATGGTTGTGGAGAAACAACCTTTGAGCGAAAAGCAAACTTCTGGTTAGCAAATGATTATTACAGGCGTGCAGCTGCTGCAGGTGCTGATGTGAGTACAGGAAAATTTCTTGATAATGCTCCAACAACGCAGGAAGGTTTTAACGAAGGTGTTTCTGCCGGAGCATCTGTTTATCTTTCTTGTTGGGGAGAAAGTACTACTGCAAGATATTAGTGATTGTAAAAAATAAAATAAAATTATTCTACGTTCCCGCCCTATTTATGGCGGGAATGTTTTTTTCATGCGAAAATGATTTAGAGAATATAAAACTCGTTACGGCTACAGATGATTCGCCTGATCAAATCGTAAATAATGTACACACACTTTATTCTGATACCGGCGTAGTTCGATTTGAAATCATTGCAAGCCGAATGGAAATTTTTTCTGTTCCCGAAAAAAAGACGATCTTTAAAAATGGTTTCCAGGTTAATTTTTTTAAAAGCAGAGATTCAATTGAATCTACGCTTACAGCTGATTATGCTGAAATGAAAGAAGGAGATAATTCATTCTTTGCCCGAAATAAGGTTATCTTTACAAACTTTGAAAAAAAACAAACGCTTAAAACGGAAGAACTTTTTTGGGATCAGCAAACTAAAAGAGTACACACCGAAAAAGCATATGAAATAGTTGGACCTAAAACACACGTAGTTGGTTATGGCATGGATGCCAACGAAACTTTTAGTGATTACGAAACCCACGGTGTATCAATTGAATATTATAAAGACACATTAAAATGACATTATCAAGATTAAATAGAATTCTGGAAATTTTTTGGTGGTCGGTTGCGGCCCTGATGTTTGTTGTAGTTATTATTATGGTATTCATGGAAGGAGCCGATAAATGGGCCTTTTATTTTTTAGTGCCCGTCTTCGCTGTTTTCGCTGCTTTGATTCGCCGTTTCGCTGCAAAACGTCTGGCCAAAAGTGAAGCTTTCAGAAACGAAAATAAAAACGAGAATAAAAAAGGTTAATCTGCCTTCAAGCTCACCGATAAAATTTTCGCTTCTCTTCCAACCTCCGCTAAAAGATACATTGTCGATCTGCTGATCTGGTGACTTTCTTTTGCTCTCAGCATATATGAATTTTCAGCATTTATAAGCATTCCTCTTTTAACCGGGCCGTTTGTATTTATTTGCACAAATGAAATCTGGAATCTTCGGTTGTTAAACAAGCCTTTGTAATTAAAATAATCATTTAGCACAAGTTCATTGTTTTTGTCGCTGTCGTTAAAAAACAGGTAAATTTCTTTACCATCATTCAGAAAAGTAAACGAAGAAAAATAGCCAAAGTCGTTTGTTGAATTTTGAAATTTGGGAACGCGATCGGTCCATACATGATTTCCAAGACTGTCAAAATAACTGACGATAATAGAATTGTAATTATAATACTCCGTGGTCGTTGTTATATTAGTTCTGGGATCATAACTGCGCTCAGTATATTTATAATATTGTTCTCCGAGCAAAAAGTATGAACCATTGTCAAGCATGGCAATATCATTGAGTTTATAATCTTCAAGATCTTTCATTTTTCCACGGTCTTTTTCTTCAATAAATTTTTGAAGAACAACATCATCAAATTTGTAAAAAGTTGAATTTATAATTTGAAGATTATTATCAACGAGTAATGAAAAGGACCCGGCAATGCTGTTATATCTGGTCTCATTAAAAAATCCGCTCAGTACAAGTTGATCAGCATGATTGAATTCCATTTCAACACCATTTACCCATTTACCTTTTAAACGAATTTCAAATTCTTTCAGAAATTTTGTATCACGGTTATAGGCCCAGATCGCGTACTTATTATTGATCATACTTTTATCTTCTCCGAGAACTGAATTTGGCGGATCCTGGCCGTAATTACACAGTAAATAAATTGGTTCGTTTTCAATGAATCTGATTTTCTCAATCCTGATATTTTGAAGAGCCATTGGAGAAGTTAATTTTTGGTTCCAGAGTAGAACACCATGCGCATCTACATACTTCAGGTCAATTGACTGTTCTGAAAGATTGCTGTATTTGTTTGATTTAGCAAGAATAAATCCGCGGCCATTTTTTTCTTCCTGAACAAAAAGGTTTTCATCATCAGCAAGCGTGTCAATGATTGCAGAATGCAGCGTGTCAAAATTAATACTGAAGAGCTGCACAGTAATGTAGGTGATTCTTTGTTTTTCATCAAAAAGATTTGAGAACATATAAATAGTATCTCTCCGGTAAAAAACTTCCAAAGGTTCACCATAAAATCCTTCCGGCGGATTTTCGTAAATGTTTTTTGAGTCGACTAATTGAAGATCTGATTTTAAAAATTTTCTGACAATGAGTTCTTGTTTTTTTCGGCTGATGTATAAATAATCAATCGAAAAAAGGGTAGATGAATTCTCGCCAATAAATCCATTAAAATTTTCCTTTCTGTCTGTTGAATATTCTTTTCCTATAATAGCGGAATCTAACTGGGCGCTTGCAGATATAATCACAAGTAATGAATAGAATATGAAGACAAAGGTTTTCATTTCAGGACACGTTCTTTCAACTCAATGGCTGCGTTTTTATTTGCAAGCTGACCGCAGGCTGCATCAATATCTTTACCACGACTTCTGCGAACATTAACTACTAAATTAAGTGATTCCAGGTAGTTCGCGAATGCATCCACTTTTTGCTGATCAGCTTGTTTAAATCCGCCATCATCAATCGGGTTATATTCAATGATATTTATTTTGACCGGAACATTTTTACAAAAATCAGCAAGTTCGCGGGCGTCTTGTAAAGTATCATTAAAATCTCTGAAAATAATATATTCAAACGTTATGCGCGAATCTGTTTTTTCGTTGAAATAGATCAGTGATTCTGCTAACGTTTCAAGATTATTTGAATCATTGATTTCCATTATCTCGCTGCGTTTTTTATCATTTGCAGCGTGCAGCGAAAGAGCGAGATTAAATTTCACATTATCGTCGCCTAATTTTCTTATCATTTTTGCAATTCCCGCAGTAGAAACTGTTATTCGTTTTGGAGAAATATTAAGACCACTTTCCGATGTAATCATTTCAATTCCGTCAAGTGTGTTTTTATAATTCAGCAATGGTTCGCCCATGCCCATAAAAACTATATTGCTGAGGTGTTGTCCAAAATTTTCTTCAGCTAAACGCGTGAGTAATAATACCTGGTCGTAAATTTCACCGGCACTTAAATTCCGCATTAATTTTAATCTGCCGGTGGCACAAAAAGTACATGCAAGGCTGCAACCAACCTGCGATGAAATGCAAGCCGTAATTCGATTTGTAGTCGGAATTAAAACACCCTCTGTAATATGCCCGTCAAAGGTTGTAAAGGCACATTTCATGGTTTTATCTTTACTTTTTTGAAGATCAGAAATATGTACGCAATCAAGAAAATAATTAGCCGATAAAAATTCAATAACCTGTTTTGAAGTATTTTTCATTTCATCAAATGAGCGAATGCCTTTTTTCCAGATCCATTCATAAACCTGTTTGGCGCGAAATTTTTTTTCGCCAATTGTCTCCAGAGAAATAATTATTTCTTCAAGACTAAGGTTACGGATATTTTTTTTTGAAGTGCTCATTGATACTATAGTACTGCAAATTTAGTGTTTATTGGGCTAAGAGCAAGGGCTACATCATTTGAGAAGAATTTTACCTAATTTGCGGAGTCTGCAAAAAGCAATACGATGGAATCACAAAATTTAAGAGACCTTATAATTGAAGTCATAAAAACTATGCCTGAAACATCAACTCTTGAAGAAATTACATGCAGAATTGACATAATGGTTAATGTATTAGAGGGCTTGCGAGATGGAACAGAAGGGAATACTATTGGAACAACTGATTTGCTCAGGAAAATTAATAAGTGGCATTAAAATAAGGAATGCTCTCGAGGATAAATGCTACAACTGATTTTTGAATTCATCGCCACGAATGCACGAATGTTATGTTGTCAAAACGCTACAATTTTTAATCAATTTTGAATATTTCAAAAGACACATAAACAATAATTCGATTTTTTTAGTCGTGAATTCGAGGTGTTTTTTTAGACGTTAAATTCAAACGGTTAAAATTGACTTAGGAGAACACCGCAAGTAAAACATTTGTTAAAACCGATGAAAGAAAATTAGTCCTTATATAAAAGAAAATCTACTTTTAATTTATATCCCGAAAAGTATGCCCAAATTCCTAAAAATAATCCTCTACTCAATTCTCTATTTTTTTGAGTTCCTGTTTTCTTTTTTAGCGCTTTACCTTTCCATCGCATTGATTGGTTCACTCATTCCGGTAAACTCCGGCGAAGATTTAAGCGAAGGAGTAAAAATCTACATTAAAACAAATGGAATTCATACAGATGTTTGTTTACCTGTGGTTTCTGAACAGATAGATTGGAGAACTTTTATTCCTGTATCGGATTTCCCGAATGTAAAAAATCATAGTTATATATCACTCGGTTGGGGCGACAAAGGATTTTTTTTAAATACTCCGTCGTGGAGCGATCTTAAATTCAGTACTGCTTTTAATGCCGCTTTTTTAGGAGGAGAAACCGCAATGCATGTCGCCTATTTTGAGAACGAACCTATCGTTGCACCTTCATCAAAACGTCAGTATATTAAACACGAAAAGTATGTTGATTTAATAATTTACATTAAAAATTCTTTTAAAACAGTGAATGGAAAAGTAGATTTGATTTCAGGCAGAGGTTATTGGGCACATGATAATTTTTACGAAGCAAACGGATCTTACCATCTTTTTAATACGTGCAACATCTGGACCAATAAGGCATTGAAGATTGCCGGTGTAAGAACCCCTGTCTTAGCGCTTTTTTCGCATGGAATAATGCGGCAGTTTGAATAATTATTTTATTTTTTTATGGAATCTGTTTTTTGTCTGCATCTAATAGGTGAAAACAAAAAACAGATTTATGAAAACACTATTAATAATAACGGCAATATTCTTCGGAGCAGGAAATTGGCTAACCGCACAAGTAACAACAGGGACAATAAGTGGTAAAGTTCTTGAGAAAGATTCAATTACACCAATGCCTTTTGCAAAAGTCTATGTTGAATACCAGGGAACCAAAATTAACGTGATGGCGGATGCCGACGGTCGTTATAAATTTGACGGCCTGAAACCCGGAAGTTATAACGTTGGTGCAACATTCGTTGGATTTGGTGGAATTGTTTACGGAAATGTTCCGGTAACTCCTGAAGGAATTACATTTTTAGATGTGGTAATGAAAAACCCTAACACTTTAGATGTAATTACTATTATTTACACTCCGCCTTTACTTGATGTGAATTTGCCAATGGTAAAAATTCCTTTAGCGGATATTAAACATAGTTTAAATGTTAGAAATCCTCTTGCAATGATTGCAGGGTCATCATCAGACGTTCAGGTCCAGGAAGGTTCTAATCAAATTATTATCAGAGGTTCCAGACCGGGTGATGCTGTATATTATATTGATGGAGTTAAAATGACAAATATGAATTCAGTTCCCGGTGCTGCTATAGGAAGTATGGAAGCCTATACCGGGGGAATTCCGGCGAAATATGGTGATACAACAGGTGGAGTTGTGATTTTAGAAACGCTCAGTTATTTTGATCTGTACAACGCATGGCTGGCAGGACAATAGCGCCATAGCCATGGTACAACACGGTCCCGGTTCGCGCAAGCGACCGGGATTTTTTTTTGGACCCCTCAGTCCGTCAGCTGACGGACAGCTCCCTTTTTTCTGCGATTACCCAGAACGAGGGAAAACAGTTTTTTATATTATTTGAAATCCTCGTCAAATTCAGCGTTTGGGCCTCACCTCTAATATTTGATTATTTTTGGTAACTTTTGAAAATTTCGAAAGCCTGAAAGTCCCTCCTCTGGAGGGATTTAGGGTGGTCATATGCCAATTGAAAAGTGAATTTTTGACTTTTTGAAAGAAGCCATTCCCTTTTGCTGGGTAATTGCACTTTTTTCAAGGGGAGCAATAAAAAAAGAAGAGTTGAAATCTTCGATAGTGTAGAGTCAAGCCGAACTCGTTTCAGCTTCTGTTCGCTAGATGTGAATCTTGAAAGTTGCAATTTTTAAAAAAAGTAACCCCCACCCATATTTCCCCGTACACTCTTTTTCAAATCTTTTAAAACCAGGTTATGCCGCAACCAGCAGGAAGTCAGTTTTTTGATAGTTTGTTTTATGGAATCTTTATCGGGCTTTGCCTTATCGGTTTAATTTACGCCATGCAGTTTGGTCGTTTCTGGTATTTATTAAGACACAAGTTTCACAAATCAACTTTTGATGTCTTTCTGATTTCATCAGCTGAAGAAGCAAATTACACCGTTAGTTGCGAAGTAAAAAATCACTCGATTTTTTTTACTGCAAAAAATGCAACCGGTTTGATTTTATTTAATGGAGAATTTATTATGAATCCATTGAATTTAAAATTTGGCGAAGGATATTATCACCGCGTTAAAAACGAAAATGATTCAACAGATTTTGAAGCATACGGTTTTATGAAAGTAATCGTAAAAAATGATTGGACTTTTTTGGTGGAGGATCAGAATCCGGTTGGTCTTGATGCGAATGCTAAATCTTCTAAGATGTTATCGCATCCGGCAATAGTTTGGAAGCGGATCTAAGAGAGAAGTACGTGTTATGAAGTTGGAGTAATGAAGTTGGAGTGTTGAATTCGAAATTCTATCAATAATTGTTACCTCAATAAAAACCGCAAAGAAAAATCAAGAGGCTAAAAAATGATGTGAAAAATTTGTTTTTCATCAAACAATTTAGGCCAACGTTGATTGATTATTTTTAGTTCTTAATTCGCAACTCAATTCTTGTACTTCTATACTCATATTTCTGTACTCTTACTTTGCTTCACTTTCTTCTATATTCCTACTTCAATATTCGCGCTTTTATACTCGTACTTCTTCACTCGTACCTCTAAATTCCTCTCTGAGAAGCCAGATTTTGCCACAATTTTTTAACTTTGGTACGAAAAATGTATTAAGGTTGCCGAATAGTAGAATTTACAACCAGTTGAAATTCGCCTTTTTCGTTCAAAAGAATTCATGAATTCAAAATGAAATTTTGAGAGAGAAACGCAACTTTCACAAGATTACGATCGAATAAAATGTTGCTTATGAAAAGAATTTTTACTCTCTCCTTACTGACCTTAATTTTTGGCTTATCCGGATGGTCACAAACCTATGTAAATTACGATCGTGATTCGCGCTGGTTCATTGGTATAAACGGAGGCGGAACATTCCACACACAAACCGAAGTACCAAACATGGTGCGCGGAGGTTATGGATTTACTTTTGGAACGTCTATCGGAATGAATCCCGGAAAATTATTTTCATGGGATGTTCGTTTTCGATTTTTGAATGCTTATTTCGCTGGCCAGGGAACCGAGGCATATCAACTCGATTCAACTTCAACAATCGGATTATATCCTTACGGAAATAGTCTTCAGACTTACCAGGATTCTATTGGATATTTTGTGCCGAATTTCAGAACAACAGCAACACGTTTTTCGCTCGAGTTAGTTTTAAATACAAATCGTTTGCGCGAAAACACAGGCTGGAATTTTTCCCTTTTCGGTGGAATAGGGACAACCGGTTATCACACAAAAACAGATCTTTTTAACGGCAGCGGTGCTATCTATGATTACAACACAGCAGGATCACTCACCCAATCGAATTTACAATCTTTCCAGGATGGTGATTTTGAAACTGATCTTGTTGGAACAGATTCAGATTTTGAATGGGAATGGATGCCGAGTTTTGGTGTTGGTGTAAGCTATCAATTATCTCCCGCTGTTTCAATGGGTCTTGAACATAAAATGACCTGGACAAGAACAGATAATTTTGACGGAATGCCGAACGGAATGGATGGCTTGTCTTCACCTTCAAACGATATCTATCACTACACTGCCCTTGCTTTTAAATTTCATTTATTTGGTGGAAACGGCGGATACATTAATACAGATACTGATGTCACAAATTTTGACACAGTAAGTACAATAACACCACTTGTAAATACGCCTGTTCAAAAACCAATTATTGAAATTTACGATCCGGGTACAAGTCCTTATACCACGTCATATAACCAGTTCAATATTAAAGCAAATATTTATTATGTTGACGGGAAACAAAATGTAACGTTTAAACAAAACGGAAATAACAACGGGAACTTTACTTATGATCCTTACAGTGATCAATTTTCGAGCAATGTTGTTTTAAATCCGGGGCAAAATTTATTTGAAATATATGCATACAACGATGCAGGTTCGGCTTATCAAACTACGATTATTATTTATAAGCAAGAGCTGCCTGTTTTACCTCCGCCGATTGTTACTATTACAAATCCGCCTTATACTCCGTTCTCAACTTCTGACCAGTTATTCGGATTGACATCGACAATTTTAAATGTAGATAATCAATCACAAATCCAGGTTTATCTGAATGGTACTTATTTACCAACTTTCAATTTTAATTCAAGCTCACATTTATTGAATTCAACCCTGAGTTTAAATGAAGGATCAAATACTGTTACTGTTACTGCAACAAATAATGTTGGAAGCGATAGTAAAACTGTTACGATTATTTATAACAGACCGCCTGCACCGCAGCCACCTGTTGTGACTTATGTTTTTCCTTCGGTAGATCCTTATACGCACAACTCTGAAAATATTAATGTGCTTGCAACAGTTTTATATGTAAACGGTCAGTCGGACATCACAGTAAAAGTGAATGGAAATATTACAACCAATTTTGCCTACAACATCACCACAAAAGAATTAGTGCTAAATACTAACCTTGTTGACGGTGCTAATATTGTTGAGATAAAAGCAATCAATAATGTTGGCCAGGATATTGAAACAACAACAATCATGTATTTAAAACCCGGCGCGCCTCAGCCGCCTGTTGTTACTTTCCTTGATCCTGCTTCTGATCCATTGGTAGTTTATGTTTCAAGTTATAATGTGACTGCAAAAGTTGATTATGTTTCAGGCGCGTCAGATATCACGCTAAAAATAAATGGAGTTCCGTCAACAAGTTTTGTTTTCAGTACTTCATCTCATATAATGACGTTTACAACAAATTTATTAGAAGGTGCAAACGTAATTGAGATTAAAGGAGTCAACAATGCCGGACAAGACATTGAGTCAACAACGATCGTTTATAAAAAGACACTTCCTCAGGCCCCACCTGTTGTAGATATTACTTATACGGCAACTGATAACCAGGTTTTCGGTTCGCCAAATATTAGTGTTGCTGCAAGTGTTTTAAATGTTGTTTCTGCTTCAAATATCCAGGTTTTAGTGAATGGAAATCCAACAACATCTTTCGGATATAACACGTTTACAAAAATTCTGACTTTGCCTTTAACAATGGTAGAGGGAAATAACACGATTCAGATTACAGGAACAAATACTGCCGGATCAGATTCTGAAACACGGATAATTATTTACAAAAAACCTGCGCTGCCTGCGCCACCTACTGTTAGTTTTGTAAATCCTCCATCCAGCCCATATATTTCAACTGTTGCGGCTTATACAATTACGGCTAACACAACAAATATTGATGCAAAAAGTCAGATAGTTTTCAAGATGAACGGAACCATAATTCCTGATGCGAATTATACGTTTACTTCTTCTCACCAAATTATTTATAACAGCAATTTAAATACTGGAAATAATATTTTTGAAATTACCGTAACCAATGCGGATGGTGTTGATGAGGCACTTGCGCTTGTGACTTTACAGGTACCAAATATTCCATGTATTGTTCCAACTGTCGGGTATATTTCACCGGTACCTTACTCAACCGTTACAAATGCTGCAATTAATGTTGATGCGCAAATCAATAATTATTCTGCCGGAACAACAATTGAATTAAAAGTAAATGGCGTAAGCCAGGGTTATATGACTTTTAATACAGGAACATCTCTTGCCAGTAAATCAACAACATTAGCCGAAGGTTCAAATTCAGTTCAGGTAATTGTAACGAATGATTGCGGAACAAACATGGCAACATTTACATTGACTTACCAGGCACCGAATGCACCTTGTGTAAATCCAACTATTGCTGCAATAGGAAGTACTTCTATTACAACACAAACGACTTCTGTTACTGTCTCTGCCGGAACAACAGGAGTGCCTGCAAGCGCAAATGTTACTGCTACAAAAAACGGAAGTGCGGTTCCATTTATTTTTGATTTAGGAACCGGAAATATTACAATTAATAATGCTGCACTTTCAGTTGGTAATAATGTAATCGTGATAACGGTTTCTAATACATGCGGAAATGCAATTCTTACCTTTAATATTGTTCGTGAAGTTTGTCAGTTGCCTGCTATTTCTAACCTATCCAATAGTAACGGATCATTAACAACAGATGCAAGTATTTCGTTTTCTGCCTCTGTTGCAAATGCCCTTGAATCAGAAATTACTTTTATTGTAAACGGAATTTCGCAGGCGTTTAATTTTAATGATGGAACGGATGTATTATCATCTGTTTTAGATTTGAATGTCGGACCAAATACAATTACAATAAATGTAACAACGGCATGCGGAACAACTTCACAAATAATTACAGTAACTAGAGAAATTCCTTGTACACCTGTTACCGTTAATCTTATCGCGCCGTCAAATGCTGATGTAACAGTTACTGATGCAAATTATAATATTTTGTTGAATACTTCCGGTACACTTTCTTCCGGTCAGATTACTGCGACATTGAATGGATCTCCGGTAGCTTTTACTTTTGATCCGGGATCAGGAAATATTTCAATTCCTTCAGTTGCATTAAATGAAGGAATGAATGTAATTGTGATTTCAATGACCAATGCGTGTAGTTCAACAAACGTTACATACAATATTCAATACAACGGATGTCAGCCTCCTGTTATCACTATCACAAGTATTGCAAATGGTGCTACTGTTAATGCGAGCAGTATTGCATTTGCTGCATCGGTTTTAAATTCAAATGGTGTAGCAAATGTAAATTTATTAGTAAATGGTTCTGCTGTAAGTTTTGATTTCAATGAAACGAATGGCGCATTATCAGCAAATTTATTATTGAACGAAGGCGCAAATACAATTACAATAAATGTAAACGGATGCGAGAACGGAACAAAAACGATAACTGTAAATTACGTTGTTCCTTGCCAGGATGTTGTTGTTTCAATGATTCAACCATACACAAATAATGTAACGGTTACTGAAAGTTTATTTGCAATTACTTTGGGTACAATAAATCTTGATAATGCCTCTCAGATTGTTGTGACTCAAAACGGAAATCCAATTGCATTTACTTTTGATGCAGGAACAGGAACAATTACCATTGCGAATATTACTTTGAACGATGGAGGAAATTCTATTTCGGTTGTTACTTCGAATGCCTGTAGTTCAATTACAACAACTTACTCGATTCAATATAATGGATGCCAGCCACCGGTTGTTACAATTAGCGGTAACCAAAATGCAGTGAGCAATTCACTTTATTCGTTTAATGCTTCGTGCACAAATATTACCAATCAATCAGACATCCAGGTTTTATTAAATGGTGCGCCGGTTGCTTTTGTTTTCAACCCGGTTGGTGGAATTATAAATGCTGAGGTTAACCTGGCTGAAGGTTCAAATACATTTGTTGTTAATGCAAATGGTTGTCAATCTGCATCACAAACTTTCAGCGTTACATATACAATTCCTTGTGTTCCGGTTTCTTATACTTTAGGAACACCAAACTCAAACGCAACTTCAACTGCTGATGCAACTTATTCAATTAACCTTGTTGCACAAAACGTAAACACCGGAAATATTTCTGTGACTGTTAACGGAAATGTTGTTCCATTTTCTTTCAGCAATGATATCATTTCAATTAATGGTATTGCGTTGAACCCGGGAAATAATTCGGTTGTTGTTACTCTTTCAAATGCATGCAGCAATGAAACGATTAACTACGCAATCAATTTCAACAATTGTAATACACCAACTATTAATTTGTCTGCAAATAATTCTGCATCAAATGTTGCAAATTATCCGTTCAGTGCTGTAGTAGAAAATATTGACAATCAAAGTCAGCTTCAATTAACAGTGAACGGAAATTCAATTGCATTTAATTATTCGTCCGGAATTGTTTCAGCAAATCTTAATTTAAATGTTGGATCAAACACGATCACATTGGCTGCAAATGCATGTGCCAATGCAAGTGAGACAATTACTGTAATTTATACTGTTCCTTGTTTACCGGTGACTTATTCATTGGCTTCACCTTCGGGATTAAATGCGCTGGTTCAGGGCAATTCAACTTCAATTAATCTCAACACAGAGAATGTACCCGGAAACAGTAATATAAGCGCATCGCTGAATGGAAACTCAATTCCGTTTACTTTCTCCGGAAACACAGTTTCGCTGAACATTAACAATTTAATTGAAGGAACAAATACAGTTGTAATTGCACTAAATAACGATTGCAGCTCAGAAACAATTACCTATACAATTCAATCTGATCAGTGCGAAGCTCCGACAATTAATTTAACAAGCCTGAATACAAATGTGACAGATCCGTTGTATACTTTTACAGCCCAGATTTACAACATTTCAAATGCGGGTGATATTCAATTGCTCGTAAATGGTACGTCTGTAAATTTTGACTTTAATTCCGGAACACACAATTTAACTTCACAGTTTAGTTTACAACCAGGAGCAAATAATGTTTCTGTAATTATGAATGGATGTGAAAATGTAACTGCGAATTACACAATTACATATTCAATTCCTTGTGACCCGATTACTTATAATTTAGTGATTCCTTCAACAACGAATTTTACGAGCGTTGATGAAGCGTACCTGATTAAATTAAATGCCGCAAATGTTGCTCAATCAAATATTGCTGTTTTCCAAAACGGAAATGCTATTCCATTTAATTTTGCCGGTGGAGTCATCACGATTTCAAACATTATTTTACAAGCGGGAGTGAATAATTTTGTTGTCACTTTGACAAATGATTGTAGTTCTGAAACAATAAATTATGCTGTTGGTTATAATCCTGCGACGCCTTGTGTTGCACCGGTGATCACATTTAGTTCACCAACTATTTCGTCAGATGACAATTATAATTTTACAGCGACAGTTACAAATATTGATAATGCATCAAACATAAATGTGACGTTAAACGGAGTTCCGGTTGCGGCAAGTTTTAATACATCAAATGGTGCTCTTTCTTGTTCGCTGAATTTAATTTCCGGCAGTAATGCAATTGCGATAACTGCTAACGGATGTCAAACAACAACTGGTGTGTTTAATGTAAATTATTCACCAACACCGCCGCCATGTAATCCACCTGTAATCACTTTTTCTTCGGCAACAAATGTTACTGATGCAAATTATGTTTTGACTGCGACGGTAACAAATATTTCAAATTCATCAAACATTAATGTTACAGTAAATGGTTCTGCCATACCGGCAAGTTATAATACAACAAGCGGAGCATTATCTGCAAACATCACTCTTGTTGACGGTAGCAATTCCATTCAAATATCTGCGAATGGTTGTGCAGTTACAAACGGTTCTCTTTCTGTTAATTTTGATGCGCCTGATTGCGGAACAAGAATTAATCCGGGAAATTCAGTTTGGGAATTTTGTTTGGTTACACCAGGCGGAACTTATACAAGGGATAATTTAGCAAACGATAATTATTTTACCTATTCAGGTCCGGCAACCAGCTTATTCTGTTTACCGATTGCCGGTGGCGGAGATGCATTTGTTGGTGGTCAGCCTTACGTGATTTCAACGGGCCAGTTTTATTTATTCACCGGTAATTTGAATGTATCAGTAAGTAATGATAATCCGGGCGCAATGGGTCACTGGGAAGTTTGTATCCAGGCTGATAATGCACCTGTGCACGGAAATGGTGGTAACAGACCGACAAGTCCTTGCGAGCCTGCTCCATGTGATGCACCGGTAATCACATTTACTTCGGCAACCACATCTGCAGATGCAAATTATACATTGAGCGCAACGGTTACTAATATTGATAGTCCTTCAGATATTCTTGTAAACGTAAACGGAAATTCGGTAACCGCGTCTTATAACACTGGTTCAAATCATCTTTCGGCAAATCTTACACTGGTACAGGGCAACAATGCAATTACTATTCAGGCAAACGGTTGTTCAGTTCAGTCCGCAACATTCAATGTGACTTATGAACCAATACCGGATGATGATAATGGCAACGGCAATGGTAATGGTAACGGCAATGATGATGACGATGATGATAATGACGGCGGAAGAGGCGTTCCTGCTCCTGAATTTGGATTCGTTAGCCCGTCATCTGCAACTGAAAATGTTTCAAGTTCAACGTACATGCTTAAAACACAAATATTGAATGTAAGTGCAAAAGAAGATATTAAAGTAACACTTAACGGAATTAATATTCCCGGGTTTACATACAACACCTCAACACAGCAAATTACAGCAGTTTTGTCTTTGCGAAATGGTGCCAATACTGTAGTTGTTGAAGCGATAAATGTTGATCAGTCGGCTTCAATTTCTTACACAATTACTTATGCGTTGCCTACAACGACTGTTGATGGCGGAACAACAGATGGCGGAACATCCACTTCAAAAGTTTTTGTGGCTCCGGAATTCAGAATGATTAGCCCATCCGGTTCTTCTGAAAATGTTTCAAGTTCAACTTATATG
>Ga0102851_10000149_pt1 | contig 29695 bp, 27 predicted proteins | sample Mud3Dept3metaG_FD_79558 | JGI IMG/M metagenome (GOLD analysis project Ga0102851, IMG submission 79558) | Freshwater wetland microbial communities from Ohio, USA, analyzing the effect of biotic and abiotic controls - Mud 3 Core 4 Depth 3... | ecosystem: Environmental > Aquatic > Freshwater >... | reverse complement strand
GACCAGCGCCGGCGCGTAGACCGATGCCTTGGGCTGGGTCCGGACGTCGACGATGGAGAAGGCCGGCATGGGGCGGAGGTCGACGCGGTTCGCGATGCGCACATACCGGTACTTGCCGGCCTTGGCGTTGTAATAGCTCTCCAGGGAAGGCGTGGCCGAGCCAAGGACGCAGACAGCGTCCTGGAACTTTGCCCGCACCACCGCCACGTCTCGGGCGTGGTAGCGCAGGCCGTCGTCCTGCTTGTAGGAGTTTTCGTGCTCCTCGTCCACCACCACGAGCCCGAGCTTCGGAAAAGGCGCGAACACCGCGGACCGGGCGCCGATGGCCACGTCCACGAGGCCGCCGCTGATGCGCGGGTACTCATCGGCCCGTTCCCGGTCCGTGAGCCCGCTGTGTAACACGGCAACGCGGCCGCCGAAGCGCCGCCGGAAGCGGCCCAGGAGCTGCGGCGTGAGCGCGATCTCGGGGACCAGCACGATGGCGCCTTTACCGGTCCCGGCAAGGGCGGCGATGCAGTGCAGATATACCTCGGTCTTCCCGCTCCCCGTCACCCCGTGGAGCAGAAACACTTCGAAGGTTCCCGCTGCCGCTGTTCCACTGATCGATCGGACAGCCTCAGCCTGCTCCGGCATGAGATCCGGCGGCCGGTCCGGAACGAACAACTGCTCATCAGGGCTCTGCTCGATCGCCTTCTCAACGATCTCCGCCATCCCCCGGTCGACCAGGGCCTTGATCGTGGTGGACGCGTACCCGCCCAGTTCATCAAAGGGGACCACCTGGCGGTCGCATAACAGGAACAGAAGCTCGCTCTGTTTCGGCCCGCGGATCAGGTTCACATCGTGGTCTCCGGAGCGCATCTGGAGGAACCTCGTGGTCCTGACCCTGGCGGTGCCGAGCGCCCGCGGCACCATGGTCTCGATGGACAGGCCGAGGGGATGCAGATAGTAGTCGGACATCCAGCGGGCGAGCTTCATGAGGCCGGGAGAGAGCGGATCGCCGAGGACCTCAATGACCTTCTTGAGGCCTTCCCTGCCGGCCTTGTCGGGAAACCCCACGACCGTGCCTGTCACACGCCTGCTCCCGAACGGCACGAGCAGACGCGAACCAACGGACAGCGAGCCGCGCATGTCTTCGGGTGCAAGATAATGGAAGGTTTTCTGGACGGAGACCGGGACGGCTATTTCGACGATGATATCAGGCATGGAATGCATTCTGAGCGCGGGGGTGCGGAGTGTGGAATGCGAATCGAGCGACGACGAACGACCGCCGATGAATACGGGAGAGGCAGCGCTTCTTCTTGCTTCTTACGTGAATGCTTACTTCTGTCCTCTGGCTTCCGGCTTCTGTGTATGCGTGTTCGCTTCCTTCTCGCTCAGGATGTCCTTGAGCTCGCTCATGAACTCGTTGATGTCCTTGAAGGAACGGTAGACCGACGCAAACCGCACGTAGGCGACCTCATCGAGGTTGTGGAGCTGGTTCATCACTTCTTCGCCGAGGGCCTTGCTCGGGATCTCCTTGAAACCCTTTTCCTGCATGGCCTTTTCGATGTCATCGACGGACTTTTCGAGGACCTCGACGCTGATGGGGCGCTTTTCACATGCCTTCTTCAGGCCGTTCAGGATCTTCATCCGGTCGTACGGCTCGCGCCGGCCGTCCTTCTTGATGACCGAGGGCAGGACATCCTCGACGCGCTCGTAGGTGGTGAAGCGGCCCTCACACTTGAGGCACTCGCGCCTCCGGCGGATGGTCTCGCCTTCCTTTCCTAGACGGGAGTCCACGACCTTGTTGTCGATGCTGGTGCAGTAGGGGCAGCGCATGATTTTAGTTCAGAGTGCGGAGTGCGGAGTGACGCTACTGCGATACCGGACGCCCGAACAAGGGAGCCGTCTCCTACCCTCCTACCCTCTTACCTTCCCACTTTCCTCGGTCGATTTCTTATACTGCACGACCTCGAGCCCCGATTCCTTGATCATCTCCGCCGCGAGCTGGTCGGGATACCCGTCATCGAAGATGAGCTTCTTGATGCCCGCGTTGATGATCATCTTGGCGCAGATGCCGCAGGGCTGGTTCGTGCAGTAGAGGATCGCCCCCTCGATGTTCGTACCGTGCTTGGCCGCCTGGATGATAGCGTTCTGCTCGGCATGGAGGCCCCGGCAGATCTCATGGCGCTCACCCGAGGGGATGCCCAGCTGTTCCCGGAGACAGCCGCGGGTGAGGCAGTGCTCGATGCCCGACGGCGAGCCGTTGTACCCCGTGGCCAGGATGTTCTTGTCCTTCACGAGCACCGCGCCGACCTGGCGGCGGAGGCAGGTCGCCCGCTTCTTCACCAGGTGCGCTATCTCCATGAAGTATTCGTCCCACGAGGGACGCTCGTGCTTAGGCATGGACCTTGTCCATCGCGAACATGGGATACTTGGCGCAGAACTCCTTCGTGCGCTGCTTGATGGCCGCGAGCTTGGCCGTATCCTGGCCGTTCGCCAGCGTCTCGCAGATAAGGTCGCCGATGATCTTCATCTCGGGCTCCTTCATGCCGCGCGTCGTGACAAGCGGCGTGCCGAGCCGGATGCCGCTCGTGGTGACCGGCGGTTTCTGGTCCCAGGGGATGCTGTTCTTGTTCACCGTGATCCCCGCCGCGTCGAGGGCAATCTCAGCGTCCCTGCCCGTGATGTTCTTGGGCGTCAGGTCCACGAGCATAAGGTGGTTGTCCGTGCCGCCCGAAACGATGCGGAACCCGTCCCCGGTGAGGCGCGCGGCGAGCGCCTTCGCGTTCTTCACGACCTGGCGCTGATAGTCCTTGAACTCCGGCATAAGCGCTTCCTTGAAAGCGACCGCCTTTGCCGCGATGACGTGCACCAGCGGTCCGCCCTGGATGCCTGGGAAGATGACCTTGTCCACCGCCTTGGCGAACAGCTCCTTGCACAGGATCATGCCGCCGCGCGGCCCGCGCAGCGTCTTGTGCGTGGTCGTGGTCACGAAATCGGCATAGGGCACCGGGCTCGGGTGCTCGCCCGCAGCCACCAGCCCCGCGATGTGCGCGATGTCCGCCATGAGGTAGGCCCCGACCTTATCGGCGATCCTCCGGAAGCGGGCGAAGTCGAGCACCCGCGAGTAGGCGCTGTACCCGGCCACGATCATCTTCGGCTTGTGCTCCACGGCGAGCCGCTCCAGCTCGTCGTAGTCGAGCAGTTCGGTCTTTTTATCCACATGATAGGAAAAGGACTTGTAGAGCTGGCCCGAAAAGCTCACGGACGCGCCGTGGGTCAGGTGTCCGCCATGCGGCAGCGCCATGCCGAGGATGGTGTCTCCCGGCTGAAGCACGCTGAAATAGACCGCCATGTTCGCCGACGAGCCTGAGTGCGGCTGCACGTTCACGTGCTCGCAGCCGAAGAGCTGCTTTGCCCGGTCGATGGCCAGCGTCTCCACGGCGTCGGCGTACTGGCAGCCGCCGTAGTACCGCCGGTTGGGATATCCCTCGGCGTACTTGTTCGTGAAGACCGAGCCCTGCGCCTCAAGGACCGCCCTGCTCACGCAGTTCTCCGACGCGATCAGCAGGATCTTCTCAAGCTCGCGCTTCTCCTCGTTCTGGATGGCGTTGTAGACCTCGATGTCCGTTGCCTTCAGTTCCGACATGATGAACCCTTCTTACCAGGAGAAAATCTTATTGCCGCCGAGATCACCGAGCACACAGAGAGAATCTTCTGACCCGTTGTCTAATTGGGTTTTGTTTACTCTGTGGCCTCTGTGAACTCTGTGGCAAAAGTTGTATTTTGATCTTATTGCTTTGATGTGATCTGTTCGATCTTGTCCAGCCGGCGCTGGTGCCGGCTCCCCTCGAACTCGGTCTCCAGCCAGGTCTTGACGATGTCGAGGGCGACGCCCCTGCCAATGACCCGCTCGCCCATCACCAGGACGTTGGCGTCATTGTGCAGGCGGCTCATCCGCGCCGTGAAGTTGTCGTGACAGAGCGCGGCACGCACCTTCGGATAGCGGTTGGCAACAATGGACATGCCGATGCCTGTACCGCAGATGAGGATGCCCCGGTCTGCGCTGCCGTTCGATACGGCCTCGGATACTTTCCCGCCAAAGTCGGGATAATCCACGGACTCCGGACCCGACGTGCCATAGTCAACGACCTCAAGGTTCTTGATCTTGCTGAGAAAATCGATGACCTCTTTCTTCAGCACATATCCGCCGTGGTCCGCGCCAATGGCCAGTTTCATGTCGTCAAACGCCCCTTTTCGTGCATCTAGAAGGCCTTGATATTAACATCCCCTATATTAGAGTGTCAAGGGAAATACCGGAAAGGGAGTTCCCGGTTTCACTTTCCCAATCTCAAAACCAAATTTTCAAACCTGTTCTGAAAAACCCTGGAACCGCGAAGGCGCGAGGGAAGGCAAAAGGTTGTTCCTGTTGCAAAACAAAGAACTATCGATTTTCTTCGCGCTCCTTGCGCCCTCGCGGTGAAATGTGCTTGCCGTTATTAAGCATTTGTTTCATAGAGGACCATGCTGAGCACCGCCACTGCGGCGGTCTCGGTACGCAGGATGTTCGGACCGAGGCTAACGAGGTGGAACCCCCTCTTTTTCGCCAGGTCAGCCTCTGCCTGCGAGAACCCGCCCTCGGGCCCGATGAGAACGACGACCTTCTCGATGCCCTGCTTCCCCCGAAGGACCTCTTGGATGGGCCGGGTCCCCTCTTCCCAGGGGAATAAGTGCAAAGTCCGGAGTTCAGGGTTCACCGTTCCGAGAAAGTCCTTGAACGAGCGGATCCTCTCGACCGTCGGAATGTCCGGCCGATCGCTCTGCTGAGCGGCTTCGCGGGCGATCTTCTGCCACCGTCCGATGCGCTTCTCCTCATCCTTGATCTTCACGATGGTTCGTTCCGTGACGAGGGGTATGACGGAAGCAACACCGAGCTCCGTTGCCTTTTGTACGATCCAGTCCATCTTGTCCGACTTGGGCAGGCCTTGTCCAAGGATGACAGCGGGGGAAGCGACCTTCCGCTCCCGCCGGTCGATGATCTCGGTTCCGATCTCCGCTTTTTCGATCGTCGTGATCCTGACGGTGTATTCCCTGCCCCGGCCATCGAGCAGGACGAGCAGGTCGCCTGGCTGCTTCCGGAGGACCGTGCGGATATGGCGCACATCTTCACCCATGACCGAAATGGAGGGATCGCGGACCTGATCGGGAGTTATGAAAAATCGGGGGGGCTTGGACATGAGAGTCACATTCAAAGTTCAGGGCTCAACGTTCAACGTTCAACAAGATGAAACGTATTCACCGCAGAGATCGCGGAGCGCGCGGAGAAAGGACTTCGACTTTCGCGGCATCTCTTTTCTCTGCGATATCTGCGCACTCTGCGGTAAAAGCTGTTCTACGCTTTCGGAGCCTGCGGCTTTGGTCCCCTTCTGCGCGGCCGTCTGCGCCGCTTCCGGTCGTCCGGCCGCCTTGCCTGCCCGGGCCTGCCCGGGCCCTTCGTTGTTGCGGGCGGCGCGGCTTCCCCCGGGACCACCGGATGGGACCGGATGAAGTCCTTCCACCAGGCACGGAGCTCGAGCCGCTCGCCCGTGAGCTCGCTCGTGAACCGGAGGTACTCGAAGGTGTCCGCAAAGCCGGGACGCCGGAGGAAATACAGCGGCGCCTTGCCCTGGGTCTTCTCGAACCGGCCCTGGTTCCAGAGGATGTCCCGGATGGCGAGCGCCGCCTTGCGCGGAATCTGCACCCGCGGAACGACCTCGCCGAGGAAATCCGCGACCGCCTTGTCCAGCGCGTCGAGCGGCGCCATGCCGGACGCCCTGAGCCGCCTCCACTTTTCTTCGATATAGTGTCCGAACATGAGCGAGAACAGGATATGCGGTTCGACTTTCCTGCGCGCCTGTACGCACGTGTCCACCCACTCGAGCGCCTTGCCCACCCAGATGTTCGGGAACCCGTCCCCCTCGGTGTCGAGCCAGGCGTTGATGTGCGGGAAGAGCACGCCGAACATGCCCGTGTGCCGCAGCATCTGGAAGGTCTTCTCGCCCTCGCCCTGGAGGAAGAGCTTCTGCACCTCCTCGTACATGCGGGCGGGCGACGCCAGGGCGATCTTGTCCTTATGCTCGAGCAGGGCCTCGTACGTTCCCGCCTCGATCTCAAAGCCCAGCAGGGCCGCGAACCGCACGGCACGCACCATGCGCACGGGGTCCTCGGTGAACCGGACCACCGGGTCCCCGATGATGCGGATAAGGCCCTTCCGGAGGTCTTCCATGCCGTTCACGTAGTCGATGACCGAATAGTCGGCGATGCTGTAGAACAGCGCGTTCACGGTAAAATCCCTGCGGATCGCGTCCTGTTCCGGCGTGCCGAAGACATTGTCCCGCAGGATCATGCCGTCCTCGGTCTTGAGCATGCGCGGCGGGCGTGGCCGCGCGGCCTCCGGGGCTTCGGCCGGCGGGGGCGCTGTCTCGGCCCCGGGCGCAAAAGCGGGCGGTTCCGGTGCGGCGGCGGCTCCGGATGCCGCCGGGGCCTCGGGTTCATCGGTGAGGTTCGAACGGAACGTTGCGACCTCGATGATCTCTTCGTGGAAATGGATATGGGCGAGGCGGAACCGCCTGCCGATGAGCCTGCAGTTCCGGAAGATCTTCTTGACCTCGTTGGGACTGGCGTCGGTGGCGATGTCGAAGTCCTTGGGCTCACGGCCGAGGAGCAGATCGCGCACCCCGCCGCCGACGAGGTAGGCAAGATGACCCGACTCCTTGAGGCGGTAAAGGACCCGGACTGCGTTGGGGCTGATCCACTTGCGGGAGATGGGATGTTCTGTCCTGGGGATGATGACGGGGGAAATGCTCACGCCGGCATCATAGCACAAATGACGGGGAAAGATAAAGAGGGAAGAGCTGCACGGAGGCGCCGCTGAACAAACATTTTTTTTGCAAAAATGTAAAAAAAATGGTATATTTTTATCATGGCTGAAAAGACCTGCACCGACCGGATGTCCATACCGTTCGCGGGCGATATCAGGCAAATGATCATCCCCTGGCTCTTCCAGGCACTGCGCACCCAGTCCAGGACCGGAACTGCCGTATTCGAATACATCCAGGACCGGACCGCTGAAAAGGCCGTCAAGAAAGTATACTTCAAGCACGGGGATGCCACGTTTGCCTCATCAAGCCTGCAGGATGACTGGCTTGGCCGATGGCTGGTTCGCGCCGGCACGATCACCGAGCAGCAGTGTGCCGCATCGGAAGAACTCGTTCAAAAGACCGGCAAGAAACAAGGCGCCATCCTCGTGGAGCTTGGGTTCCTTTCCCCCCAAAAGCTCGTCGAAGGCTTGAAACACCAGGTGAAGCAGATCATTTTGAGCCTGTTCTCCCTGGGGATGGGCTCCTACCGGTTCGACGAAGGTCCGCTTCCCCTGGCGGAAATCATCCCCCTCCAGATGAGCACCGGCAACCTGATCATCGAGGGCGTCACGGGCCTGGAGTGGAAGGCCATCCGCAAGGCCCTCCCCGCGCCCACGTCCATCGTGCGCCCCACCACGGATCCCTCATGCCTGTTCCAGGACGCCCAGCTGACGAATGACCAGAGGGCGGCCTTCTCCCTCATCGACGGCAAGAAAAGCATCGAGGAGGTCTGCAGCCTGTCCGGCGTCGGCGATTTCAATGCGATGAAGGCCCTCTATCTGCTCCTCGCCCTCCGGATGGCTGAGGTCGGGGAGAGCAAGAGCGAATCTGAAATGGCGTTCGCGCGCGAGGCGGTTCGGGAAGCAGTGCGCCCCTCCGCGGAAAAAGAGGCGGCAGCTCCGGCGCGGCCCGCTGAGCCCGAAGTGGTCGCAACGCGCGAGATGATCGAGAAGGCCTTTGAGACCCTGGCAGGCCAGGACCACTACCAGGTCCTCGATGTTCCGGTTACCGCCACGTCCGAGGACCTGAAGAAGGCCTATTTCCGCCTTGCCAAGTCCTATCATCCCGACCGGCACTTCGACCCCACCATGGCGGACCTCAAGCACAAGCTCGAGGCCCTCTTCGACCGGATCCACAAGTCCTACACGGTCCTGAGCGACCAGATGAAGCGCGCCGAGTACGATACGACCGCGAAGAAAAAGGAGCACGAGCCCGGGATGAAGGCAGCAGATGAGTTCGTGGAGAAGCGCGCAGAAGGGTACCAGGAGGATTACAAGGAAAAAGTTGTTCGCGCCGCGGAACAGTTCAATAACGGCATGAAGGATTTCAAAACGGGCAATTACTGGGGAGCGGTGGAGGCGTTTACCTGGGCGACTCGCCTGGACCCCATCAAGGCACCCTACTTCTACTACCACGGGATCTGCCTGGCAAAGATTCCACGGCGAAAGCACGAGGCTGAAGAAAGCCTCCAGAAGGCCATTGATCTCGATCCTACCAAGGTGGAGTACCACATCGAGCTCAGCAACCTGTACCTCAAGAGCGATCTCAAGACCAAGGCCATCGGCGTGTTGAACAACGCCCTGAACCACCATCCCGACTCCACGCGGATCAACGACGCCATCACGGCGGCGGGCGAGGGCAGGGTCTCCGCCGTGGACGTTAAAGAGGCCGCCCAGAAACCGGCAGGAACGCGTCAGAAGATCAGCGGGGAAAAGGAAGCGGAGGCGCTGGCGATGTTCAACGGCGGGATGAAGGAGTTCAAGGTCGGCAACTTCGGTGCGGCGGTGGAAGACCTCGCCGCGGCGGTTGGCCTGGACCCAACCAAGGCGCACTATGCCTATTATTACGGCCTGTGCCTGCTCCGCATCACGCGGCGGCGGGACGAAGCAGAAGGACCGCTCAAAAAGGCGCTTGAGCTCGACGCCACGAAGCTGGAGCACCACCTCGAGCTCGGGAACTACTATGTCAAGAGCGGTCAGATGGCCAAAGGGCTCGGCGTGCTGAACAATGCCCTGATGCGCCACCCCGATTCGCCGAAGCTCAAGGACGCCATCAAGGCGGCGGGCAGGACCGCCACCGAGTCTACAGCCGGCGAAAATAAAGTCGGGATGTTCTCCAAGATCTTCAAGTAAGGAAACGTTGCGGCTTGTCAGCCGGCCACTGTCTTCACGATCTCCGCGATCCGCAGGTCCGCCTCATGGGCCTGCCCCGCCTTCAGCAGATACAGCACATCAGAATCCACGACGGCCTGATAGACCTTCCTCCGGACATCCTCGTCCGCCGCATCGTGCAGAAGCCGCCTTCGCAGGTTCGCCATCTTCTCGAGAAACACGCCGTACTCGGGGCCATAGGTGCGCTCCAGGTCCTCCCGGACCCTCCGGGCCAGCGCCGGGCTGTCCCCGCAGGTCGAAATGGCGATCAGCAGGTCGCCCCGCTCCACCACGGACGGCACGACGAAGGTGCCCTCGTCAGGCGACGTCGCCGCGTTGACCAGGATGCCGTTCTTCCGGCATGCCCGGGCCACGGCCTCGTTCACCGCAGCGTCACTGGTCGCTGCGATCACCAGGTAAGCGCCGGCGATGCCCTGTTCTTCGTAGGTCTTTGGGTGATGGGTGATCTTGCCCTTGCCGGCGAGCTCCGCAAGGACGGGGGTGAGGGAAGGGCTAATGACGGCAAGGTCCGCGCCTGCGTCGAACAGGGCGATGGCCTTGCGTTCGGCGACCTGACCGCCGCCAACGACTATGCAGGGCCGTTCGCGCACATCGAGAAAGACGGGGTAATACTTCATTTTTCCTTCAGCTTTGCGATAAGGGAATCGGCCTCGTTGGCCATGGCGGGATATTTCGCAGCAAGGGTCTCGAAGACGCTGATCGCCTTGGCCCTGTCGCCCCGTTCCTGGTAGGAAAGCCCTGCATAGTACAGGGCGTCCTTCTCGGCAGCCGAGCCCGGGAAGTCCTTGAGAAGCTTCTCCAGCCGCCCCAGGGCGGCCAGGTAGGACCCCTTCTTGTGGTAGAACCTGCCGACGTACAGCTCGTACTCGGCGAGTTTATCCCGGCAGATGGCGATGTACTTGTTCGCCTCTTCCTCGTAGGGGCTCTTGGGATACTTTGTCAGAAGGGCCTGGAACTCCTTGAGCGCGGTGCGGGTGAGCGCGGGATCGCGGTCGATGGTGGTGATCTCGTTGTAGCTGCACATGCCGATCTGGTACTGGGCGTACGAGGCGTCGCGGTGCACCGGGTGGAAATTGATGAAGGCCTGGTACTCGACCTGCGCCTCGGCATACTTCTCCTCGCCGTAGTAGGTGTCCGCGATCCGGAGCATGATGTCCGCGTCATAGCTCCGGTCCGGGGCCTTTTCCTGGATCTCCTGGTAGGCCTTGCGCGCATCCTCGTACTTGAAACGCTGCATCTTGTCCTCGGCGTCCTTGAACTTCTCCACCGGGTCGAAGGCCGGCTCCTTGGCGCAGGCGGCGAGGAGCACGAAGAGGAATATGGTCAGGATCTTTTTCATAGGGAATGACTCATGGTCCGCAGATCGCACAGACTTCACATTGTTGTATGCTTAGTTTGAATCTGCGGCCATCGGCGAAATCCGTGGAAGGAGCTTGGGGTTTGAGAAATGGTGCCGAAGGGGGGACTCGAACCCCCACGGGATTGCTCCCACTGCGCCCTGAACGCAGCGCGTCTACCAGTTCCACCACTTCGGCACGGGGCACATATTAATATGGAAGCGACGGCATTGTCAAGGGTTGTTTTTCCCGTTCAGCATGCTCAAACCGGTATTTGCCAGGTTCCTCAGTGCCTTGCGCCGCTCCCGCCGCAACATCGCGTCCTGCGCCCTTCCCGGCCCGGCAACGAACCTTGACAAACACAAGATGCACAGATACAATACAAATCTCATGCAGTCACAACTCTTTCTCATGAAGGAATCCCCGATGAAAACCATGCGCGCGCACATTCTCCCCGGAGTCATCGCCCTTCTGGCCCTTGCGGGCCTTATACGGACCGCAGATGCCGACTTCAAGAAGACCAAGATCGCCGTGCTCGACTTCCAGATGCAGGGCGAACAGACGAACTCAAAGGACATGGGCAAGATCGTCGCCGAGTGGCTCATCACCGGCCTGGTGGAAACGGGCAGGTTCGACGTGATCGAGCGGCGTCTGCTCGAAAAGCTCCTCGATGAGCAAAAGCTCGGCGCCACCGGCGCCATCGACCCGAACAGCGCGGCGCAGCTCGGCAAGATCCTGGGAGTCAAGATCATTGTCTCCGGCACGGTAACGAGCCTCGAAGGCTACACCGAGATCAATGCCCGGCTGATCAACGTGGACTCGGCATCGATCATCGCGGCCGAGAAGGTGCGGGCCAGCAGCGCGGAAAAGCTTCGAGACCTCGTCAACAAGATCACCGACAAGATCGTTCTCGCGTTCCCCATGGAGGGCTACATTGTCCAGCGGACCGACAAGAAGGTGGCGATCGACCTGGGCAAGCAGATCGGCGTCAGGCCGGGCATGAAATTCGTCGTCTTCAAGGAAGGGAAGATCATCAAGCACCCGAAAACGGGCGAGGTGCTCGACGTGGAGACGATCGAGACCGGCCTGATCGAGATCAGGGACGTGAAGGAGAAGACCGCGATGGGCGTGATACTCCAGGAAACCACGCCGAACGCCGTTGCGTACGGGAGCATGGTCCGGAGCTCGACCAAGGACAGCCTTGACGAGGACGCAACGGAGAGCCAGACGGTCCAGCAGGACCCCGGGGAACGACGGGGACTTATTCCCATGCCCGGCTTCTTCCGACGCAAGACAGATTAGGTGTCGACCTACGACCAAACTTTTTAAACCTGGAAACGGCATTTGACACGGATAAGACCGGATAAGAATCGGATACCACCGGATTTATCCTTTTTTTGTCCGGATGTTAATCCGCACTTTCCTTGTCTAAATGCTTTTATGAGGGTGAACAGCAAAAGGCCGCGTCATTGACGCGGCCTTTTTGTATTCGTACGAATACAGGTAATGCGTGAGATGCTGAATCGGTCAGATATCCCTGCGGGAACAGCTACAGCAGCCTTCGGCGGGGCCCGTGAGCGATCCCGATGACGAAACGACCTTGAGGATCAAAGACTCCCGTTGCTCCTTGAAACCGGGGACCTATCCTGCTGATCAGCCTCAATCCCTTCTCTTGGTTGCATACATGAAATCTATATACCCCGAGATCTGCACCCGGGCCTCGTCGGTCACTTGCCGGAATTTTCTCAGCATCATGATCTCATCAACGCTCAGAACCTGTGCAAGATAGTTGGTCTGCTCTTCCGAAAGGGGATATTTCCGCTTGCCCCGGTTGAACTTGGCCTCTGACGGAGTAAGGAAGTATCCCTTGACCTCGTTGGGGACCTTCTCCTGGTGTGCCGCGAGAACGAGGACGGACATGTCGAGGTTCAGCTTCTTCGCGATCATCGCGAGCGTGTTATCCTTCGGGATATGCCCCTTGCTGATCGTGACCCGCAACAGCTCCGGGCTGATCCCGAGCGCTTTTGAGGCGTCCTTAAGGTTCGTATACCCCTTTTTCTCAAGTGCCTTCTTGATCATCTCTGCTATTTTCATGGTACCGGTCTCCGTGGTAATAAAAGATGCCCTGAGGCGCGCTCATTGGGCCGCATATCGCTCTTTGAGGCCTTCCCTGATTGAATTCTATCATAGTTGCGAGGAACAGGGTCAATTAATCATACCCGCAGCATTTCCTCGATCGTGATCTTCACCGAGTCGCAGAGCGACTTCAGGTCGTATCCGCCCTCAAGCACGAAGACCATGGGGACATCGGCGCTGGTCAGGATGCTCCGGACGATACTGTGGATGCCCTCATGGGTGACGCGGATGTTCGCATGGGGGTCGTATTTATGGATGTCATAACCCGCGGATACCAGGATGATGTCCGGCCCGAACCGCTGGACCAGGCCCGGCAGGATGTCCTGGTACACGGCAAGATAGTCCTTATTGCCCGATCCAGCGAGGATCGGCACATTGTAAGTATACCCCTCGCCCTTCCCTTTTCCCCGCTCCATGTCCTTGCCGGTCTCGGGATAGTACGGGTACTGATGGGTGCTGAAGTAGAATACCGTGTCGTCCTCCTCGAAGATGTGTTGGGTGCCGTTCCCGTGGTGGGCGTCGAAGTCGATAATGAAGACCTTCTTGTAGCCGATGCGCTGGGCATGCCGCGCCCCGACAGCCACATTGTTGAAAAGGCAGAACCCCATGGAGCGGTCCGCTTCGGCATGGTGCCCAGGCGGCCGGACTGCGCAGAAGGCCCGCCGCATTCCGTTGTTCCGGCACTGCTCCACCGCCTCCATGACCGCGCCGGCGGCATAGGACGCGGCATCGAAGCTTTCGGCCGACGTGTACGTGTCCGGATCGATCTCCCCCGCCCCCAGACCCTTGATCTTCGCGATATTTTCGGGCGTATGGACGAGGGCAAGGTCCTCGACGGAGGCCTTGCGCGGCCTGATGTGGATGAGCCTGTCCCAGAGGCCCGCGGCCTTGAGCGCGATGATGATGTTGACCAGCCGGTCCCGGGAATCCGGATGCCAGACCGGAGGCTCATGGTAGAGGAACACCTCATCGTATATGAATCCGACTGAATTGAAGCTCCCTGCAGCACGCTGTGGGGAATCTTCGATCCTCAAGGAAGTTGTCATTATTCTAATCGCTCGCTTGCTCCCGGATTCAAATCGGGTGCTCTCCTGCGGGCATGCGGGCCCGTTGTCGTCAATACGTTATCCGGTCGGTACTGCTCAAGGTCACCTGGTTCGATATCCGGGGAGCGTTCAGCAGGTGCCACAGCGCATACTGCTCGGGATAGAGCGTCTCGGCCGAGATGCCGTCAACCGCGACGATCACGCGCATGCCTCGCAGGGCTGCCCCGCTGGCGGTATGCAGCACCGCGCCGTGCGCTGCGGTTCCCGCCACGATCACCGTCGATACGCGAAGTTCGTTCAGGGTCCGCTCGAGGTCGGTCCTGAGAAACTTGTCCGGCCCGGACGTCACGACCGGATCCCCCTTCGCCGGCGCCAGGTCCGGCGCGATATCTGCCGCTGAGGCCCCGGCGGAGAGACTGTAGACCACATGGCTCTTTGCCGTACGGGCGGCAGCAAGCAGCTTCTGCACCCGGGGGACGGACGCGACGCAGCGCGGCCGGCGCTCGGTATTGCATGTCTGTTTGTTGAAATCGAGCAGGAGCAGAGCGGTCGTCTTCGGGTCCACGGTCACCGCTTTCACCTCGGGCGGCGGGGGCGCCTTCACGGCGTTCCATTCGTCGATGACCGTCGGGCTGGCCGCCGAGGCCCCGCTGCCGGCGATGATCAGCATCACCCCGAGGACAGCAGCCGCACTCAGAGCCGCTGTTCGATAGATCTGTTCCATAATCGCCTCCTTCAGGACCGCTGCGTAATGTCAAATGTTTTTTCCGCAGAGAACACAGAGGTCGCAGAGAAGTTCTTGAAAATGAAACTTCTAAAAGCCTTCTCCGTTTCCCTCTCACTGTTTTATTTCCAGCGGCTTTATTTATGGCCGCAAAGAAGCACAAAATTCGCAAAAGGGATTTTGTTTTTTTGCGTTTCTTGCGCCTCTTTGCGGCTATGATCAGTCATCTCTTTGAAACTTTTTACACTGCCGACCGCCGTTCTTCCGGCAAGCTCATGGCGCGCCTCCGGTCACGAGCCGTTTCAATATCTGCTCATACTCCTGGGGCGTGTCCATGTCCAGGACGATGCCCTCGTCATCGACCTCGACCGTGCGGACCCTGCCGGCATGTCCCGCGATCACGTCGCGGAGTGTCTTGCCGGAAAAGACGCCCTCGACGGCCGTTCTCGGGAACAACGTGGGATGCCCCCGCTTTTCATGATAGAGCGGGATGATGATGCTGTCGGTATTGTCTGTGTGTTCCTGCATGAGCGTTTTGATCGTATGCGCGGAAACCAGGGGGTGGTCGGCCAGGCAAATGAGCGCGCCCGTTGACGCGAGCTCGATCTCCCCGAGACCCAGCCGGACGGATCCGGCCATCTCGCTGCCGGGGTCGCTGTTCACGACGATCCTGACCGGCATCCCGCTGATCGCCGCGCGAGCCGCGTCACCGTCGACGCCGAGCACGACCACGACGTCCCATATCCCCGAGGCAATGATGCTCTCCAGGCAGCGGCGGATGACAGTCTTAGGACCGAGGGGAAGGAGCTGTTTGGACCGGCCCATCCTGCGCGACGACCCCGCCGCAAGAACGATCGCCGAGACCTGTGGGGGCATGCTCTCTCCTGTGCTGGATGATCTGGGCCATGATGCTCACGGCGATCTCCTCGGGTGTGACCGACCCGATGGGAATGCCCGCGGGGATGATGACGCGGGCTATGTCCTCCTGCGGGAACCCGGCGGCCTTGAGCGCATTGATGAGGAGGCCCTTCTTCCTTCTGCTCCCGAGCAGACCGACGTAGCCGGCCGCGGTCCTGAGTGCCGCCTGGACAGCGTCGAAGTCGTGGTTGTGCCCGCGCGTCGCAATGACGAGATACGTGCCCCGGTCAACGGGAACACGGGTAAAGACCTCGGGGAACTCGCTCACGACAAGCTCATGGGCGTCGGGGACATTGTCCCGGTTCGCGAACTGCGCCCGGTCGTCGGCAACCGTCACCTGGAAGCCGGCAAAGCGGGCAAGCTTTGCCAGGGCTTTGCTCACATGACCGGCGCCAAGGATGACCAGCCGCGGATCGGCAAGCACGGGCTCAATGTAGACCGTCACTGTTCCGCCGCAGACCAGCCCGCCCTCCTTCTCGTTCAGTTCGAAGGGCACCGTGCGCGGTTGGGCGTCCTGCATCGCCATGCGCGCGTAGGCGACCACATCGGCCTCGATGCATCCGCCGCCGAGCGTGCCCAGGAGCGTACCGTCATCGCGCACCAGCATCTTGGCGCCCTGTTTCTGCGGCGATGAGCCCTTGCTCTCAACGATGGTCGCGAGCGCGGACGGCCTGCCGAGCTTTTTCAGTCTCACGATCTCCTCAAAGATATCCATGGAGAGCAGTTCCTTCATCGGTATTGAAGTCCTCTGCAGCAAGACTTCGGCGAGCTCAGTCGAGTCGCTGCGGGGAATATCTCCTGGATTCGACAGGAATATCACGGTGCCTGTGCTCCGCCAAAGAACTTCTCGGCCGGGCAACCGATCTCCCGTTGCTTGCAGTATTTGCATGCGATCTGACCCCTGACGAAGGCGGTGCCGCCCAGAGAGAGCGCCACGAGCAGGACCATTCCCGCCGCCACCGGCCATGAAAAACTCCGAACGAGGAGGATGATTCCTCCAATGAGCGGCAGGAGCATGATCAGCATGTCAGGGATCAGCGCTGTCCAGGTAATGCTCATGCGGGCGAATGTCCCCGGGTCGCCCTGGGGGAAGAGGTAAGCGCTGATCTTCCCCCTTCCCAGGCCGCACACCTTCCCATAGTAGCAGCAGTTCACACAGCTATGCCTCATTACCCGGACTTCGAAGTAGGCGCAATAGAGCAGGTAGACCGCTGCGACGACAGGCCCGAGACCAGTAAGGATCAGCGCACCGAGCGCATAGATCGAGATGGTCACGAGAACAGTGACAGCGACCAGCGGCGCGGGAAAATTCTCGTATGTCCGGACCTCTCCCATGACCGGCCCCTTTCCGGGAAAGCGGTCCCGGTCTTCTCTGCCGTAATGATCATTGATCCGCATTCATCCGCGAAGATCCGCGTCCAATGTTTTCGTGTCTCTATCCGTAACTCCCCTGCCAACAAGTTCACCGGGCACACAGAGAACGGCAGGCATTGAGCCCTAGCAGTCCTTCCTCGGTGACCTCGGCGTCCTTTGTGGCGAACGGGTCTTATGCTTTCATTGCGGCCAGTACGGCCGCCGGCGTCATCGGCAGGCTCCGCAGCCGCGCGCCCGTGGCCGCGAAGACCGCGTTGGCCACCGCCGGCGCAATGGGCGGCACGCCGGGCTCGCCGATCCCGCCCAGTGGGTCCTTGCCCGTCGTGATATGGACCTCGATCTCCGGCGTCTCGCTCATGCGCAGGAGGTCGTAGTCGCCGAAGTTCTGGGTCTTCACGCCGCCGTTCGCGAACTCCATCTTCTCCTTCAATGCGGCAGAGAGCCCCATGATGATGCCGCTCTCCATCTGGGCCTTCACCGTATCAGGATTGATAACCGACCCGCAGTCAACGGCGCAGGTCACCTTGTGCACCGTGATCTTACCGCTCGCTTTGTCCACCGAGACCTCGGCCACCTGTGCGACATAGGTCCCGAAGGAAAGATGATAGGCGATGCCCATTGCCTGGCCCTGCTTCGGCTTCTTGCCCCACCCCGCCTTTATTGCCGCGGTCTCGAGCACGCGTTTCGCCCGAGGGTGCTTCGCAAGGTGCGCAAGCCGGAACTCGAGCGGGCCCTTCCCGGCTGCGGCAGCGAGCTCATCGACAAAGGACTCGATGATGAATCCGTTGTGCGATGCGCCCACAGAGCGCCAGAAGCCGACAGGCACCGGCAGGTCGATGCGAACGTACTCGGCAAGAAGGTTCGGGACCTCATACTCAAGGTCCGTAACGCCCTCGACGGCCGCGTTGTCGATGCCGTTCTTCATCATGCCGGGGAAGACCCGGGCAAAGATGGACGGGCAGACGATCTTGTGGGACCACGCGGTCAGCCGCCCTTTGTCGTCCAGGCCCGCTTCGATCCGTGTATAGTTTCCCGGCCGGTAGACATCGTTCTGGATGTCCTCCTCCCGGGTCCAGATGAGCTTCACCGGCCTGCCTGCGGCCTTTGCGATCGACACCGCCTCCTCGGCGAAATCGGTCTCAAAGCGCCTGCCGAAGCCGCCGCCAAGGTAGGTCGTATGCACGAAGACCTGCTCGGGCTTGAGGCCCGAGATCTTCGCTGCCGCTGCCTGCACGCCGCCCTGGTTCTGCGTCGGCGCCCAGACATCGCACCGCTCCGGCGCGACCGAGGCCGTGCAGTTCATGGGCTCCATGGTCGCATGAGCAAGATAGGGAAGGAGGTAGAAGGAATCGATCTTCTTCGCTGCCGCGGCAAGCGCTGCCTTCACGTCGCCCTCGGTCTTCGCAGTCACTCCCGTCTCCTTCATCCTGGTCATCAGGTCCTGCTCAACGGTCCCGGTGCTGAGGTTCGCCATGGCCGGGTTCTGCCAGGTCGCTTTTAGCGCGTCCCTTCCCTTCCAGGCCGCGTCGATGCTCTCGGCGCAGACCGCGATGCCGCGGGAGATGCTGACCACGGCCTTCACTCCCTTAACCTGCTCTGCCGCAGCCTTGTCAAGGGTCGCCGGCTGCGCGCCGAACTGGGGCGGCCGGGCAATGGTGGCGTACAGCATGTTCGGAACGAAGGTGTCGATGCCGAAGTTCGCTTTGCCTGTGGACTTGTCCGGCACGTCCAGGCGCGGAACGGCCTTGCCGATGTACTTGAGCTGGGCATCCTTCTTGAGTGCAGGGTCCTTTGGCACGGTCAGCCGGGACGCCTCGAACACGAGCTTGCCGTAGGATAGGCCCTTCCCCGACTTCATGTTCCGGACCGTACCGTTCACTGCCGCGCACTCCCGGAGCGGAGCCTTGAGGGCCTCGGAGCCGGCAAGGACCAGCATCTCCCGCGCTGCCGCACCGGCCTTCCGGAGCGTATCGTGCATGTGCCGGATGCTGGTGCTCCCTCCGGTGGACTGCATGCCCCAGACAGGGTCCTTGTACTCTGCGCCTGCAGGTGCGGGAACGATCTTCACCTTCTTCCAGTCCGCCTCCAGTTCGTCGGCGATGATCATGGGCAGTGACGTGTAAATACCCTGGCCCATCTCGGACTTGTTCACGATCACGGTTATCGTGTCATCAGGCGCGATGCGGAGGTACACGTTCGGCTGGAAGGTCATGTCCTTCTCCGCTTCTGCGGCGGACAGGATGCGGATGCCCGACGGTATCAGGGAGGCAGCAAGGGTCAGGCCTGCGCCGGCCAGGGAGGTCTTCAGGAACTCGCGACGGGTAAAGGTCTTCATGGCCGCTTGCCCTCCTTTGCCGCGGTCTTCACGGCAAGTTTGATGCGCGGATAGGTCCCGCACCGGCAGAGATTGCCGTCCATGGCATTGGCGATCGCCCCATCCGAGGGGTTCGGGTCCCCTGCAAGGAACGCCGCAGCCTGCATGATCTGTCCGGACTGGCAATAGCCGCACTGGGGTACCTGCTCCTTGATCCACGCCTTGACAACAGGATGGCTGTCGGCAAGGCCTTCGATGGTCGTGATCTTTTTTCCCGCGGCAGCGGCAACGGTCGTCTGGCACGACCGCGCGGCCTTGCCGTCGATATGCACCGTGCAGGAGCCGCAGGCACCGATCCCGCATCCGAACTTGGTGCCCGTAAGCTTCAGGTGCTCCCGGATAACCCAGAGGAGCGGCACCTCGGGCCCCACATCCACCTGGTAGGCCTTCCCGTTGATATCAAGCGAGATCATAAGTTCGTTCTCCTTTCCGTTCTCCGGCGTTGGCAATGAGCTGATGGTCCAGGAAGTTGCATTCTATGCAATGAGATGAGGCGGCAGATACAATTAAGTTAAACAGAAGGGTAGGGCATTGTCAAGAAGGGCGAACAGGTACGGTGACGCGGTGGACCAAGCGCTTTGTTGTTGTCATTTGGGCGGTGAACGTTAAACGGTTCATCCAGGAGCGGGCGTATTCCCCGCAGCGACTCGACTGAACTCGCCGAAGTCTTGCCGCAGGGAGCACCAAGAGAAAGCTTTCCTGTTTTCTGATCTTTACCTTTGTACGTTATGCTGCATGCTGCTCGCATGCACTTTACGTCTTGCACCTTATACTTTGACCCTTTCACTCTGGACCTTGAGCCGTGTCTATCAAGCGAACTGCCCTGCGGCAAAGCCCGACGCCCAGGCCCAATGCAGATTGTACCCGCCGAGCTCACCAGTCACGTCCACCACCTCGCCGATGAAATAGAGCCCGGGCGCTTTCTTCGCCTCCATCGTTTTCGAGGAAAGCTCCTCCGTGTCCACGCCGCCTGCGGTCACCTCGGCGGTATCGTATCCCTCCGTGCCCTTGGGCAGCACGTTCCAGGCGTGGAGCTTGTCGGCAATAGCCTTTAATTCCCGGTCCGAGGTCTGGTCGAGCGGTTTCGAGGTCGTCATCTGGCCGCACCAGACCTCGGAGAACCGCTTCGGAAGGTGCTCCGCGAGCAGGTTGCGCAATTCCATCCTGCTCCGCCTTTTGGCTTCGAAGACCGCGAAGATGTCCGTGCCGGGAAGCAGGTCGATAAGGACCGGTTCGCCCGGCGTCCAATAGAGCGACGCCTGGAGCGCGGCCGGACCGCTCAAACCGCGGTGGGTGAACAGGACGCTTCCCCGGAAATGCTTGCCTCCACAGGAAACAGCCGCGTCGAGCGAGACCCCCGCCAGTTCCTTGAAGATCATCTGGGCCCGGCCCGGGAACACAAAGGGCACGAGCGCCGGGCGGAGAGCAACAACCTTGAGTCCGAATTGCCGCGCGATATCATGGCCGAAACCGCTCGCCCCAAGCTTCCCGTAGGAAAGCCCCCCGGTCGCTATGACCAGCGACTCGGACCGGAACACACCCTGATCCGTCATGACGGAGAACAAGCCCTCTTTTTCGATGCGGGTGACCCGGCATCCCAGCCGCTGCTCCACTCCTGTTTTTTCGCACTCCTGCCCGAGCATGGCAGCGATCTCGCGGGAGCTCTTGGCGCAGAACATCTGGCCCGCCTCTTTCTCATAATAGGCAATATGGTGTTTTTCGACGAGGGACAGGATGTCGCGGGGCGAGTAGCGTGCGAGGGCGGACCTGCAGAAGTGGGGGTTGCGGGAGAGGTAATGTTCGGGAGCGGCGCCCTGGTTCGTGAAATTGCACCGTCCGCCGCCGGAGATGAGAACCTTCGATGCTGCCTGTGCAGCGTGGTCCAGCACCAGCACCGACCGGCCGCGCCTGCCGCATTCAGCGGCGCAGAGCAGGCCGGAAGCGCCGGCGCCGATGATGATGACGTTCTTCCTTCTCTCTGTTGTCACGACGGTCACGGGGAATGAGGGCGGGCTGACTTCAGGCCTTCGTTACTTCCGGCGAATATCCCCTGCTTCGGCAGGGTTACTTCCTGGCCTGGTGGCAGCGCTTGCAGTAGGCGTTGTCGCCCATGGCAAACGCCTTCTTCCCGTTGTGGCAGAAGCCGCAGAACTTTCCCTCTTTCATAAACGCCATGACCATCTTGTCGCCGCCCTTCTTTGTCTGGAACAGCCCCGACGTGTGGCAGATGTCGCAGCTGAATCCCTTTTTTGAGTGCTTTGAGCCGTCAAAGGTGACGGGACCACTGGTGCCGCCGGGGAAGGTCAGCGTCAGGCCGTCGGGGATGGCCGGTGCGACTGCCGGGGCGAGAATGAGCGCCAGGGAAATCGCCAGTGCCGGGATGATGAGCTTGAACATTGTTTGCCTCCAGGGATATGGTCGTCTCATGTGATAGTATAGCATAGCGGAGGGCTGCGGAAAGCAATATTCTGTGGCAGGGGGGCCCGGTCGGAGCCCCGGCTACTCGTACCGCAGGGCATCTATAGGGTTGAGCAGGGAAGCCTTGTAGGCGTGGTAGAACCCGAAGAAGATGCCGATGAATCCGGAAAAGCCAAGGTCCGGCACGCTCGACAACGGGGATACGACCGTGGGCCAGCCGGAATAGGATTTTTCGTTACAGAAATTCTTTGCCGGGCGAGAGCAGGCGCTTCACTTCTTCTGTCTGCGTGCTCACAAAAAGCCAGACTGCGGCGAGGCTCTGAAAATGAGCACCGTTGTCCCGGAACAAAAAAACGTGCGGTTTTCTGATACGATCGAGGATGGTCTTCAGGCCGTCCATGGAGTCACCATGGAGAATATTGGATTATTTCAATAGGTATGTCGAGCGCAAGCGCTGCGCGATGATGCCGTTTGGGTGGTTCATTCGCATCAGCCCCGGGAGCGCACCATTTCGGTCAGAATCTTTCGAATGCATCGTCCTGTTTAGCGTGAATCGGGCCCATGTCAAGTGCAACCCCAAGCCATCGTCCGTTGTTTTTGATGCCCGCTCCCGTCGCTCGCTTCCCGGCCTGTTCTGCGGGGACTGCCCTCTGGTCCTTGACCCGGATGTTCGCAATCCTCTTGTGATCATCCTTGTCGGACATTTTGAAGGAAGAAACCGTTGCCAGGAGCTGCTCAGCCTGGGAGGAGAGCCCCTCCGCAGTTGAAGCCATCTCTTCCGAAGCCCCCGCATTTTGCTGAATGACCTTGTCAAGCTGCTGAATAGCCCTGTTGATCTGTTCCGCGCCGGTGTTCTGCTCAGCGCTTGCGGCGCTGATCTCCATCACCATCTCTGCGGTCTTCTGAATATCCGGAATAATCCGGTTCAGCAATTGACCTGCCTGGTCGGCTACCTCGACGCTCGTCAAGGACAGCATGTTTATCTCCCCAGCAGCAGCCTGGCTTCGCTCCGCAAGCTTCCTTACTTCCGACGCCACGACGGCGAATCCTTTTCCATGCTCTCCGGCGCGCGCTGCTTCGATTGCCGCATTTAATGCCAGCAGGTTTGTCTGCCGTGCAATCTCTTCGATAAAGGATATCTTGCCCGCGATTTGCTTCATTGCCGTCACTGTTTCTCCAACGGCCTTGCCGCCTTCTTTCATGCTTTCGGCCGCTTTCAGCGCGATTTTCTCCGTCTGCTGCGCGTTTTCGGCGTTGTGGCGGATATTGGCGACCATTTCCTCCATGGACGAAGAGACTTCCTCAACCGAGGAGGCTTGTTCCGACGCGCCGCCGGAGAGGATTTCCGAACCTGAAGCGATCTGTTCGGCATGGGTGGAAGTCCCTTCAGCGCTTTCCCGTATTTTTCCTATCAGGTCTTTCAGGTCCCGGATCATCTCGTTGATCATCCTCCCCAACTCACCGAGTTCATCCTGAGACCGAACCGGGATCTCCTTCGTGAGGTCTCCGGCCGCGACCTGCTTCACAACGCGTACAGCAGAATCTGCGGGCAGCACAACCATCCTGCGGATCATGAGGTAAATGGTGCCGGCGAGCACGACAATGATTCCCACGCTCGCCCCGAGGAGCATTCCTATTATTCTCTTGGTTTCCCGTCTGATGGCCTCCCTCGAGAATCCCATGGTCACCGTGCCGATCTTTTTCCCATCAACCTGAACATCCGACGTCACGACCAGGACCTCCAGGGCCGTGGAGACCTTTTCCACGAGGAACCGCACATCTTCGCTTTTCTCCCCTTTCAGGAGTTCCCCTGTTTCCTTTTCGTTCAAACTCGCCACCGCGCTGGACAGCACCTGCCCCGGCTGATCCGATACGAACGTGAACACCATGTCGCGCGCCGCAGATGCCTCGGCAATCAGGCTGTCGATCGCTACGCTGTCTTTAAAGAGAATGGGGTCGGACAGATTCTTGGCCAGGAAAAAACCGAGCTCATGACCACGGGCCTCAAGCGCTCGGACTTGCGCGGAATACAGATTCCGGGCAATAAGGATCGAACTGATGATCATGATGACGGTGATGACCACCGCCATGGCCAGCACGAGCTTGGCGCCTATACTTTTACCGATCCTTGCCTGCAGTAGTTTTTTCATCGCTTCCTCCTAGCTCAGGCCACCCTCTCAGCTGTTTCGAAAGCATGCCTTGCTGTCGCCTTATGAGCTCCTTGCCGAGGTGTTGCACAAAATTGCACAAAACAGGGGCGAGCACCCCCTGTGTGCGTGTTCCATCAGTTCCTGCCAGATCAGAATCCGGCCTGCAGCATCGTCGTGACCGTCGTAAAGTCCTGGGATGCGGCGGCTTCCTCCTCCTTAAAATCGGTAACGGCATATTGAAGCGTCAGCCTGAGATTCTGCCCCTTGATCAGGTAATTGAGCCCCAGCGCTTTCCAGTTGAGCTCCTGGGCATAGACGCCGTTCAGCAGCGCAAAATTCCACTGTTCGTAACGGAGAAAAGGCTGGAGCTGGCCGGGACCGATATTTTTGACAAAGAGGTAGCCGGCTTTTGCGTACCACCCTTTTTTGTCGCCGTCGACACCCACGCTTTCGGGATCGGGGCTGCTCCCCTGATAGGCATTGTCGAAGCTTGTCTTCATATACGCTCCGGACAGCGTTGCTGAACCAGAAACGCCTACGGGATATTCCAGGAAAACGTCCGCCGTCCAGGCCGAATAATTTTTCTCGCCTGTCTTGGCTGTCACATCACTGTAGACCGCACCGGGCTCATACTGCGCTCCGGCGCCGATCGTAAAGATCATCTTGTTTCCCAGATACGTGCCGCTGTAGCCGAAGGCGTTTTCCGGATCGAGCAATGCAAAATGGACCCTGCCTGTATAGCGGGGCGAGCTCTCGGGGGCATTGGTAGTTTCCTGCCCCTCCTGAATGGCGGCAAAATACTGAAGCTTATCATGGGCCAGGCTTCCCCATGCCGTGATGCCCGTGTCCCTGGTTCTGGCCATAGGGGTCGCGATGAACAGGGAGCGGTCAAGCGTAAGGGAGCTGAAACATCCCTCCAGCACTTCGCGGGTAAAAGGGATCTTGGATCTTCCTATAACCAGGCGAAAGGAATCATCAAGGTCGGCGGTTACATAGGACTCCAGCACTTCAAACTCATTTACCGGTTCCACGGCCACGTCAACGGGACCGATGCTCCGCGGTCCTGACTGCTCAAGTTTGAAGGAATAGCCCAGGACGTCAGACGCCTGGCCGGTAATGGAAAGACGGTTGCGCCTAAAATAAAAATCCGTCGTCGCTTTCGTTCCGTCGACCCCCGATCCCGTATCCCTCCACTCGCCATAGAACTGTGTCTGGAAATTGAGCCTCATGAAGGCGGTTTCGCTCAATTTGATCGTTGCCCCCTCCGGCGGAAGGCACGGCTCTTTCGTTTCAGCGGCACCGGGTCGCTGCATCACAAACAGAAGAAGAATAAGACCGCTGAACAGGGTCAGCGCCGTTTTTCGTGTTCCGGATGTCATAATGCCTCCTTATTGCTGGTCAAAAGTCGCCATGCTCCGTCTCGCTGTTCGTCGGACTATCGGTCCCCCCCATGCCAATGCATCAGCATCCTGCGGGAACCGAGCCTGCCCCTCCGCCGGAACCTCCGCTGCCCGAATTCATGTATGCCTTATCCGCCTCCTCGACCCGGTTGGCGTCGGTATCGAAGGAGTTCGGCGTATTGGTGCAGGCTGTCGTACCGCCATTTGAATTCGTTACCGAAGTACCATTTGCCGAATATGCGGCTGAACAGACAGTGCCGTCCGCCGTATACTGTTCTATATTCTTTCTGGCCGTTGCAGTGAAAGTCCAGGTATCGTTCAGCGAATGGCCTGTCCCTGCTGCGAACGTAACGAAAACCCCATTAATCAGTGGCTGGGGAGATCCCGCCGTTATGGCGACATTTGCTCTCGATGAAGTTGTCCCGCTGACGATCCAACTAAATGTATCCGTAACACCGCCAGTCGAATCTATCTTCACAACATATGTCGAATCTGCGGTACCGGTGAATGTGCCGCTCGTCGTTAAATCATTCTGGGTAGCGGTAGAAGTTACCGCACTCAGTGGCAATGATTCGAAGTTATAATTAATGAGGTCACTCCTGCCGGCAATGTCCGTTCTCCAGGGCGAACTGGCATTCAGTTGACCTTTCATATTGGTATTGCCCGACAGTTGTCCCCACTGAACCCAGGAGCCATCATATATCGCAGCAGGCCAGCCGAGTATGCCGTCGAGCACAAAGAATGCTACTGCACCTTGAAATCCGACTTTGCAGTAGACATAAGCGGTTTTTGTGCTGTCCAGACCGATTGACGTGAAGCTGGCCACGAGCTGGTCGGAAGTATTGAAAATGTTAGTGGTCCCGTTATACAGAGTGGTGGCAGCAAGCGCCTGGGCGCCACGAATGCGGCCTTCAAAAACGGTGTAATCAGTAGATGCTGCAGGCGGCGGGCCGGGGGCAAATACCCCGCTTGTGGAGCCCCGGTTCCCGGCATAAGAACCGGGGGCAGTGGCAGCACTTCTGTCGTCGATCGGCAGGACATTGGGTATTTTGCCGTCCGCGTAATCGATCATTTCGGAAAGCGAGACCCTGAGGTCGTCCCGCAGCGCGCGGTTGCTTTTTACGCTGTAGCCGGACCGGGCGACAACCGGCGGCAATCCAGCTTCGAGACCGTACGTTGTATTCCACGTGCCGTTCAGGCCGTCCAGGACCTTGAGCCTGTTCTTCGGAAATCCCCAATAGCGGAACGTGAAATATGCACGTGTAGCGTACACCAGGTTAGGCGCTGTAAAGACCACCGTCGTATTGCCATCGATGCCGTATCTCTGGACCAGGTCGTCCATCCGGGAGCCGTCCAATACCTCGTTGGTCGATGCGGCGACACCCTCGGTTCTTGTCTGGCTTATGTCGAGGGAATCAACAAAGAGAGCGCCGGGCACGTGACCCGCCGTGTACGTTGCATACGAATTAATATCGAGGATGACGACCCGGTCATAGCCGGTGCTGTTCACTTTTCCGGAATAGATCCAGGATTGGAGCGTTGAAGCGGAGATGAGCGGCGAACCGGTCTGCGTGGTCGACGCTTTTTCATAATCACCGCCGCAGCTCACGAAAAAAAGCACCGTTATGAACACGGCAAGGAGTGACGCCGCGATCACCATTTTACGTTTATTCTCTATCCTATTCATTGCCGTTTCCTCCCTTGGAGCAGATCACTTTTTCGCAAGCGGATATCCTGAGTCTTTCCAGGCCTTCAGTCCGCCTTTCATGTACGCCGCGTTGGAATAGCCGATATCCTTCATCGCTTTTACCGCAAGCGGAGAGCGCGTCTCGAATTCACAGTAGACGATGATCCTGGCCGACTTATCCGGAGCAATTTTATGCAGATGATGCTCCAGAACGCGCGGTGAGAGGCCTACGGCGCGGGACAGGTTCTCAGCCCCCGGAATATGGTCCACAACAAATTCCTTCATATCACGAATATCGAGCAGCACGGCTTTATCTTTTCCGTCCACGATGCCCTTTACCTCTTGGACTGCCACGCTCTTTGCCGCAGCTCTCGCCTCGTCCAGGAGCTGTTCCGTGGACTTTTCGGCTGCTGCCGCATTTGTGAAGCCGGTAATGATCATCACAAAAACAGACAGGGTAACGATGATGGTTTCGATGTACCTTCTTTTCACAAACTGCAGCCCTTGAACGGTGTTCATCTCTCTCCCCCTTTTAAGGTATTTAACAAAGCAACTGACAGACTTTATTAAGACGGGATCGGTCATTACAAAAAATAAAAGTTATCATCATGATCAACGGTAATAATATCATAAATTAAATTTGATGGTCTCGTAAAAGATCTTTAATTCGTGTTCTCGCGTTATGAGCAGCTCCTGTTCTCAGAATTTGTTTTTCCCGGAGATCCCCGATCAGCGGATTGCCATTCGAGTAACCATACAGAACGCAAAAAAAGGGGGCTCCTTGAGAAAGGAGACCCCCTGCATTTCTACTGTTCAAGCGGATACCCTCCACCATAAATTGTCTGCGCAGGCTTTCCTGGGGAGTATATTTTCATGTTGGTCGCAGCATTCCATGACATCATCCCGAAACGAAGGGAAAATGCGTCATATCCCATTACGTTCAAAATTGATGTTGTCATCGCTGCCGTCTGGCCGGAATAGCAAACGACGAGAATCGGTTTGTCCGTGGGATAGTCGACGAGATTCTCGGGTTTTGCGACGAGCGCGAACGGTACATTGACAGCGCCCGGGATATGGCCGATCGCATAATCGGAAGCCGACCGGATATCGAGAACAAAGAAATCGCTCAAATCGTCATAAGGATTCTCCGGATCGTTGATGCCATCGGTAAACGTCGATGCAAAGATCGTGCGTCCCGGGCCGCTGAAGAATTCATCTGCATATTTTGCGATCCTGGCGAATTGACCCGGGGGGATCGGCGCTTTTGACTTCATTGCACAGGCAACTTCCCCGATTTCTTCATCTGCAAATGCCAGGGGTGTTGCAATTGCAAAAAGCAACAGCACTAATACAAAGATACACTTTTTCATAGTCTCCTCCATTGTAGCAGAAATGTTTTTGGCCCGGGCCCCTATTATGGTTATTTCACCCCCCTTGTAATTCATTTGAGGCCATACGCCAAAAGTATTAGAAACATACAACAGAATGGTAGCAATAGATATAGACCTTGTCAAATCAAAATTTTGCAACTTATGGTATATATTTTGCATCTATATGCTATGACGGATACAGTAAAATGCTGAAAAATTTGGCATTCTAGCCAACATCAGCAGACGGGTTCGAGAGCTTGGGTTAGCTTCGACAGCATGGTCTCGCTATCCTGCCCGGGAATCTGAAATGGATTTTATTCGTATCGGAGGGCGTCGATGGGGTTTAACAGAGAGGCCTTATACGCAGGATAGAACCCGAAAAAAATGCCGATGAACCCGGAAAAACCGAAGGCCAGCGCGATCGACAGCGGGGACACGACCGTGGGCCAGCCGGAGACCGAGGAAAGGACCATTGCGGTGGACACACCGGCGATGATGCCGATGATGCCGCCGATGAGCGACAGCGTGAGCGCCTCGATGATGAACTGGAGCCGGATGTCCCAGGTCTTGGCGCCGATGGCCATGCGGATGCCGATCTCGCGCGTCCGCTCCGTGACCGACACGAGCATGATGTTCATGATGCCGATGCCGCCGACGAGGAGCGAGACCGACGCGATGGCCCCGAGCAAAAGGGTCATGACCTTGGTGGATGCTTCCCGCGCCTGCATGAGCTGGGTAAGGTTGCGGACCGTGAAATCGTTGTCCTGTTTCGGACCGATGCGGTGGCGCTGCTTCAGCAGCTCGGTGATCTGCTGCTCCGCGGCGGCAAGGTCCTCGGAGCTCTTCGCCTTGACCGAGATGATGCGCACCATGCCGGGGAACTGGGTGCCGAAGAGCTTCTTCTGGGCCGTGGTGATCGGGACCATGATCGTGTCATCCTGATCCTGCCCCCGTGCATCCTGCCCCTTCGGGGCCAGGACGCCGACCACGGTAAAGGGCAGGTTCTTGATCCTGATCGCCTGACCCACGGGGTCCTGGTCCCCGAACAGATTGTCCACCACGGTCTGGCCCAGCAGGGCGACCTTGGTCGCGCTCTTCACGTCCTGGCTGGTGAAGGATCGCCCCGCAGTCAGCTGCCATTCACGGATATCCAGCATGGACGGCGTCGTGCCGAGAATGCCCGTGGACCAGTTCATATGGCTGAACACGACCTGAGCGGTGCCGCTGTGAGTCGGCGCCACGGCTTCCACGGCCGGGCACTCCCGCAGGATCGCCTCGGCATCGGCCATGGTGAGCGTGGGTTGCGTACCCGCGCCCATGCGCACGCCCCCGGAGGTCGTGGCGCCGGGCAGGATAATCAGCAGGTTGCTTCCCATGCTCGATATCTGCTCGGCGATCTTTTTGCTCGCGCCTGCTCCCACGGCGACCATGGCGATCACCGCGCCCACACCGATGATGATGCCGAGCATGGTGAGGCCTGAGCGCATCTTGTTCACCCGGAGCGCCCGGATCGAGATCTTGAAGGTGGAGGGGATGTTGATCATAGTGAACCTATTGCGAATTTCGGATTGCGAATTGCGGATTGAAAAACCAAAACAACAATATGCAAACCCGTTGTTATGAGAATTGCATCCATCAAGCTTGCCCTTGACAGTTTCCTCCGTTGTTGAACACTTTTATTCCGCAATCCGAGATCCGCAATCCGCAAT
>Ga0102851_10000148_pt1 | contig 29759 bp, 25 predicted proteins | sample Mud3Dept3metaG_FD_79558 | JGI IMG/M metagenome (GOLD analysis project Ga0102851, IMG submission 79558) | Freshwater wetland microbial communities from Ohio, USA, analyzing the effect of biotic and abiotic controls - Mud 3 Core 4 Depth 3... | ecosystem: Environmental > Aquatic > Freshwater >... | reverse complement strand
GTGAGGCTCGAGCTGGCCGGCGTCCGCAGCGCGGAAATCGCGGTGACCGTGGACGGCGACATCCTGCGGATCCGTGGCGTGCGGCGCCCGCGCGTCGACGACGGCGCCCAGCGGCTGCACCAGATGGAGATCGCGAGCGGTCCGTTCGAGCGCGCGATCCGGATCGGAATCCCCTTCGAGCGGGAGCGCGTGACGGCGTCGCTCGAAGAGGGTCTGCTGCGCGTCGTGCTGCCGAAGAAGCCGTCCGGCCCGCGCAGGATCGGGATCGAACCGGAACGCAGAAGCACTGGATGAGAGAGGAGCAGCACGTGAGCGAGCCCGGCGTGGGCGCGCAGGGAACGGAAGTTCGGGTCGGCGTGGGCGGCGATGGGGGGGACGTGCGGGTCGAGATCCCCGAAGTCCTGCCGGTGTTGCCGCTCAAGAACACCGTCCTCTTCCCGTACCTGCTGTCGCCGCTGCTGGTCAACACGACCCGCAGCAAGCGGCTCATCGACCACGTGCTGGTGACGCCCGAACGCCTGTTGATCGCGCCGGCCGTGCGCCGGGCGGTGGAAGGCAGTCCCGGCGCCGACGACGTCTTCAGCGTCGCGACGGTGCTGCGCATCGTGAAGATGCTGAAGTTTCCCGACGATTCGTACCGCCTATTGGTGCAGGGCGTGGCGCGCGCGCGCGTCGAGGAGTTCGTCGCGACGGAACCGTTCCTCAGTGCTCGTGTGCAGCGCCTCGAAGAAGTGGGCGATCGCGACTCCGTCGAGATCACCGCGCTGCAGCGCAACGTCGCGCAGAGCTTCGCCGCCTTCGTGTCGGAGAGCCCGAAGCTCTCCGACGAATTGCAGGTGCTCGCCTCGAACCTCGACGACCCCGGCCGCCTCGCCGACCTCGTCGCCTCGAACCTCGACCTCGATGTCGCGCAGAAGCAGCACGTGCTCGAGACCAACGACGTGGGCGAGCGCCTGCGCACGGTGCTGGCGGAGCTGTCGCGTTCGCGCGAGGCGCTCACCATCGAGGCCGAGATCCGCGACAAGGTTCAGAGCGAGATGGGCAAGACGCAGCGCGAATACCTGCTGCGCCAACAGCTCGACGCGATCCGCAAGGAACTCGGCGAGACGATCGACGACGGCGCCGAGGGCGATCGCCTGCGTGAACGCGTCGAGGCCGTGGGCATGCCCGAGGACGCGCTGAAGCAGGCGCGTCGCGAGCTGGAACGCCTCGGCACGACGCCGCCCGCCTCGGCGGAATACGGCGTGATTCGCACCTACCTGGAGTGGATGGTCGACCTGCCGTGGTCGAAGCAGACGGAGGATCGCCTCGACGTCCCCGAGGCCAAACGGATCCTCGACGAAGACCACTACGACCTGGAAAAGGTGAAGGACCGCATCCTCGAGTTCATCGCGGTGCTCTCGCTGAAGCGCGATCTGAAGGGGCCGATCCTCTGCTTCGCGGGTCCGCCGGGAACCGGCAAGACGTCGCTCGGCCGCTCGATCGCGCGCGCGCTCGGGCGCGAGTTCGTGCGCATTTCCCTGGGCGGAATGCGCGACGAGGCCGAGATCCGCGGCCATCGCCGCACCTACGTCGGCGCGCTGCCCGGCCGCATCGTGCAGAGCCTGCGCAAGGCGAAGACGCGCAATCCCGTCTTCCTGCTCGACGAGATCGACAAGGTCGGCCAGGACTTCCGCGGCGATCCGTCGTCGGCGCTGCTCGAAGTGCTCGACCCGGAGCAGAACCATACATTTAGCGACCACTATCTCGAAGTCGCCTTCGATCTTTCGCAAGTGCTCTTCATCGCCACCGCCAACTGGATGGACCCGGTGCCGCCTGCGCTCCGCGACCGCATGGAGGTCATCGAGCTGCCCGGCTACATCGAAGAGGACAAAGTGGAGATCGCGCGGCGCTACCTGCTGCCGCGCCAACGCGCGCAGAACGGCGTCGCCGACGTCGCGCTCGAGGTGCCCGACGAGACGCTGCGAGCGCTGATCCACTCGTACACCCGCGAAGCCGGTGTGCGAAACCTGGAGCGCGAGATCGGCTCGGTGTGTCGCAAGGTCGCGCGGCGAGTCGCCGAGGAGGGCGCTTCCGGTGCGATCACGGTGCACCCCGCGGATCTCGACGGCCTGCTCGGGCCGGTGAAGTTCGAGCCCGAGCTGGCGGAACGCGCCGGCATGCCCGGCGTTGCCGTCGGGCTGGCGTGGACACCCGCGGGCGGCGACATCCTGTTCATCGAGAGCACGCGCATGCCCGGCAAGGGAGGCATCAAGCTCACCGGCTCGCTCGGTGACGTGATGCGCGAATCCGCCGAAGCAGCGCGCTCGTGGCTGCGTACGCAGGCCTCCTCACTCGCCATCGACGACAAGAGCTTCGAGAGTTCCGACGTGCACCTGCACGTACCGGCCGGCGGTGTGCCGAAGGACGGGCCGTCGGCGGGCGTGGCGATGGTGACGTCGCTCGCGTCGCTGCTCACGGGTCGCCTCGCGCGCCCCTTCGTCGCGATGACTGGCGAGATCACGCTGCGCGGCAAGGTGCTGCCGGTGGGCGGCATCAAGGAGAAGGTGCTCGCCGCCAAGCGCGCCGGGATCCTCGAAGTCGTGCTGCCCGAACGCAACCGCCGCGACGTGGACGAAATCCCGAAGCACCTGATCGAAGGGCTCGACCTCTCCTACGTCGGCACCATCGACGAGGCGCTCGGCAAGACGCTGGCGCCGGTCGCGGCATGAAGCGCGCGCTCGTCGCGGCCGGCGCGCTCGCGCTCGGCGGCTGCGTCAGCCCGACTCTGCACCAGGCGACACTCGACGAGCGCGATGCGCTGCAAGCGCGCAACGAGCAGCTCGAAGCGTCGGTGCAGGCGCTGTCGAGCGAGCGCGATCGGCTCGCCGGCGATCTCGAAGACCTGCGGGTGCGGCACGAGGTGAGCGCGCGCGACACCGAGATGCTGCGCGGGATCGAGGGCCGGCTGCCCGCCTGTGAAACCGGACTCGCCGACAAGACCGCGAAGCTCGACCAGCTCCAGGTCACCTACGAAGGGCTCGTGAAGGACCTCGAGGCCGAGGTCGCGGCGAGCAACACGCAAATCGACCAGCTGCGCGAAGGGCTGCGCACGAGCCTGCCCGCGGAACTGCTCTTCACGTCGGGCTCCGCCGAGCTCACCGAAGAAGGCGCGCGCGTGCTCGCCGATCTGGCGAAGGATCTGCGCGGCGACGTCTACGCGCCTTATCAGATCCTCGTCGAAGGCCACACCGACGGTGTGGCGATCCGCGGCGCGCTCGCGGAGCGCTTCGCGACGAATTGGGAGCTGGCCGGAGCACGCGCCGCGCGCGTCGTGCGGGCGCTCGAGGAGGCGGGCATCGACGGCGCGAAACTCGCCGCGGTGTCGCGCGGCGAGAAGCAGCCGGTGGCGCCCGACGCTTCGCCCGAGGGTCGCGCCGCCAATCGCCGCATCGAGATCCGCCTGCTCCCGCTGCCCGGTACCAGGCCGGCGACCGCGCCCCCGCCGCTCCGGAAGGCCGGCGGCGGAACCACGAGTCCCGCTCCGAAGCCGCAGTGAACCCCGGCGCGCGCGCGCGGCTCACGGCGATCTTTCGCGCCGCGCTGGCGGCCGTCGACGCCGAGGCGGCGGTGCGCCGCGCGCTACATCGCAACGGCGCGCAGCTCGGGATCGCGGGTCGTGCGATTGCGCCGAAGGCACGGCTGGTCGTGGTCGCCGCTGGCAAGGCGGCCGCCGGAATGGCGGCGGGCGTCGAGGCGGTGGCGGTGGATCGCATCGCCGCGGGGCTCGCCGTCACCAAGGACGGACACGGGCGCGCGCTCTCGCGCGTCGCGCTGCGCGAGTCGAGTCACCCCGTGCCGGATGCGCGCTGCGAAGCGGCCGCGCGCGAGCTGCTCGCGATGGCAGCTTCCGCCGATCCGGACGACGTGTTGTTGGTGCTGCTCTCGGGCGGCGCATCTTCGCTGCTCGCGTGTCCGCAGCCGGGACTCACGCTCGACGAGGTCGCGAGGACGACCGCCGCGCTACTCGCTGCGGGCGCCGACATCCGCGAACTGAACAGCGTCCGCAAGCACCTGGTCGAGGTGGCGGGCGGGCGCCTGGCGCGCGCGGCGGCCGCCAGGCGCATCGAGGTGCTGATCGTCTCCGACGTGCTCGGCGACGCGCTCGACGTGATCGCGTCGGGCCCGTGTACACCCGACCCCTCCACGTTCGCCGACGCGCTCGCCGTACTCGAAGCGCACGCGCTGCGCGAGCGCGTTCCCCCGCGCGTGCTCGCACACCTCGAAGCCGGCGTACGCGGCGCGCGCGCGGAGTCGCCGAAGCCGGGCGATCCGGGCTTTGCGCGCGTACACGCGACGATCGTCGCATCGCTCGGTGATGCGCTGCGCGCGGCCGGCGCGGCGGCGCGCGCACAGCAGCTACACCCGGTCGTCGTGAGCGCGATGCTGCACGGCGAGGCGCGCATCGCGGGGCGCCGGCTCGCTGCGCTCGCGCGTTCGCTCGCGCCCGCGAGGGCTCCCACGTGTCTGCTGGCCGGTGGCGAGACGACCGTCACGGTGCGCGGGGCCGGCGTCGGCGGGCGCTCGCAGGAACTGGCGCTCGCGGCGGCGATCGAACTCGCGGGGTGCGACGACGCCGTCCTGCTCGCGGCGGGCACCGACGGCAGCGACGGACCCACCGACGCGGCGGGCGCCTTCGCCGATGGCGGAAGCGTCGCGCGGGCCGCGTCGAGGGGCGCGGACGCAGCCCGCGCTCTGGCGGACAACGACGCCTACGCCTTCTTCGCGGCAGAGGGCGGCCTCATCCGCACCGGACCCACCGGCACCAACGTGATGGACCTGGTGCTCTTCGAAGTGCAATCTCGCGCGGTCTCGTGAGGCGAATCTCCCCTTTCCCATTGCGTCAGAGAGCGTGTACGATTCCCCGCCGCGCCACGGCAGGCGCGTTCGAACCCGTCGAAGTCGATTCCATTTCATCGGATTCCACTTCATCGGATTCCACGTGATCGAACTGGGAACCAACTCGAAATCTGGAGGAATGCCCGATGCCGATTCTCCGCCGTCGTCCGGCCGCGCTCGTCGCAATCGTCGCGATCGCCACCGTCTTCGCCTGGATCGCGCCCGAGGCCGCGCAAGCGCAGGCCACCGCGGGCAAGAAGAAGACGGAGGGCTGCATGGTCAGCTACGACGCCGCTGGCGGCGCGCTCGTCGTGAAGGACAAGAAGAACAAGAAGGAGGAGACCTTCAAGGTCAAGCAGGGCACCTCGGTGCTCGACAAGACCGGCACCTCGGTGGCCAAGAACGGCCGTGGCGCGAAGCTCGCCGACCTCGAAGCCAATCGCCCGGTGATCGTGTACTGGATGCCGCAGGGCGAGGACAAGTTCGCGTCCAAGGTCGACGCGCCGGATGCGATCGATTCGGAGACCGGGAAAGTCGATCCCGACATCATGGAAGACGCCGGTTGCAAGACCGAGTAGCCAGTCGGCCGCGCGCCGTCCTGCACGGGAGCTCTCAGAGGTTGCAGTGGGAACGTGCGCCGCGTCCCGGTGCGCGACTCTGCGCGGGCGCGCTGGCGGTCCTCGTCGCTCTAGCCGGCGCCATGCCGGTGCGCGCCGCGGACGAAGGGAAGAGCGAGCGCTCGAACGGAAAGTTCGTCTCCTACGACGCCGCCAGGCAATCGATCGCGATCAAGGAAGCCGGCAGGGAACAGACCTACCAGGTGAAAGCCGAGGGAAGCGTCCTCACCCGAACCACGCTCACGATGAACGGCAAGGTCGCGAAGTTCGAGGACCTGAAACCGGGAATGATCGTGATCGTGTACTGGAAGCCCGACACGGCCGACGCCAACAAGCGAAATGCCCGCAAGGTGGATGCGCCGAAGGTCCCCAAGGAGTTCCAGGAGGACGTCGACGCCGCGGAGAAGGCGGAGTCGGGATAGGCCGGTCCCGAGCGGGCGCAGGCCAGTGATGTGCAGGCAGGCGGGGACGGGGCTCGAGTTCGTCCCCGCGGTCGTTTGGCGCTCGCGCGTTGCGGTGAGACGGCGTCGCGCGAACTCCCGCCGGCCGCGCTGCCGGGGCGCCTTCGGATTCTCTATACAGAGGGCCGGTTTTTCGGCCCGGCCGACCGCCGAGAGCCGCGACCCAAGGAGCCGCCCGATGAGTTACGCGAAAGAACTCGAGTCCACCGCCAAGTCCCTCGTCGCGCCGGGCAAGGGCATCCTCGCCGCCGACGAGAGTACCGGCACGATCAAGAAGCGCTTCGACAAGATCAAGGTCGAGAACACCGAAGACAACCGCCGCAACTACCGCGAAATGCTCTTCACCACGAAGGGCTGCGAGGAGTTCGTGAGCGGCGTGATCCTCTTCGACGAGACGCTGCGCCAGAAGGCGTCGGACGGGACGCCGCTCGCGCAGATCCTCACCAGCAAGGGCATCATCCCGGGCATCAAGGTGGACAAGGGGCCGACCAAGCTCGCGGGTAGCGCCGACGAGCAGATCACCGACGGTCTCGACGGCCTGCGCGCGCGACTGGTCGAGTACCGCAGCCTCGGCGCGCGCTTCGCCAAGTGGCGCGCCGTACTCTCGATCGGGGACGGCAAGCCCAGCGACCTTTGCCTGCTCACCAACGCCCACGCGCTCGCGCGCTATGCAGGACTGTGCGTGGACGAGGGGCTGGTGCCGATCGTCGAGCCCGAGATCCTGATGGACGGCACGCACACCATCGAGCGTTCGCACGAGGCGACCGAGCGCGCGCTGCATTTCGTGTTCGACGCGCTGGCCCAGCAGCTCGTCCCGCTCGAGCAGATCCTGCTCAAGCCGAACATGGTGCTCTCGGGGTACGAGTGCCCGAAGCAGGCGAGCGTGCGCGAGGTCGCGGAGCGAACCATCCGGTGCTTCAAGCGAGTCGTGCCCGCGGCCGTGCCCGGGATCGTGTTCCTCTCCGGCGGCCAGAGCGACGAGGCAGCCAGCGCGCATCTTTCCGAGATGAACCGCATTGGCGGCACCCCTTGGCAGATGAGCTTCTCCTACGGTCGCGCGCTGCAGGCGCCGGCGCTGAAGGCCTGGGGCGGCAAGCAGGAGAACCGCGCCGCCGCCCAGAAGGCCTTCTACCACCGCGCCAGGTGCAACGGAGCCGCGCGCTACGGCAAGTACAGCGACGCCATGGAGAAGGTGGCCTGATCTCGATGTCACCTGGCTCCAGACTCGATGTCTCCTGACCCGGACTCGATGTCACCTGACCCGTGTTGGCGCGGCCGGTTCATCCGGCCGGTGCGAGATCATGAACTGTGATCGATCGCCAGCGGTTCAAAGCGGCGCTGCGGCGTTGGGCGAGCGGCGTGACGATCGTCACGACGCGCGCGGGTGAGCGCGTCTTCGGCATGACGGCGTCCGCCTTCAGCAGCGTTTCGCTCGAGCCGCCGCTGGTGCTGGTGTGCATCGACAAGCAGGCGCACACGCTGCCCTGGATCGTCGAGAGCGGCGTCTTCGCGGTGAACGTGCTGGCGAAAGAGCAGCGCGAACTGGCGAACCGTTTCGCGACGGAGGGCAACGAGTTGGTGCGCTTCGAGGGAATCGCGTGCCGGAGCGGCCCATCCGGAGCGCCGTGGCTTCCCGACACCGTCGCGGTGCTCGACTGTCGCGTCGCCGTCGCGCACGACGCGGGCGACCACTGGATCTACGTCGGCGAAGTCCGGGCCACCGAGGTCGCCGCGGGGCGCGAGCCGCTGCTCTACTACGACGCGAGGTATCGCGCGCTCGCCGACCATTGAGCCCGGACGGGCGCGGGGATCGCTGCGCCGGGCCTTCGGAGCCCCGCAGGTCGTTTGCGAACTGCCGCGGCCGGCTCCGCACGTCGCCAGGGAGATCGATCAATGACGGGGTCCGGGATCGAACATCTTCTCGGCGCGCTGCGCGTCGTCGGGGTGAAGCCGGAACGCGCACTCTGCCACGGGCTGCGGCCGGTTCCGGCGTGAGCGGCGTGGATCCCGCGCGGGCGTTTCGGCTCGATGGTCGTGTCGCGGTCGTGACGGGCGCATCCGCTGGAATTGGCGAAGCGCTGGCCGAGGGACTCGCTGCTGCCGGCGCGAAGCTGGTGCTCGCCGCACGCCGGAAGGACCGTCTCGAAGCGCTCGCCGCGCGGTTGGCAGCCGCCGGTGGCGAGGCGCATGCGGTCGCCTGCGACGTCGCGTGCGCCGACGACGTCGAGCGGCTCGCCCGCGAGACACAGCAGCGTTTCGGGCGCGTCGACGTGCTCGTCAACAACGCGGCGTTCGTGGAGATCGTTCCCGCCGAGAACGAGCCGCTCGCGGGCTTCGAGTCGGTGCTCGACGTGAATCTCACCGGCACCTTCCGCTGCGCGCAGCGCTTCGGACGGGAGATGCTCGCGCGGCAGAGCGGGTCGATCGTGAACGTCGCGTCGATCCTCGGCGTGGTCGGCGTCGGGCAGATCCCGCAGGCAGGCTACGCGGCGTCGAAGGGCGGTGTCGTGAATCTCACGCGCGAGTTGGCGGCGCAGTGGGCGCGTCGCGGCGTGCGCGTGAACGCGCTCGCGCCGGCATGGTTCCCGAGCGAGATGACCGCCGACATGTTCGCCGACGAGGCGTCCCAGACGTGGATGCGCCAGCGAACGCCGATGGGCCGCCCCGGTCGCGTCGAAGAACTGGTCGGCCCGCTCCTCTTCCTCGCTTCCGACGCCGCCAGCTACGTAACCGGCCACATCCTGCTCGTCGACGGCGGCTGGACCTGCGTCTGATCGTTGACTTGGGGACGTTCCTGAAGTCAACAAAGTCAAGGCGAGCAGGAACGTCCCCAAGTCAACGACTACTGGCTCATGTGCCAGCCGCCGTTGGGGGAGAGGACCTGGCCGGTGACGAATGCGGCTTCGTCGCTGGCGAGGTAGACGGCGGCGTGGGCGATGTCGTCGGGGCTGCCCATGCGGCCGAGTGGCGTCTGCATTTCGAGGAGCGGGCGCAGCGGCGCGAGGGGTGCCGTCATCGCGGTCTCGATCCAGCCCGGCGCGATCGCGTTGACGCGGATCTGGCGGGTCGCGAGTTCGCGCGCGAGCGCGCGGGTGAGGCCGAGGATGCCGGCCTTCGCAGCGCTGTAGCCGGGTACACCGGCACCGCCCGCGGTGCCCATGATCGACCCCATGTTGATGATCGAGCCAGCGAGCTGCGGCGACATGATGCGCAGCGCTTCGCGCGTACAGAAGAAAGTGCCGCTGAGGTGCACCGCGATCATGCGCTCCCACTCGGCGTCGGTGGTTTCGAGCGTGACGTCGATGTGCGTCTTGACGGCGCCGCTGGTGGCGCGTTCCTGCATCTGCGCGAGCGTGGCGCTCGCGAAGCGTTCCGCGCGCGACGGGTCGCTCTCATGCCCCGCGATGCCGGCGTTGTTGACGAGCACGTCGAGACGGCCGTGGCGTTTCGCGACGGTCCCGAACATCCGCGCAACAGCGCCCGAATCCGCGACGTCCGCCGCGAACGACCAGCCACCCACTTCTCGCGCGACGCGTTCGGCGCGTTCGGCGTCGAGGTCGTTCACCACGAGCGACGCGCCCTCGGCGCGGAAACGCCGCGCGATCGCCTCGCCGATGCCGGCGCCTGCGCCGGTGACGAGCGCGATCTTGCCGTCGAGTCGGGGCACCGCCATCTCCTGGCTAGGGTGTCAGCACGACCTTCAGTGCGCCGTCCTCGTGACGCGCGAAGAGTTCGTAGCCGCGCACGCCATCTGCGAGCGGCAGACGGTGCGTGATGATCTCGGTGGGATCGAGGTGCCCGCTCTCGATGACCGCGAGCAGGCGCGCGACGTAGCGCTGCGGGTTCACCAGTCCGCTGCTCAGTGTGAGATTCTTCAGGAAGAGCAGCACGGGCATCAGTTGCACCGGCGCCGCGCAGAGCCCGATCACCGCGATGCGACCGCCCGGACGTACCAGCAGCAGCGATTGTTGGATCAGTTCGGGTCGGCCGATCGCTTCGATCACCGCGTCGGCGCCACGCCCGCCCGTCGCCGCGAGAACGCGCGCGCCGAGGTCCTCGCGGCTCGGATCGATCGTCTCGCAACCGCGCGCGCCCGCGAGCGCGAGTCGATGTGCGTCGAGATCCACGGCGAGCACGCGCGCCGCTCCGCGCAGCTGCGCTGCGCGCTGCGCGAACGCACCGACCGGCCCACAGCCGAACACCACGACCACATCGCCCACGCCGACCTCGGCGAGTTCGGCGCCCATGTAGCCCGTGGGCAGGATGTCGGTGAGGAAGAGCGCCTGCTCGTCGCTCAGCGCGTCGGGGATGCGGAACAGATTCACGTCGGCGAAGGGAACCCGCACGGCTTCCGCCTGCGCGCCCTGGAGGGCCGCCGAGAAACCGAACACGGCCTGTGCGCCATTTGCGGTGGTGACGGTGCAGCCGCTGTGCAGCTGCTCGCGACAGGGCGCGCAGGTGCCGCAGCCCGTCGTGCACGAGGCGAGCACGCGGTCGCCCTTGCGGATGCCGCGCACCGCGAGCCCCACATCCTCCACCACGCCGACGAACTCGTGACCGACCGCAAAGCCCTGTTCCGCGAGCGGAAGCCCGGCGCCGTGCCAGAGGTGGAGATCGGAACCGCAGATCGCCGTGCGCGTGACCCGCACCAGCGCGTCGCCCGCGTCACGCAGCGCGGCATCCGGGACACTCTCGAAGCGGAAGTCCTCTGCACCGTGGTAGACGATCGCCTTCACCGCACTTCTCCCAAATCCCCTGACCCGTGTTCGGTTCGCCGCCGTCCGGCGGCGAACGAGATCATGCGTTGCGCTCGCGCGGCTCCAAACTCCCCTGACCCGTGTTCGGCGACGCGGCGTCCGCCGTGTCGCGGGGTCATGTGTTCGGCGACCCAGCGTCCGCTGGGTCGCGGGATCATGTACTGGAAAGATTGGTGCGGCAGAGAGGACTCGAACCTCCATGGGGTTGCCCCCGCCAGCCCCTCAAGCTGGTGCGTCTACCAATTTCGCCACTGCCGCAAAGCGTGGGCGAAGAACGATAACGAAGCCGTCGTGAGCCGACAGGCCGCGCGTCAGGGTTTCGCGGCGCCGCCTTCCTTGGGCGCGACGGGTGCTGCGGGCTCCGCAGGCACGGTCGCGGGCGCCTTTGCCTCGGGCGCACTCGCCTCGGGTTTGGCCGGCTCGCCCGGCTTCACTTCCTGGAAGCCTTCCCCGGTCGGCGCGGTTCCGTCGGCGGCCGCCGGCGCTTCAGCGGGCGCCGGTTGCGCCGCCGCCGGCGCTTCGCTTTCGAAGATGTCGCCGGTTCCGCTCGTATTCGCGAGGTACGCGAGCGACAGGCTCGTCAGCATGAAGATCAACGCCGACGCGGTCGTGAGCTTGGTCAGGAAGTTGCCCGCGCCGCGGCTGCCGAACACCGTCGAGCTGGCGCCGCCGCCGAACACCGCACCGATGTCCGCGCCCTTGCCGTGCTGCAGAAGCACGACGATCACGAGCACGAGACACACCATCACATGCAATACGGTGAGGAAGATCGTCACTTCGATTTCTCCTGGTAGCGGACGATGCCGGCGAACGAGGCCGCATCGAGGCTGGCTCCGCCCACCAGTGCGCCGTCGATGTCGGGTTCTGCCATCAACACGGCGACGTTGTCGGGCTTGACCGATCCGCCGTACTGGATGCGCATCGCGTCCCCCGCCGCGCCGAAGCTCGTCTGCAGCCAGCTGCGGATCATCGCGTGGGCTTCCTGCGCGATCGCGGGCGTCGCGGTCCGCCCCGTGCCGATCGCCCAGACCGGCTCGTAGGCGATCACCACGTCCGCGGCCTGCTCGATCGCGACTTCGGCGAGGCTGCCCCGGAGCTGCTCTTCGAGCACCGCGAAGGTGCGCTTCGCCTCGCGCTCCTCGAGGGTCTCGCCGACGCACACGATCGGACGCACGCCGTGCGCGAGCAGCGCCGCCGCCTTCCTGGCCACGAACGCGCTCGCTTCGCCGAAAATGTGGCGCCGCTCGCTGTGACCGACGATCGCGTAGGCGCAGCCGAGGTCGACGAGCATCGGCGGTGACACCTCGCCGGTGAAGGCGCCCTGCTTCTCCGGGTGCACGTTCTGCGCGGCGAGCAGCACGTGCGTGCCGCGCAGCGCGGCGCCGACCGCGGCCAGCGCCGGGAAGGGCGGGGCGATCACGATCTCGGCGCCCGTCACGTCGGCGACGAGCGGCGCGAACGCCTTGGCGAACGCGACGGCCTCGCCGATCGTCTTGTGCATCTTCCAGTTTGCCGCGAGGATCGGTTTTCTCACGAGTGGTTCTCCAGCGCTACGACGCCCGGCAGCGCGCGTCCCTCGACGAATTCGAGCGACGCGCCGCCGCCCGTCGAGCAGTGCGTGATGCGCGGGGCGAGCCCGAGCCGGTTCACCGCGGCGAGCGAATCGCCGCCGCCCACCACCGATACGGCGGGCGAGTCGGCGACCGCATGCGCCACCGCCTCGGTGCCCTTCGCAAAGGCGTCGATCTCGAAGACGCCCATCGGGCCGTTCCAGAAGATCGTCTTCGCGCGCGCTGCTTCGGCTGCGTACGCCTTTGCCGTCTCGGGGCCGATGTCGAGTCCCATCCAGCCGTCCGGGATCGTGCGCACGACCTTCGCTTCGGCACCCGCTTCCAGTTTTTGCGCCACGACGTGGTCCAGCGGCAGCAACAGTTTGTGGCCGGAGTCTTTCGCGGCTGCGAGGATCCTCTGGGCGTCCTCGATGCGCTCGGCCTCGACAAGCGAGGAACCGACAGGCAGCCCCTGTGCGCGCAGGAAGGTGTAGGCCATCGCGCCGCCGATGCAGATTACGTCGGCGCGGCGCGCCATCGCTTCGAGCACCGCGAGTTTGTCGGACACCTTGGCGCCACCCAGCAGGCACAGGAAGGGTCGCGCGGGGTCGAGCACGTGGCGCAGGTGATCGAGTTCTGCCCGCAGCAGGTCGCCCGCCGCGACGCGCTTCGCGTGCGGAACCATCCCGGCGGTCGACGCGTGCGCGCGGTGCGCGGTGCCGAAGGCGTCGTTCACGTAGATCTCGGCGTGTTTCGCCAGCGACGCCGCGAAGCCCGGCTCGTTCTGCTCTTCCTCGGCGTGGAAGCGCAGGTTCTCCAGCAGCAGCACCTCGCCGTCGCGCAGTTTCGCGACGGCCGCCTCCGCGTCGGGACCGATGCACGCCGCGACGAACCCGACCGGTTTGCCGAGCAGCTCGCCGAGTCGCTTCGCGACCGGAGCGAGCGAGTACTTCGCGTCGACCTTGCCCTTCGGCCGGCCGAGGTGCGACGCCAGCACCACGCGTGCACCGGCGGACAGCAGCTTCTGCAGCGTGGGCAGCGTGGCGCGGATGCGCGTGTCGTCGCCGACCCGACCGTCCTTCGTCGGGACGTTCAGATCGGCGCGCACGAACACGCGCTGGCCGCGCACGCCGCGCGCGATGAGCTCGTCGAGAGTCTGCAGCACCGGGAGCTAGCGACCCATCATCAGCACGAGGTCGACGACGCGGCACGAATAGCCCCACTCGTTGTCGTACCACGACAGCAGCTTCGCGAAGGTGCCGCCCATCACCTTGGTGTTCTCGGCGTCGAGGATCGACGAGTGCGGGTTACCGCGGAAGTCGATCGACACGAGCGGTTCGTCGCTGACCTGCAGGATGCCCTTCATCGCACCGCTGGCCGCCTTGCGCATCGCGTCGTTGATCGCCTCGCGCGTAGCCTCACGCGTCAGGATCACCGAGAGGTCGACCACCGAGACGTCCGCAGTCGGTACGCGCATCGCGTAGCCGTCGAGCTTGCCCTTGAGTTCGGGGAGCACCTCGCCGAGCGCTTTCGCGGCGCCGGTCGAGGTCGGGATCATCGACACCGCCGCGGCGCGCGCGCGGCGCAGATCCTTGTGCGGGAAGTCGAGCGTGACCTGGTCGTTGGTGTAGGCATGGATCGTCGTCATCCAGCCCTTCTCCACGCCCCAGTTGTCCTGCAACACTTTTGCGACGGGCGCGAGACAGTTGGTGGTGCACGACGCGTTCGAAACCACGTGGTGTTTGGCGGGGTCGTAGCTCTGGCTGTTCACGCCGAGCACGATCGTCGCGTCGGGGCCCTTGGCGGGCGCGGAGATGATCACGCGCTCGGCGCCGGCTTCGATGTGCTTGGCGGCGCCGGCGCGGTCGGTGAAGTGGCCCGTCGACTCGACCACGATCTTGGCGCGGCGCTCCTTCCAGGGGAGCTTCGCCGGATCCTTCTCGGCGGTGACCGGGATCTTCTTGCCGTCGACGACGATCGCGTTCTCGGCGGGTTCGACCGTGCCGGGGTAGGGACCGTGGATGGAGTCCCACTTGAGCAGGTGCGCCAGCGTCTTGGCGTCGGTGAGATCGTTGATTCCCACGACTTCGAGGTCCTTGCCGCGCGCTGCCCGGAACGCCAGGCGTCCGATGCGTCCGAAACCGTTGATGCCCACCCGAACCGTCATCGCGTCCTCCTACTGGATCCTCGGAAAGGCCCGCAAACTAGCCGCGGGTTGCGGAGTTCGCTGCGCTTGGCCCCCACCAGGACGGAATCCGAATCGCCCCGACCCCTAGGGGCAGCACCCCGTGGCGGCTACGTTTCGCCGGCGAGCCGGCTGCAAGCGCCAGAAGGGCGGGCGGAGTTCGCCGGATGGGGTGGTCGTGAGCACACAGTCACCGCTAGGGTCGGCGCGCCGTCCGTGGCTCGCGCTCGGCGTCGCAGCGCTGCTGCTCGTGCTCGGCGGTGTTCTCGTTGCGCGCAGCTTCGGCGTGCAGCGGACGCTGCACCGCGCGTTGCCCGTCGTCGACGGGCGAATCGCCGTGCGCGGACTCGACGCCGAACTCGCGATCCTGCGCGACGGCCACGGTGTGCCACACGTCTGGGCAAAGAGCGAGCGCGACGCGTGGTTCGGACTCGGCTTCGCGCAGGCGCAGGATCGCCTCGCGCAGCTGAGCTTCCTGGTCCGCGCGGCGCGGGGTCGCACCGCCGAGGTGCTCGGGCCCGAGGCGCTCGACGCCGATCGCCTTGCGCGCACGCTCGGCTTCGGACGCCTCGGCGACGCGCAGCTCCTGCGCCTCGACGCCGCGACGCGCCGCGCGCTCGATGCCCACGCGGCCGGGATCTCGGCGTGGATCGAAGAGGTGAACAGCGGGCGCGCGGTGACGCCGGTTCCGCTGGCGAGACTCGGCGTGCCGCTCGAAGCGTGGTCGGCGGCGGATTCACTGGCCATCGCGAAGTTGGTGGCGTGGGGTCTCGACGGATCGCTCGACGCGACGCTCGTGCTCTCGGACCTGATCGAGAAGCTCGGCGGCTTCGGCGCCCGGCCCTTCTTTCCGCCCGAAGCGGCCCGCGAGATGACCCCCCGCCCCCCCGATTTCGCCGCGCATTCCAAAGAATCCCCCTTTACCGTGTTCGGCTCAGGCCGGTTCCCCCGGCCTGAGCGGGATCATGAGGCGTGGTTCGGCTCAGGCCGGTTCCCCCGGCCTGAGCGGGATCATGAGTTGGCTCTTCGCTCATGGCGGGCTCCTTTGCGCGCAGCGCTCGGAGTCGCGGGGCGCTCGGTCGGGAGCAGCGCGTGGGTGGTCGCGAGTGGCGACGCCGAGGGCGGCGCGCCGATCGTCACCGGCGATCTGCACCTCGCGCCGACGGTGCCGGCGCTGCTCTACGAAGCGCACCTCGCAGCGCCCGATTTCGAAGTGGCGGGCGCCGGCGTCCCCGGCGTCCCCGCCTTCTGGAGCGGTCACAACGGGCGCGTCGCCTGGGCCGCGACGCACGCACGCGCCGTCGCGACCGACCTCTATGTCGAGACCATCGATCCCGAAGCGCCGGATCGATACCGCGTCGGCGCGGGCTCGCGGGCGCTCGCCGTGCGCGAAGAGCGGATCGCGGTGCGAGGTCGCGACGACGTCGTGCTCACGGTGCGCGAGACGCAGCACGGTCCGCTCGTCGAAGGGCTGCTTCCGGGGGCGCGGCCCGCGCTCGCGGTGGCATGGGGCGGCGCGCAGCCGGGAGACGGCGTCGCTGCGCTGATGCGCGCGCCGCTCGCGCGCAACGCCGACGAGCTGCGCGCGGCGCTTGCCGCGCACCACGAACCGGTTTTCGCATTCGTGTTCGCCGATGCGGCGGGCCGGGGCGGTCGTCAGGTGGCCGGCTGGTTGCCGCAGCGCTCGATGCCGACGGGACTCGTGCCCGTGCCGGGCCGGTCGCCGTGGTACGACTGGCGCGGTCGCGTCCCGTTCGAAGCGCTGCCGTACGAGGCGCTCGGCAGCGGCGGGTTCGTGATCGCGGCGGACGACGCGCTCGGCGGCGAGGCGATCGAATGGTGGTGGCGTTCGGGCGAGCGCGCGGCGCGCATCGAGACGCTGCTGCGCGATGCGCACGAGCGCGGGCCGATCGACGCGACGGCGCTCGCGGCGATGCTGGCCGACCAGCGCAGCGCGGCGTCGCCATCACGCGTGCAGGCGCTGCTGAACGGAATCGGGGATCCCACTGCGCTCGCGCCCGAGGCGCGTACCGTCGTGCGCCTGCTCCGCGAGTGGGATGGCACGGCGAGTGCGGAGAGCGTCGGTGCGGCTGCATGGCAGGTGTTGCTCGGGGCCGTGATCGAGTCGCTGGTCGAAGCGCCGCTCGGCCGCGACCTCGCGGCGCGCTATCTCGCGCTGCGCGGGACGAGCCAGGAGGCGCTGCTCGACGCGCTGCTCGACGTCGCTCTGGCGCCGGAGCCACCACAAGACGCCCTCGTGAGTGCGGACGCGGTGCGCGCCGCGGTGCGCGAGGGCCTGCGCCGCACGGGTCTCACGCTGCGCGTGCAGCTCGGCTCCAACGCCGAACGGTGGCAGTGGGGCCGTCTGCATCCGCTGCACTTCGAACCCTTCGGCTGGCCCGCGCGCGCCTGGCCAGGGGTCGCCGAGGAGCCGAGCTGGCCCTACGGCGGCGACGGCGTGACCGTGGCCGTCGGGGAATACGACGCGGCCTCGCCCTACGCGGTACGCGTGGTGTCGGCCTACCGGCTGCTCGTCGATCTCGCGAGTCCCAGCGTCGCGCTCTCGGCGCTGGTGCCGGGCGCCACCGAACACGCCAGCGATCCGCTGCGGATGGAAGGCGTTGCGCGCTGGCTCGCGGGCCGCCCGGGCGTGCTCGCGACGCAGCGCTTCCTGGTCGAGGACGGCGCGCGCGCCCGCTTGCTCCTGGAACCCCGTCGGTGAGCGGGCTGCTGCTCTACGCCGAGGTGCCGGCCTTCTATGCCGAGGTGGAGCGAGCGCTGCGACCCGAACTGGCCGGGAGGCCGGTGATCGTCGGCGGCGACCCGCGCAAGCGCGGGCTCGTGCAGGCCGCGACGCGCGACGCGCAGGCGGCCGGTGTGGTTGCCGGGATGCCGGTGGAAGAGGCGCTCGCGCGCTGTCCGCGTGCGCGAGCGCTGCGCACCGACATGGCGCGCTACCGCGAGATGGACAAGCGCGTGCGTGTCAGCTTCGGCCGCGTCTGCGAGCGACTCGAGCCAGCCGGGCTCGCCGCGGCATATCTCGACGTGCGCGCGTCGCGTACGCCCGCCGAGGAGATCGCGCGTGGGTTGCGCGAGATCCTTGCGAGCGAGTTGCATCTGCCGCTGCGCGTCGGCGCCGCTCCGACCAAGGCGCTGGCGCGCATCGCCTGCCAGCGCGTCGCGGCGGACGGCTTCCTGTGCGTCGCCGCCACCGAGGTCGAACGCTTCCTGGCGCCGCTGCCGGTCGCGTGTCTTCCCGGCGTCGGTCCCAACACCGAAGCACGTCTCTCGGAATTGGGCGCGCCGACGGTCGGCGCGCTGATCGCGCTCGGTCGCGCGGCGATCGAGCGCGAGCTCGGCAATCACGGTCTCGCGATCCTCGCCAGTGCGCTCGGCCAGGACGACGACCGGATCCGCGCGGCGCGCCATCCCCAGACGCTGTCCCAGGAGGCGACGCTCGCGGCGGGCGAGGTCGACCGCGTCGGGCTGGCGGAACAGTTGCGCGGTCTCGCGGAACGACTCGAACGGGCGCTGGCGCTCGAGGGGCTCGTGACGCGCCGGCTGGTCTTGAAGCTGCGCTACGCGGACGGCGAGCGCGCGACCCGCAGCCAGTCGCTCGAGCGCGGCGTCGCGACGGCCGCCGAAGTGCTCGCGCTGGCGCAGGACCTGCTCCTGCGAACCCAGGCCGGGTCGCGCCCGGTGCGGCATCTGGGCCTCGCGGCGACCGGCCTCGAGCGCCCCCGCAGCGACGAGCGCCAGCTTTCGCTCTTCGACCGCTGACTCCCCTAAAGCTCGTTCCTCTCCCAGCCGAATCAGGCAACACACCGGCAACTCGCGCGGGCGAGTGGTTGGCGACGGGGGAGTCATGGATCGCAACGCCGCTCGCGATCGCCGCAAGTACCCGCGCATCCACACCGACCAGCTCATCTCGTTCGCGCCGATCGAGTCGGGCGATCGACTCGCAGTGAGCAAGAACCTTTCCGCAGGCGGCATCTGCTTCGAAGTCGTGGGCTGCGAAATCGCGCTCGGCGAGGTGCTGCGCCTCACCTTCAACGTGCAGGACGAGACGATCGTCGCGGTCGGACGCGTGAACTGGTGCACCGACGTCGATGCGTTCACGCAAGAAGTCGGTCTCGAGTTCATCGAAATCGATCCGTTCGCGCTCGAAGCCATCGAGCGCAACTCCGACGGCGGTGCGCTCACCGACTGATCCCCTGGGGTCGACTGGTTGACACCGGCCCCCGGCAGATGCCAGCCTCCGCCGCGTGTCCGACTTCCACCAGACCGGCAACATCACGACGCTGCATCGCCTCGGTTCCACCGACCTGGAGCGCCTCGAAGCCGAAGTTCGCGTCCACTCTCACGCCCGGCCGATTGCGCTCGTGCTGCCGTGCCTCTTCGATGAGCTGCGCGACACGGCGCTGAAGTCGATCATCGAGACGCTGCGCGGCGTGCCGTACCTGCACCAGGTCGTGGTCTGCGTCGACGGGGCGGAGCGGCGCGAGGATTTCGACGAAATGCGGGCCGCCTTCGAGGGCGTTCCGACCCTGGATGGACGCGGCGCAGTCCTGATCTGGAGCGACGGGCCGCGGCTGCGCTCGATCCGCGATCGGCTGCGCGCCGAGGGGCTCGACCCCGGCGAACGCGGCAAGGGTCGCGCGACCTGGCTGGCCTACGGTTACGTACTCGCCATGGCCGAGGCGCATGTCGTCGCGGTGCACGACTGCGACATCCGCGACTACCCGCGCGAGCTGTTGGCACGGCTCTGCTTCCCGACCGTGCACCCGAACCTCAACTACGAGTTCGCGAAGGGCTACTACGGTCGCGTCACGGATCGCCTCTACGGCCGGGTGACGCGCCTCTTCATGACGCCGCTCCTGCGAGCCATGAAGTCCGTGCTCGGGCCGCTGCCGCTGCTCGACTACCTCGATTCGTTCCGCTACCCGCTCGCCGGCGAGTGCGCGATGACCACCGATCTGGTTCGCATCAACCGCATCCCGAGCGACTGGGGCCTCGAGGTCGGCGTGCTGGCCGAGGTGTTCCGCAACTGTTCGGCGAAGCGAATCTGTCAGGTGGAGCTGGTGGAGAACTACGAACACAAGCACCGGCAGCTCTCCGAGAGCGACCCGAGCACGGGCCTGCACCGCATGGTGGTGGACATCGCGTCGTCGCTGGTCCGCAACCTCGCGAGCTATGGCGTGCAGTTCGACGCGGGCTTCCTCAACACGCTGATCGCGGCGTACCTGCGCACCGCGCAGGACGCGGTGGCACGCTACAACGACGACGCCGCCCTGAACGGGCTGCTGTTCGACCGCCATGAGGAGGAGGTCGCCGTCGAGACCTTCGCGCGCGCGCTGCGAACGGCGGGACTCCACTTCGTTCGCGACCCGATGGGCGCGCCGCAGATTCCAAATTGGAGTCGCGTCACCGCGGCGCTGCCGCACCTGCTCGATGAGCTGCGCGCGGCCGTCGAGGCCGACCGCCGCGGTCGCGCGCTCTCGGTCGTCGCGGGGGGCGTTCCGTGAGGATCGGTCGCGTCACGCTGGGCGACGGCGCTCCGCTCGTGCTGGTCGCGGGCCTCAACGTGATCGAGAGCGAAGCGGAGACCCTCGAAGTCGCGCGCCTGCTGCGCGAGATCGCGGAACGCCACGACCTGCCGCTCGTCTTCAAGGCGTCCTTCGACAAGGCGAACCGCTCGAGTTTCAGCTCGTTCCGCGGGCCGGGCCTCGACGTGGGCCTGCGCGTGCTGGCGCGCGTGAAGGCCGCGACGGGGCTGCCGGTGACCACCGACGTGCACGAGCCCGGGCAGGCCAAGACGGTCGCGGAAGTCGCCGACTGCCTGCAGATCCCGGCCTTTCTGTGTCGCCAGACGGATCTCGTCGCCGCCTGCGCCGCGACGGGCAAGCCGGTCAACTTCAAGAAGGGTCAGTTCGTGGCGCCACTCGACATGCGCTACGCGGTCGAGAAGGCCCGACACTTCGGCGCGCAGGACGTGCTGGTGACGGAGCGAGGCTACTCGTTCGGACACAACGACCTCGTCGTCGATTTCCGCGGCCTGGCGCAGATGCGCGAGTTTGCGCCGGTTTGCTTCGACGCGACGCATGCAGCGCAGCACCCGGGTGCAGGGGAGGGTTCTTCCGACGGCGACCGTCGCAACGTCGCGCCGCTCGCGCGCGCGGCCGTGGCGATCGGCATCGACGCGCTCTTCGTGGAAGTTCACCCGGAGCCGGATCGCGCGCCCTGCGACGGTCCCGCGCAGATCGACTTCGCCGCCCTCGACCGTTTACTCGCGGATGTCCTGGCCGTCGAGCGAGCGCTCGGGCGACGCTGAACGAGCGGCTTGGACCGCCACGGCATGCAGCGCGCCGGTGCCACGGCTGACGTCCTGACGAGCTCCGAGCGCCTCGGGCTCCTCGCGCTGCTCGGCTTTGCGGCAGCGCTGCGCTGGCTGATGTGGTCGCGCGCCGTCACGCTCTTCAACGACGGCCCGGAGTTCCTGGTGCTCGCGAAGGCGGCCGCGGCCGGCGACTTCGGAACCGTTCTCTCCCATCCCTACCATCCGCTCTATTCGCTGTTGATCGCGGGGGTGCATGGCCTCGGGTTCGAGTGGGAGAACGCGGGAGCGCTGGTCGGCGTCGCCGGCGGCACCGCCGCCGTCGGCTTCCTCTTCCTGTTCGTGCGCGACGCATTTGGCGCGCCGGCGGCGTGGATCGCTGCGGGCCTGCTCGCCGTACACAGTCGCGCCGTCGAGTTTTCATCGGACGTCCAGAGCGACGGTCTTTATCTCGGCTTCTTCCTGGCCGGGGTGTGGTTCGGGTGGCGCGCATGGAAGCGGCGTTCGGCGCGCAGCGCCGCTTTGGCAGGGCTCGCGTCGGGACTCGCCTATCTCACGCGGCCGGAAGGCCTGGGGCTCGCGTGCATCCTGGTCGCGATCGCGGGGCTCGAATGGTCGCGCGGAAACTGGCGCCTTGCGCCGGCGCTGCGCTTTGCGGCCGGCGTCGCGACCGCTGCCGCGCTCTGTGTCGCGCCGTATGTGGTCGCGGTCCAGCACCAGACGGGCGCGTGGGGGCTCACGCAGAAGAAGTCGGTGAGCCAGCTCACGGGAGCCGCGCCTCGTGCAGCCGACGTGGCGGCGCCGGCCCCGATCCCACGGCGAACGGCTGCGGCTTCGCCGCTTCACGCGGCCATACCGCCCTCCGCTGCGGTCGCGCGCGCACAGATCGATCGCGGCGAGGACGGGCTCGCCGTCGTGCGTGCGGGCTCGACACCGGAGCGCGCCTTCGCGTCGGCGCGGATGCTGTTGCGAACCAGCAAGTCGGCGTTCCGTTACGGCGCTCTGCTGCTACTCGTTGCGGGGCTCGTGGCCGCGCGCGGGCGGCCCTCGCAGCGGGCGTTCTTCGTCGCTGCCGTCGCCGCTGCGTACGCCGTCGTGCTCTACACGCTCACGTTCTCGATGGGCTACGTGAGCCGTCGCCACGCGTTGCCGCCGTTGCTGCCGCTCTTCGGCTACGTCGGGCTCGGCGCTTTGGCGCTCGGGTCCTGGCTCGCGAACCCCTCCTGGCGGCGCGGGAGAGCATGGCTGGGCCGCGCCTCGCCGCTCGCGATCGGGGTGTCGATCGCGGCGCTGGTGGCAGTGGGGGAGCTCGGGACCCAGCGTGCGCCGCGTCGCGAGGAGGACGGCGCCGCCCGCGCGGCCGCGGAGTGGCTGCGCGACCACCGCCCGCCCGCGCCGCTCGCGACCACCCGGCTGCGCCTCGGCTACTACGCGGGAATGCCCTACGTTCCGCTCGTCCGGGTCGAAGCCATGGCGCTCGAGTCGCAACTCGACGAGTACTTCGACGAAGTAGGCGTCCGCTATGTACTTCTCGACGACTCGGAAGAGGTGGAAGCGGTACGGCGCGTCGAGGGCGACCGCCTGACGGTGTTGCACTCGGTCCGACGAGGGGAGCGCGAAGCATGGGTGTTCGAGCGTGTCGAATCGCCGGCCGATTCGCGTCCCTGAGCGGGCGCTAGGACCGCGCGATGCTCCGGCGCCACAGCGAGGTCTTCCGGACGGCGCTGCTGCTCGGCGACACCCTCCTGGTCGCCGCGAGCTGGTTCGGCGCCTACCTGCTCCGCTTCCACTCCGGGCTTCCCGCGCCGCTCGGTGTGCCACCCCTCGATCCCTATCTGGTCGCGCTCGGTCTGATCGTGCCGGTCTGGGCCTGGGTATTCCGCAGCCGTGGGCTCTACGCGTCCCGCACCGACTCGACGCTCTCCGAGCTCGGCTCGGTAGTCGCTGGGGCGACGACGGTCGTGGTGCTGCTGGTGGTCGCGACATTCTTCGCGCGCTCCTATTTCTTCTCGCGCGGCGTGATCGCGTCGTTCTGGGCGCTGTCGATTGCGTCGGTCTCGTCGTTCCGGGTCGTCGCTCGCGAGTTCCTGCGCGTCCTGCACCGCCATGGCCACAACCTGAGTTCCGTGCTGGTGGTGGGCGCCGGGCCGCTCGCGGAGCAGGTGATCGACCGCGTGCACGAGCACCCCGAGGCAGGTCTGCGCGTGGTCGGCGTACTGAGCAACGACGGGCGCGTGCCGCGCGTGGGCGGCGTGCCCGTACTCGGTCGCTACGAACAGGTGCGCAAGGTGCTCGCGCTGTGTGGCGCCTCGCAGGTGGTGCTGGCGCTTCCGCGCGAAGATCAGGACCGGCTCGAAGCGTTGCTCGACGAACTCGACGACGAACTGGTCGATCTGCGCCTCGTGCCGGACCTGCTGCACGTCGCGACCTTGCGCAGCAGCGTCGAGGACTTCGACGGGCTGCCGGTGATCAGCCTGCGCGACAGCCCGCTGGTCGGTTGGGCTGCCATCCAGAAGCGCGTCTTCGACATCGCCGCGTCGGCGCTGCTGTTGGCCGTGGCGTCGCCGTTCCTGGGCGCGCTCGCGCTCGCGGTCCGCTTCACCTGCGGCGCCCCCGTCCTCTACGTGCAGGATCGCATGGGCCTCGACGGACGGGTCTTTCGCATGGTCAAGTTCCGCACCATGGTGCCGGACGCCGAGAGCGGTGGCCCCGTTTGGGCCTGCACCAGCGATCCGCGGACGACGCGGATCGGCAGCTTCCTGCGGCGCACCGGCTTCGACGAGTTGCCGCAGCTCTGGAACGTGTTGCGTGGTGACATGAGCCTGGTGGGTCCGCGCCCGGAGCGCCCCGTTTTCATCGAACAGTTCCGGCGCGAGGTGCCCGGCTACATGTTGCGCCACAAGGTGAAGGCGGGGATGACCGGCTGGGCGCAGGTGCATCGCTGGCGCGGCGACACCTCGGTGCACGAACGCGTCGAGCACGACCTCTACTACATCCGCAACTGGTCGCTCGGACTCGACGTGCGGATTCTGCTGATGACGCTCTGGCGCACGCGACTGCCGAGCTGAGCGGCCGCCATTCCGTCGCGGAGCGGGCGCTATAGTGCGCCGCCCCGAGCACGCCTGGAGTCTGCGGTTGCCGTCCAGCTCCCAGAGTTTCTCCGCTCCCGAGATCGAAGGCGCCCCGGCGCTGCCGCACGGCGGTCGCGCCGCGCGGTTTTCGGAACTCGGCTTCGCCGTCGCAATCGGTGCGCTGCTGCTGCTCGCCTACCGCGAGCTGATCGGTTTCGATCCGGCGAGACTGCCGTCCCACGACTTGCGCGGCGTCGAGGGCATGCTCTTCGAGCCGTCCGGCTCCTCGCCGTTGTTGGTCTTCGCTGCGACGGCCTGGCTCTTCGCGCGGCGCTGGACGCGGTTTCGCAACGCTCTCGGCGCGCCCGCACGACCGCTGTGGGGCGCGCTGCTCTGGATGCTCGCCTTCGCGCTCGCAGGCTGGGCATACTACATCCAGGAGACGGCGCTGCTGATTCCGTCGCTCTCGGCCACGATCCTCGGGTCGGCGCTGATGCTCGGCGGAACCCCGGCGCTGCGGGCCGTGCTGTTGCCCGCGTTGTTCCTGCTCTTCGCCGTCCCGATTCCGCCGGCCGTGCTGAATCAGTTCATGTACGACCTGCAGATCGCGACCGCGCGTTCCTCGAGCTGGATTCTCCAGCTCTTCGGCGGTGAAGCGCTCAACCAGGCCGAACGCATCTACCACGACGGTCGCGTCTTTCAGGTGATCGAGAGTTGCAGCGGGGTGCGCTCGGTAGAGACGCTCTTCATGAGTTCGTTCCTGTACCACGATCTCTTCTATCGCAGCCGGCTTCAGTCGACGCTGGTGGTGTTTTCGTCGATCGGGATCGGGCTCTTCGTGAACCAGATCCGCGTGCTCACCATCGTGCTCAATCCGTACTCGCACTTCGCGGCCGTCCACACCCTGCAGGGTCTGGTGATGATCGCGGTGGGCGTGTTCCTGCTGGCGCTGGTCGATTCGCTGTTCTCGCGCTTCCTTCCGGCCAAGCCGTGGTGGAGGCGATCGGGGCGGGGTCACGAGTTGCCGCGGTTGCGCCTCGTCGCGGTAGCGCTTCTCGCCGCCTTGCTTGCCGCGACGACGCTTCTGTTGCGGCCCTGGAAGCCGCTCGACGTGGCGGGCGAGCCGGAACTGTCCAGCGTTCCGGCGCAGCTCGCGGGCTGGACGACGACGAGCTTGAAGCTCGACCGCGAGTTCCTCGGCTCGGTCGGCTTCTCGGAGTGGGTGCATCGCCGGTACGAGCGCGGCTCGGATGCGGTGGAGGTCCTTCTCGGCACCAACCGCCGCCTCGACGAGCGCATCGACTTCCGCTCGCCGAAGCTCGGCATCCCCGGTTCCGGCTGGGAAGTGATCGCGCGCGGCGAAGCCAAACTCCTCAGCGGGCGCACCGTTCGGCGGCTCGAAGTGCGCGCGCCCGGGGAGGATCGTCAGGTGTCGTATCTGTGGACGGAAGGCGTCGAGGATCCGGCGACCGAGGTGCTGCGCGCGACGCTGGCGCTCGACCGCGGTCCATGGCGGCGAACGGGACGCGCCTGGGTCGCGCGACTCACCACCAGGCTCGAGGCCTCGCCCGAGCAATCCGACGCGCGGCTGCGCGCCTTCGCGGCCGTACTCGAACCCGAGCTGGAGCGGATCCTCGCAGCGGATCGACACTGACCGCCTCGCGGGTACGGAAACCGATGCCGCCGAATCCTGCGCGACCGACCGGATTTCTGAGTTTTCACTTTCTCGGTTCGGGATGGCGCCATCGTCGGCTGATCGGCCGGCTGACGCGCAGCCGCATCGCGGAGCGTTATCGCGGCTCGCTGCTCGGTGGCGCCTGGGTCCTGGTGCTGCCGCTGCTGATGCTCGGCGTCTACACCTTCGTCTTCTCCGAGGTGTTCCGCGCGCGCTGGGACAGCGACGGCCTCGGCGGCTTCGACTTCGCGCTGCGGCTCTTCGCGGGCATGCTCGTGTTCGGGATCTTCGCCGAGTGCGCGAACGAGGCGCCGAACCTCCTGCACGCCAACCAGAACTACATCAAACAGGTGCTTTTCCCGACCGAGGTGCTCGCGTGGGTGAGTCTGCTTGGCGCGCTCTGGCGCTTCGCGATGGGGTTCCTGCTGCTGCTCGTCTTCCAGGTGGCGTCGAGCGGGTGGCCGCCGCTCGCGGCACTCTCCCTGCCGCTCACGCTGGTGCCTCTCGTGCTGCTCGCGCTCGGAACCTCGTGGCTCTTCTCTTCGTTGGGCGTCTTCCTGCGCGATCTCGCCCAGGTGGTGACGGTGCTCACGTCGGCGCTGCTCTTCCTCTCGCCGGTGTTCTATCCCGCCTCGCGCGTGCCCGAAGCGTTGCAACCCTGGTTCCAGCTGAATCCACTCGCGACGATTCTGGAAAGCGTGCGCGCTGCGCTCTTCGAGGGACGCCTGCCGGATTGGCGAGCGCTCGGCATCGTGACCGCGCTGGCGTTCGTCTTCGCGTGGGCCAGCCATCGCTGGTTCCTGCGCGCCAAGAGCAGCTTCGCCGATGTCCTCTGAAGGCGAGCGCGCGATCGCGATCGACGCGAGCGGACTCGGCAAGGCGTACGCGGTGTATGCGCGACCGCAGGATCGCCTCGCAGAACTCCTGTTCGGGCGCTGGCGACCCTTCCACCGCGATTTCCATGCGGTGAGCGGCGTCGACCTGCGCGTCTACCGCGGCGAGACGGTGGGCGTGATCGGTCGCAACGGCTCGGGCAAGTCGACGCTGCTGAAGTTGATCTGCGGGATCCTCGCGCCGAGCAGCGGGACGCTCGCAGTGCACGGACACGTGGCGCCGATCCTCGCGCTCGGCATCGGCTTCCACCCCGATTTCACCGGGCGCGAGAACGTGCGCATGAACGCCGCCGTGCTCGGGATGCCCAGCGAGGTGCTGGCCGAGCGCCTCGACTCGATCATTGCGTTCGCCGACATCGGTGAATTCTTCGACCAGCCGGTTCGCTCGTACTCGAGTGGCATGGTCTCCCGGCTCGCCTTCGCGGTCGCGATCCACTCCGATCCGGACATCCTGGTGGTGGACGAGATTCTGGCCGTCGGCGACGAGGCCTTCGCGCGCAAGTGCTTCTCGCGCATCGAGCGCTTGAAGCAGCAGGGTTCGACGATCCTCTTCGTGTCGCACGCGAGCAACCTCGTCGTGCAGCTGTGTGACCGTGCGATCCTGATGGAGGCGGGCCGGCGTGTGCTCACCGGCGATCCCAAGACCGTCGTATCGCTCTACCACAAGCTGCTCTACGCGCCGCCCGCGCGGCGTCCCGAGATCCTGCATGAGATTCGCGAACGCGACGCGGGCCGCGCGCTTCCTGCCGGCGCCGAGGCGAAGCAGGACGTCCTCCGCGACGAGCCGCTCTCGATTGGTTCCTACGACCCGAACCTGCGCCCGCAGAGCACGCTCGCGTATCCGTCGCGCGGCGCGCGGATCGAGAACCCACGGCTGGTCGACGCCCGCGGTGAAGTCGTGAACCTGCTGCGCGCCGGCGCGACCTACAGCTATCGCTATGAGGTCCATTTCGACGAACCCGCGTTCGGGGTCCGTTTCGGGATGATGGTGAAGACGCTCTCCGGTTTCGAATTGGGCGGGCAGGTGTCGAAGCCGTGGGGGCAGGGGATCGACTGCGTCGGCGCTGGTTCCGTCGTGACGGTGCGCTTCTCGTTGCGCGTGCTGTTGCTGCCGGGCGCGTATTTCCTGAATGCCGGCGCGCTCGGCCTCACCGCGGAAGGCGAGCAGTACCTGCATCGCGTCATCGACGCCGCGATGTTCCGTGTCGAGCCCGATCCGCATTCGGTCGTGACGGGGCAGGTGGACTTGTCGGAGTCACGCGCCGCAGACGTGGAAGTCACGGCGCATGGCGGGGCTATGCGGCGTGTTGCTGGACCGGGACCCGGCGGGTAGGTTCGTCGCCGGCATGCAAGCGCCCGCCCAGCGAAGCTCCGACGCCAAGCAGAAGACCGCGCGAAAGCGCGCGCGGCGCGACGCGGATGGGGGGGCGGCGCGGCGCGCCGTCGTGATCCTCGGCATGCATCGCAGCGGGACGTCGGCGCTCACCGGCGTGCTCGGCCTCGCCGGTGCAGGACTGCCGGCGAACCTGATGCCCGCGACGCCTGCCAACCCGCGCGGCTACTTCGAGTCGCAGCTCCTCTACGAACTGCACGAGGAGATCTTCGCCGAAGCGGGTGTGACGTGGCAGGACCTCTTGCCGCCGCCGCCGGACTGGTTCCGTTCGGGGCACGCCGCCCGCTTCGTCGACCGGCTCTGCAAGGCCCTGCGCGAGGAGTTCGGCGACGCCCCGCTGCTGGTGCTCAAGGACCCGCGCATGTGCCGGCTCGTGCCGCTGTGGGCGCGCGTGTTCCAGCGCCTCGCGATCGCGCCCTGCTACGTGCTCGCGATCCGGCATCCACTGGAGGTCGCCGCGTCGCTCGAGCGCGAGCACCAGATGGACGAGCGCAAGGCGACGCTGCTCTGGCTCGACCACCTGCTGCGCGCCGAGCACGACACGCGCGGCCAGCGGCGCAGCGTCGTCAGCTACGAGCATCTGCTCGCGGATTGGCGGGGAACGATCGCGCGGATCGGTGCCGATCTCGATCTGCCGTTTCCGCGCCTCTCGCGCCGCACCGAAGCAGAGATCGACGAGTTCCTCTCGAGCAAGCTCCGCCATCACGGCGCCGATCGCGACGCGCTCGTCCAGCGTCGCGACGTGGCCGGTTGGGTGAAGGATGCCTACGAGTGGGCGCAGCGCGCCTCGGCGGGCGAGAACCCCGGGATCGAGGTGCTCGACGCCGCCGCCGACGCGCTGCTCGGTGCCGAACGCGCCTTCGGTCCACTGCTCGCTGCGGCCGAGCTGGCGCGCGCGCGCGCGTCCGAGGAAGTGCAGAAGCTGACGCGCGCGATCGACGAGTGGCGCACGGAAACCCGGCGTCGCGACGGCGAGATCGCGCGACTCGGCGAGGAGCTGCGCGGCGCCGAGAAGCAGATCTCGATCGGCGCCGGCGACGTCGATCGACTGCGCGAGGAACTCGCGCTGCGGCAGCACCACCTCGAGCGCATCGTCGACTGGGTGAAAGTGCTGCTCCAGTGGACGGCGCAGGTCACGACGGGTCGCGCCGCGCCGCCTCAATCACTCGAAGTGGTGTTTCGAGCGCTCGACACGGCCGCGCCCGCGCAACTGGCGGCCGTCGCGACCTCGGGGCTCGAGGTGGCGGTGCATTCGGCGGAGGCAGCCTCGCTGCGCGAGCAGCTCGCGATGGTGATGGCCGAATCGAGGGAGCGGGCCGAGGTCATCGGCGCGCTTCAGGCCGAGTGCGATGCGCTGCGGGGTGTCGCGGCTGAATCGAGTGCGCGCGCTGCGGCGCTCGGCGAACTGCAGGCCGAGTGCGATGTGCTGCGGAGATCCGTGGCGGAGGCGGAGCAGCGCGCCGAGGCAGCCGCCGCGTTGCAGGCGGAATGCGAGTCGTTGCGGTCGCAGACCGAAGTCCTCGAAGAGAAGCTCGGTGCACGCAATCGCGAGACGATGCGCCTCGACCGCGAGTCGGCCCGGCTGCGCGTGGACCTCGAGATCGCGGGCGAGCGCGTGAAGCACGAAGTCGCTGCGCGAGCCGAGCTCGAGCAGCGGATCGAGTCGCTGCGCGATCACGCGACCGAACTCGTGCGGGAGCGCGGCGAGGCCGCCGACCGCGAGTTGGCCGGGCTGCGCGCGGAGCTCGAGACCGCGGGCGAGCGTCTGAAGCACGAAGTCGCTGCGCGAGCGGAGCTCGAGCATCGGATCGAGTCGCTGCGCGGTCTCGCGAGCGAACTCGCGCGGGCGCGCGGAGAGATCGCCGACCGCGCTCTCTACATCGACCAGCTGAAGGCGCGGGTCGACGAGATGGAACGCTCGCTCTCCTGGCGGGCGGGGCGCCCG
>Ga0102851_10000146_pt1 | contig 29858 bp, 18 predicted proteins | sample Mud3Dept3metaG_FD_79558 | JGI IMG/M metagenome (GOLD analysis project Ga0102851, IMG submission 79558) | Freshwater wetland microbial communities from Ohio, USA, analyzing the effect of biotic and abiotic controls - Mud 3 Core 4 Depth 3... | ecosystem: Environmental > Aquatic > Freshwater >... | reverse complement strand
CAATAGTTTCGGACATATTTTCAGATTGACTTCGTTCGGTGAATCACATGGAGTCGCAATTGGCGGTGTAGTAGATGGCTGCCCATCAAATATGGAAATTGATCTTGATAAAATTCAGATCGATCTTGATCGCCGCAAACCGGGACAATCTCAAATTACAACAGATAGAAAAGAAGAAGATAAAGTAGAATTTATTTCCGGAATATTTGAAGGAAAATCATTAGGAACACCGATTGCTTTTTTGATAAAAAATAAAGATCAGAAAAGTGGCGATTATGATCAACTCAAAAATGTTTTCAGGCCATCTCATGCCGACTTTACTTACCAGCATAAATATGGAATTCGTGATCACCGCGGTGGAGGACGAAGCAGCGCAAGAGAAACGGCAGTGCGGGTTGTGGCCGGATCAATCGCAAAGCAAATTCTTGCAAAATCAGGAATCTCTTTCGAAGCATTTGTTTCTCAGATTGGAGAAATTGAATTGAAAAAATCGTATAAAGAAATTGATTTATCATTAACTGAATCCAATATTGTCAGATGTCCGGATAAAGAAATTGCGGAGAAAATGATATGCTTAATTGAAAAGATAAAAGCAGAAGGAGATAGTTTAGGAGGTAAAATTACTTGTATCATTAAGGGTCTTCCTGTTGGTCTTGGCGAACCGGTTTTCGATCGGTTAAATGCAGATCTCGCGAAAGCGATGATGAGCATTAATGCCGTAAAAGGATTTGAACTCGGAAGCGGATTTTCTTCCATTCACATGAAAGGCAGTAAGCACAACGATGAATTTTTAGCCGGAGGAAAAACGAAAACAAATTTTTCCGGCGGAATCCAGGGCGGAATTTCGAATGGAGAAGATGTCTATTTTAATGTCGCATTTAAACCTGTCGCCACAATAAAAAAAACGCAGAATACAATTGACCAGGAAAATAACGAAGTAAAATTAGAAGCAGAGGGAAGACATGATCCGTGTGTGGTTCCTAGAGCTGTTCCTATTGTTGAGGCAATGGCAGCCATTGTAATTATGGATCATTTTCTTCGTCATCAAAGTTCGCAAATTAAATAAGCTCAGCTTCGCAAATGACAGAACATTTTTACACGATTGAGATTTTAAATGAACCGATTAGTTTCGAAACAGTTTCATATCTTAATTCTGTTAAGCTTACAGAGTATTCATCTCAAAAAAAAATTCAGGAACACCGGCTGGGTTTTATCACCAAAGAAGAAATTTACTTCGATATTTTAAAAGGTAATAAAGTTAACCTTGATCGGGCTTATGTGAAAGACTTTTCAATTTCAGAATTTAAAAAACTGAATAACATCCCTGCCAATGAAAATGTAACAATTATTAATATTTCTTGTCAAGGGGCTTTTTTTGATTGCGATTCAGTGACAGATTTTTCTTACGTTACTTTTCTTGAAAACATAAATTTCAGAGAGAGTATTTTTTCTCATGGAACTTTGACTTTTATGCATTCGGATTTTCAAGCCGATTCAATTGATTTTTCAGAATGTAAATTTCATTCGCACAAAACGACTTTCGAACATGCCACATTCAAAGGATTGAATTTATCATTCGAACATGCCAATTTTGGTGGTGATGGTTTGTTTTTCGTCAATGCAAGTTTCAAATGTGATGAAGTAAATTTTAAACGGGTAAATTTTGGAAACGGCAAAGTCAAATTTCAATTTTCTGAATTCGGAACCGGCAGTAAATTATTTGAGAGAATAAGAGTTAACGGCCCCATCTTTGATTTCCGACGTGTAATTTTTGGTTCGGGAAAAATAGATTTCAGGCGCGCTATTTTTGGAAACGGTTTTGTCACTTTTGAAGAATCAGAAATCATTGATGGCAAACTGACTTTTAGAATGTCAAAATTTAATGGAGGTGATTTAACTTTCAGAAGGGTTGATTTTGGTACTGATGAAGCAAATTTCGATCACATCGATTTTGGTAACAGGAGTATATCATTTGAATCTGTTGACGTTTCAACATTGTCAATTTCAAATTCCAATATTCACGCAAATATTGATCTCCGGATTCGCAAAGCTGATAAGATTGATCTGAGTCACTCTTATCTTTATTCTATTACAGATCTTAATTTTCAGAAAAAAGAATCACTCAATAAACTTTCATTACTTGGCGTAAGAAACCTTGGTAAAATAATTATCAAATGGAAAGAAAATAATGTTCAGAATCTCATTCAAAATAATGGGGGAGGAACAGATGAAATTGCCGATCAATTTAACTCATTAAAAGAGAATTTTTCTAATAACGGCCAATACAACGATGAGGATGAAGCCTACGTTCAGTTTAAACGAAATGAACATAGCTATAACCGGCGAGAGGCGCTGGATAAAAGTCGATTTTTAAAACCGTTCGTGTTTGTTGTTTATGCGTTGCGATCGTTAGTTTTTGATAAGATAGGTTTGTATGCTACAAATCCTAATCGTGTTTTGTTAAGTATGCTTGTTGTGATTTTAGCCTATGCCGGTTTGTATGCAATTTCACAACTCACCGGCATCGGGGATATCATTAATTCTGTTGACGCACCGGATAGTCTTGGCCTCGTTAGCAGATCGCTTTATCACAGCGCCATAACTTTTTTTACAATAGGTTATGGTGATTTTTATCCGACAAATTTTAATCGGGTGCTTTCGGCTTTTGAAGGTTGGTCAGGTGTCTTTTTAATGTCCTATTTCACTGTTGCGTTTGTGCGTAAGATTTTGCGATAATATTTTTAACCTGGCTCGTGTCAATTTAGAATAAAATCAGGATCCATTTCAGAAAAATTTCCTTTTGTACTTTACGGAAAATCAATTGCTTTTGTATCTAAAATGGTAGGATGAACCTCTGAAGTAAAGGGAATTATTTTTTAACAATTTTTTGCAGATGCATCGTGTTACCGCTCGTATTAACAACTCTTATCATGTATACTCCGGCTTCGAGGTTTCCGAATTCGGTCGAAACAAAAACACCCTCAGTAATTAAAACTTCTTCAGAAATTATTCGACCGCTAATGTCAATAAATTCGATCCGGAAACTCTGATCAATTGAATTTGAGAAAGAAAAATTTAAAACATTGCTGGCAGGATTTGGATAGATTAAAATGGCTGGTATTTCTCTGATGATGGAAACAGTTCCAAGTTTTTTTGTTGTGCCGTCAAAATCAACCTGAGATAGTCGATAGTAAATGACCGGATGGTAAATATCGGCATCAGTAAATGAATATTCGATTTGAACTGATGAATTTCCTGCACCATCCACATTTCCAATTTTTTGATAAGATACACCATCGTTAGATTTTTCAATAAAATAGAAATCGTTATTTAATTCTGATTTTGAAATCCAACTCAAAACGTTTTCATTTTCATTTCTATCGACCTGAAAATTCAAGATTGTTACGGGTAGAATTCCGGTTGCTGTCCATCCGGATACTGTAAAATCACAATCATCACCTGCATTTCCGTCAATCATTAAATAATAAGTGTTTCCGATTGTTAGTCCTGACGCAGTTACCGATCCTATTGTTGACGTTCCCGGATTAAAGCAATTGGAGACTGAAGAAAACGCAGTACAGCAACCAGCCACATTTGTTGATACTGAATATACTTGTGCCTGAATTCCCCAACCGTTGGTACAGTTTGTAACAGATGTAATATTAAATACTTCTGTCGTTGCTGACGCCGAAAATTGGTACCAGGAGTTATTCTCGATTGAGCCACAGAAAACTGAAGTTAAATTCCCCGGTTGGTCTTGCGTATAAGTGGGAGACGTAGTGCTAGACCAGTTTCCGGCACCTTGCGTTAATATTGCAGGGGTTTGGCAAAAGTCATTCGACGATGCAGCACATGAGCCTTCGCTAACACAAATATTAAAACTTCCATTGTTATCATTTCCATATTCCCAAACTCTGATCCAAACAGTTGAACCCGGTGTTAATGCAGAATTATTAATCATAGACATTGCACCATTATTACTGTCGTCATCATCACATTCAATTAATGTTAATGCGCCGCACGTGCCCGAATATATTGCCATTCCACCGTCTGTTATGACACCTGTACCTGTATCAAATATTAACCAACCTCCGGCGGGAACAACAGCAGTAAACCAAACATCTCCGCCGGAATAATTTGCACAACCGGGAGCAGGTACACCGGCAGTGGCAGTCGCTCCTGCATTGGTAGTAGCTAAAAAAACACAGGTTGCTCCGACAGCAAGGGCTGTGGCACTGCAAGGATCATCATTTGCCGGAGTGCCCGCCATTATTGGCTCAAAAACGCACAGACTAAATGTACCATTGTTGTTATTTCCAAATTCCCAAAATCGTATCCAAATTGTTGCACCGGGTGTTAGTCCTGTTTGTGTAATCATCGGCATAGCTCCATTTGTACTGCCATCATCATCACAAGCAATTAACGTAAGTGCCCCACACGTTCCGGAATAAATTGCCATACCTCCGTCAGTTACGACTCCTGTATTGGAATCGAAAGTTACATTTCCCGATGCCGGCACCGTAATCTGAAACCAAACATCCCCGCCGCTAAATGAAGCGCAGCCCGGGGCAGGAGGGCCAGCTGTTGTAGTAGCATTGGCATTGGTATAGGTAGAAAAAGTACAACTTGCACCAACAGTAACTACAGTGGCAGCGCATGGATCATCATTTGCAGGACCACCCGGCACAACTGGATCATAGACGCACAAACTAAACGTACCGTTATTGTTATTTCCGAACTCCCAAAACCGAATCCAAATTGTAGCACCGGGTGTTAGTCCTGTTTGTGTAATCATCGGCATAGCTCCATTTGTACTGCCATCATCATCACAAGCAATTAATGTAAGTGCTCCGCACGTTCCAGAATAAATTGCCATACCGCCGTCAGTCATGACACCCGAATTGGAATCGAAAGTTACACTTCCCGATGCGGGTACCGTAATTTGAAACCAAACATCCCCGCCACTATATGAAGCACAACCAGGGGCAGGAGGACCTGCTGTTGCTGTAGCAAGGTCATTGGTATAGGTAGAAAAAGTACAACTTGCGCCGACAATAACCACAGTTGCAGCGCATGGATCATCATTGGCCGGAGCAGATAAATCAAAAACGCAAAGACTAAACGTACCGTTATTGTTATTTCCGAATTCCCAAAATCGAATCCAGATTGTTGACCCGGGAGTCAATCCGGTTTGAGCAATCATTGGCATTAAGCCATTAACACTACCATCATCATTACAAGCTATTAAACTCAAAGCGCCACATGTGCCAGAATATATAGCCATACCACCATCTGTCATTACACCCGTATTTGAATCAAAAGTTAAGTTTCCGGATGGCGGAACTGTAACCTGAAACCAAACATCGCCGCCACTGTATGATGCACAGCCCGGTGCCGGAATACCCACAGATCCGGTTGCTGCGGCATTTGTGTAACCACTAAACGAGCAGGAAGAACCTACAGTAACAACAGTTGCTGCACACGGGTCATCATTTGCAGGCTGAGCAAACAAAGAATTGCCAAATAAAATGACGAAAGAAAAAAGGGCAGCAAATTTGACCTGAAACATCATAACTCCGTTCCTGAAATTTTAACAAAATCAATCGTGCGTTGTGTTAACAATTCGAATATATCATCCAATTTAATAGCACTCGTGTAATATATGGTCAGATATCTATTCTCATTATCATAAATCACATCCACGATTTTTTCCTCAAATGATTTAAGGAATTCAACAAGGTCAGGCAAAAGTGAATTATTCAAATCACTAATCTGTATAGTTACATATTTATTTTTCACTTGTTGAGCCGCTTGAATCCTATCTATATTATAGACAAATGCCGAATTATTCAAGGTAAAAAAACACAAAAGTATCCCGAAAAATATTTTCATACACTATGCTCTAATCAAAAATTGACCAATAACCAAAAGGAAAGTTAATCATAAATCAATAAAAAAAGAAGAAATATTGAATTGACCGTTAATATTTTATACAACACAAAAATAAAAATTAGTAATCTGAAATTATCAACAGGAATAATAAAATTAAGATAAAAAGTGCTGATCAAACTTATTAAGCAGCGAATTTTATTAGAAAATAAGATTGCAATTTGACAAAAATAATAATGACAAATTTCAAATAAAAATGTTGATAAAATTATTTAACCCGATTCAGACCCATTGCCTTCAGCATCCAATTTGGCAAGCGTTTTTTCGGATCTCTTTTTTTGAGATTGATGTACCATCCCCATTTTTTCATTACAGGAACTTTATGCGTTTCAACAAATTCAATCCAGGTTCCGTCTGGATCTTCGATATACGAAAATCTTCCGGCAGCTTCGCCCATATCAAATGATGTTCCGCTGTCCACAGTAAAAGGAAATCCAGCTTCTTCACATTCTTTTTTCAATACATCCATTCCCTGCACATCAAAACACAAGTGAATAAATCCCCAATCTCCCCAATAACGATCTTCGAATATTTTTCGCGGTTTGCGATCTAATGCCTGAACTAATTCAATTTTAGTAGGACCGATTAATTTTGAAAAAGGTCCTTGTCTTTCCTTTTTATGGCTCAATAATACACGACGAAATTTCTGACCACCTCCCGGCAATTCACTGAAACAATTAAATGTTCCGGTTTCATCGTATTCGATAGTTTCGTATTCTAAAATATCACGGTAAAGTTTTAATGATTTGTCAATATCACTCACTCCAATCAAAGCTCCTGCGACACCACCGGTTTTGGCCGGATGTTTGGTATCCTTAAACCAACCTGTTCCCTGCACTATATTAAAAATATTTCCGTTCGGATCTTTTATAAAATAATTGAATTCGCCTGATGGAGTAGTTCTTAATTCTCCTAAAAAACTTACGCCTTTTGATTTGTGAAAAGCATAACTTGCGTGAACGTCTTTTGATTTTATTCTACAAGCGTAAGTGCCTAAATCACCAAGTTGTATTTTGAATTCAGGTTGCATGGTAAGCCGGCTTGTAAACTGCCAGATCTCAAATCCACCGCCACCTTCCATGCTCAGTGCTAAAGTAGCAGTGCGGCTGTGGACTTCTCCGCCTGTGTAACGCGTCATTAAAGGAGCATCAGCGGCTTCTTCAAAAATCCTGACATCCACACCAAACATTTCGCGGTACCACTTCCAAATTTTTTGAACATCAGGAACGCCAATTCCCATTTGTTGAATTCCTGAAATAATTTTTTCCATTTTTTAATAAAATCGTTCGCAAATATAGTGAATATGTAATATGCAAAAGGTCAAATAAAAAATGTAAAATGTAAATGGTCAGATGGCAAAGAGAAAAAGCCGGTGAATAATGTCATGCTGCCCAAGTTTCAAAAGATGCTGATCCGCCTCAGGCGGACAGCATGACCCGCTGCCCCTGTTTATAAGTAAAGCTGACATAACAAGAACAATGGTTCAATTTTTGCTATTTTTGAGAATATGAAGATGTTTGTTTTAATATTAGCATTTGTAAATCTTACCATTGTTTACAGCCAAACCAAGTTGTATAAGGGCGATTCAAAATTTGATACGGATATTGCATACACAATTTCCAATGGTATTGTTTATCATGGAGACAATGCGTTTTCAAGAAAAATTCTGTTTACCATTTCTGACAATAAAATTTATCATGGACAATCAACTTCAACATTTGATTGTCTTTATACTATTTATGAAGATAAAGTCTACAAAGGCGATTCCCGCTTTTCGTCTGATTTGATTTATACAATTGAGGAGAATAAGGTATATCGCGGAAATTCAACTTTTTCGTCAAACTGCATTCTTACTTATGAAGACGGAAAAATTTATATGGGCGATTCTACATTTCCATCTGACATTCTTTTTACTCTTTCAAATTCAGAAATTTCTTTGGCTGCAATAGCTTGTATTGTTGGTCCTTATTGATCCTTTCTATTTTATGAATCCAATCTTATTATCAGCAGCGCCTGCAACGATTGATTCGCCGGAGTTACCTTTTATTACTGATGATACTGTAGTTTTTGGAATCCTTTTTGGAATTCTGGGGCTTGTCTATTATACTGCTTCGTTAAAAGGCTGGATAAAATTTTATTCAATTATCCCGGCCATTTTTTTATGTTATTTAATTCCTGCTTTGCTTGTTACGTTCGGAATTATTTCTCCTGAAATTTCTGCATTAGACGAAATGGCAAAAGCATATTGTTTACCTGCGGCATTAATTTTAATGACGATCAGTATGGATTTAAAAGGTCTTGTAAAATTAGGACCGAAAGCTTTGATAATGTTTTTTACAGGAACAGTCGGAATTATTTTAGGAGGACCAATTGCACTTTGGATCATGTCAAACATTTCTCCTGAAACAGTGAGCGGAGTTGGTTTTGACGCTGCCTGGCGCGGACTGGCAACAATAGCCGGAAGCTGGATTGGCGGTGGCGCTAACCAGGTTGCTTTGCTTGATGTTTACAATTATAATCCTTCTTTATACGGTGGAATGGTTGCAGTTGATATCATTGTTGCAAGCATGTCAATGGCGGCATTGCTGATTGGAATTGGTAAGAAAAATAAAATTGATAAATGGTTAAAAGCAGATAATCGCGCAATAGATGAGTTGGTAAACAAAATGGAAACATTTGAAAAATCAGTTGTAAAAATTCCGACAGCTTCTGATTATATAAAATTAGGGGCCGTTGCTTTTTTTGGAGTCGCTATTTCGCATTTTTTTGGAACATTTTTAGCAAATTTTTTCAATGAATATTATGTGTCGGTAAATGCAAATCCTGAAGAGTATATTTTCTGTAGTAAAATTTTCTGGGTAGTATTGTTTGCAACGTTTTACGGGTTTTTTATTTCGCTGACAAAAGCAAGAAATTTAGAAGGTGTCGGAGCTTCAAAATTCGGTTCTGTTTTTATTTATATCCTGGTTGCAACTGTTGGTATGAGTATGAATTTAAATAAGATATTGGACAAACCCATGCTATTTGTTATTGGATTAATCTGGATTTTATTTCATCTTGGATTGATGTTGATTGTGGCTAAATTAATTCGTGCGCCGTATTTCTTTCTCGCCGTTGGAAGTCAATCTAATGTTGGTGGAGCCGCAACTGCTCCGGTTGTTGCCGCGGCCTTTCATCCATCGCTGGCAACTGTTGGAACTTTGTTAGCTGTTTTGGGTTACTTTATTGGTACTTTTGGTGGCATGCTTTCTGCTGAAATGATGAAATGGATTTCAACCTGATGAGAAAATTAATAGTTCTTTTTTCTGTTTTATTTTGCGCTGATTCTTTCGCGCAGATTATGGTTGCGGAGCCATCAAAAGATCTTGGCGATATTTTTGAAAGCAGGGGAAAGGTCACAACTTTTTTTACGCTGACAAACCCTTATAAGTCTGATACGATTCATATAATTAATATAGAAACTTCTTGCGGCTGCACTGTTATTCTTACGGAAGATACGTTGATTATGCCGGGCTCTTCAATCAACCTTGAACTTTCGTATGATCCAAAAGGAAGACTTGGTTTATTTGTAAAAAGTATTGCGGTCGAAACTGTCACCGGCCGGTCTGAACACAGCATATTATATCTGCGGATTTCCGGAAATGTAATTTCCGAACACTCACTCGTAAAGCCTGTAAATGCTGAACTTCTTGAGTACAAAGTAGCTCCGATTTATTTTTATCCGGTTACTGCGTTTGATACTTCTTATCTCGATTTTAGTTACATTATTTCTTTCGTAAATGATCTTACTTATGAAATCGATTTTTATCAATTTACAACGGTTGGTTTTGAAGTAAGTGTCACAGATAAAAAACACATTGAAGATCTTGAATTTTTACTGAATTATTCCAGGAAAAAAGTGCTGCGTGAATTTGAGCAGCGCGGCTTTTTTATTAATACCGTATTTTTTGATGAACCTATTTTTAAGTATGAAGAAATTCCGGTTTGGGCTACGGCAAAAATTAAAGTTTTCTCAACAAATTTTAATTCAGACATAAGTGAGGAAAGTATTATCCGTGTCACGGAAGATGAGTTTGTAGAAAATATAAATCTTGTGCTCGACTATCAACGTTTTAGTTTACCTGAATGGGAAGAACTTATGGATGAAGTTAATTTTGAATCGTTGGAAGGTAAACTTTTTATGAATAGTGAGCTTAAATTAAGCGGGATGATTTTAGCTCCAGCATCAATGAGTAAAATAGATCGGATAAAATTCGCTGAAAAATTTGAAAAGAAAATTTTCAAACGTCTTAAAAAATCAAATGGAATTTCTAAACACAATGTATCAATCAAATTTGATTCACTCGGAACGCATTCCGAAAATAAATACCGTTTTGTGTTGTGGGATAAATCTGATGAACAGGATCAGCAGGTGTTCCGTTACGAAGTAAAACAGGATGATATTGTGCCTCCCCTTTTGCCGACTTACAGACAGTCAATGCTAACCAGAACAACGCTTGATACAGCCAGTCTTGATTTTAAAAGATTCTGGAAAAATATTATACTCAACCACAAAGGCGGTCATAAAATAAATCTTGTTATTGAATCTTCTGTTTCACAAATTCCAAGAAATGCAGGTGATGATAATCTTGTTATCGCAAGAAAAAGAGCAAACGAAATCAGTGTTTTTTTACAAACTCTTTTCGAAAAAGAAACGGGAAGGGAAATGACATTTGAATTAAAGCCAATTGTTCACGGACCTGAGTACATTGAAAAACTTAAAAAACATGTTGATTATTCGCAATACGAATACATTAATTTGATTCCTACAACTCACAGTAACGGGAATATTAAACCGCTTAATCCAAATCCTTACCAGGTTAATTTTGATTATTATTTTAATGGAGTTGATACGGCGTCGTGGTTGTTTGATCGCTTTGCAACATATCTTGCAGCTGCGGTTGAACAAGATGGATATGTTGAATTGCGACTCGAATCAAGCATTTCAAGAATTCCAATTGAACGAAATTTACCGAATGAATATCTCGTTTATGTACGAGCTTTGGAAAGTGAAAAAAGATTAAGAGATTATATCAAAACAAAACTGATTGATGCCAATCGTATTATCTTTACAGAGCAACGTTACATTATACAAGGGCCTGAATACGACGGAACAATTCCGATTATCCAGTTCCGCAAATTTCAATACATCAAAATTGTACCTCAAAAATACTTAACAAAAGAATAATTTTATGCTACTAAAAAACACATTACTCTTCCTTGTTTTTCTTTCATCATTTTTTACTTTCGGACACAATTATTATGTCTCAATTGCAAGCATGGAATATGATTCTGCGAATGTAAAAATTAACACAAGTTTAAAGATATCAGCGCACGATTTTGAATATTTGCTTGAGATGAAATACAATCTTAGGATTCATCTTGAAACAGTTACAGATTCATCGGAAATTGGTTTGTACATGATTTCTTATCTGAAAGAAAATTTCATTATTACGTCTGGTGGAAAGCAAGCTGAAATGATTTACCTGGGACGGGAAATTACCTTACGTGATGAGTTATTTTTCTATTTATCATTTACCAATGTTGCTAACCCGCGAACCATTCATATAAAAAATCAACTGCTCTTCAGTCTCTTTGCCCAACAACAAAATATCGTCAACTATAAATATGGCGATCGAACCAAAAGCGTAACTTTAGTGTCTTCAGCTCCTGAAGCTGAAATTAAAATCGACTAGATCATGTTTAAATTAAAAGCAATTTTTGCACTCAGTATTTTTTCATCTTTCGCATTTGCACAGGGAGATAAGTTTGAGCAACTCTACGAGGAATTTTCAACGCCTAATGTTTACCGAAACGCAGCGGGAGCTCCCGGGCATCAATATTATCAGCAACAGGCAAACTATGTAATTCTGGTAACTCTTGACGATGCAAAACAACAAGTTCATGGTGAAGAGACAGTAACGTATATTAATAATTCTCCCGATCCGCTTTCTTATTTATGGTTACAACTTGATCAGAATATTCAGATGCCAAATTCAGATCGTCACATGACTGAAACGGGTGATATTGAATCTATGACCAGTCCTTATGCAATTAGTTATACAATAAATTCAATGGAATTTGATGGTGGTTTTAAAGGATTAGAAGTAACAGATGTTGCCGGTGTAAAATTGCCATACACCGTTGTTGGAACTATGATGCGAATAGATTTAGCGAAACCTTTGATTAAAGGCGCAAGTTATTCTTTCAAAGTAAAATGGTGGTACAACGTCAACAATAGAATGGAAATTGGTGGCCGCTCCGGCTATGAATATTTTGAAGAAGAAGATAATTACCTCTATACAATTGCGCAGTTTTTTCCGCGCATGTGTGTTTACAATGATGTTGAAGGATGGCAGAATAAACAGTTTTTAGGTTCGGGCGAATTCACTTTGCCTTTTGGAGATTACGATGTAATGATCACTGTTCCTAAAGATCACATTGTTGCTGCAACAGGAGAACTTCAAAACGGAACAAAAGTTTTGACAAAAGAACAACAAGAGCGTTGGAAAAAAGCATTAATTTCTGAAGAGCCTGTGATGATTGTTACAGAAGCAGAAGCGCGCGAAACAGAAAAAACTAAAGCAACCGGAACTCAGACCTGGCATTTTAAAGCAACCAATGTTCGTGATTTTGCCTTCGCATCTTCCAGGAAATTTTGTTGGGATGCGCAAGTTGTAAAACAGGCTACAAAAAATGTAATGGCGATGTCTTATTATCCAAAAGAAGGAAATCCGCTTTGGGAAAAATATTCAACACGCGTTGTTGCGCAAACTTTGAAAACTTATTCTAAACATACATTTGATTATCCTTATCCTGTCGCTATTTCTGTTCACGCATCTTCAATCGGAATGGAATACCCGATGATTTGTTTTAATGGCGGACGTCCTGACGAAGATGGTACTTATAATGAAAGAACAAAATATGGAATGATGTCAGTTATCATTCATGAAGTTGGCCACAATTATTTCCCGATGATTATTAATTCGGATGAAAGACAATGGACCTGGATGGATGAAGGGTTAAATACCTTTCTTCAATATTTAACGGAGCAGGAATGGCAACGTGATTATCCGTCACGTCGTGGGCCCGCACATTTAATTGTCGATTACATGAATGCTGCAAACACATATCAAAATCCGATTATGACCAACTCAGAACAAATTGTTCAGTTCGGAAATAACGCTTACGGAAAACCTGCGACAGCATTAAATATTTTACGCGAAACAATTTTAGGACGTGAGTTATTTGATTTTGCTTTTAAAACGTATGCGCAAAGATGGATGTTCAAACACCCGACTCCTGAAGATTTTTTCAGAACGATGGAAGATGCCAGCAGCATTGACCTTGACTGGTTCTGGCGAGGTTGGTTTTACACAACAGATTATGTAGATATTTCTATGAACAGCGTAAAATTATTTACGTTAAATACACATGATCCGGTTGTAGAAAAACAATACGAAAAATCAATTTACGACGCTGAGAATAAAAATATTTCCGACATCAGAAATAAACAAGAAATCAAACAAACAGAAAACGAAAAAAATCCATCACTGAATGATGAATACAATACACGTGATATTTTTGCCGTAACAGAAGAAGATAAAATAGCCTATGAAAAATTTCTCGCAGAACTTTCCGAGAACGATAAAAAATTACTGAACGAAGGATATAAATTTTATCAAATTGATTTTGAAAACAAAGGAGGCTTAGTAATGCCGCTAATCGTAGAGTTCACATTCACTGATGGAACAGTAGAACTTTTCAGAATCCCCGCAGAAGTTTGGCGTTACAACAATTACTACATTTCGAAAATCTTCATGTTTAAAAAGGACGTTCAAAGTGTAGCACTAGATCCTTATTTAGAAACCGCAGATTCTGACCTGAACAATAATAACTGGCCAAGAAAAACTGTTCCATCACGTTTTGATATTTTTGAAGATAAGAATGGTTGGGACGGGAAGTGGTAGGTTGTTGATAGAGCGGATGAATATCCGCAAGATTTGAGTTTAGCGCAGGACGGATGTCCAGCGCAGCGGGGAAAAATAATTGGGATGAGAAGTGGTAGGTTGATGACAAGACTTGAGCAAGGCTTACGTTTGACGCAGGATGCGTGTCTGATGCAGTGCAAGCCGTAATCCAATTAATTATGAAAAGTATTGCGACGCAGAATTTAGGATAATGCATCAACTCAAAACTGACCAGTAATAATTAATTTTTACTTTCTTCTGTTGTAGAATTTGGCGTGGTTAAGATATCCAATTTAGAGAAACCATTCACATTTGATAAATTTTCTCTGTTATTTTGGATTCTTTCTGCGATTATTTTTGTTTGAGAATGATCAGAATATAATTGAACATATGACAGTATTTTTTCTACCCACTGGTCAGCATCATATCCAATAAAGTCATCCGTCATCCCGAATTCTATGAATAAATTGATTTTAGTTTACTCAACAGTGTTAAGTTGTTCAAAGAGTTCATCGAATACTTCTTGTTTATCGCTTGTTTTTAAATCAGTAAAATTATTAATGAGAAATTCAATATCCAAATCCTTTTTGACGTTACTTTTATTTCTTGTCCAAATTTGATTTAGGCATTCTTCTTTTACTAAAGGTGAAAGTTTTGAATATAGTACTCCTCGGATAGACTCTTGTTCCAATTTGAAAGACTCATCATCTAATGCAATAAACTTGGTCATCCAAACTTTAATCAAATCATCTTTTGATTTTTGTGTAATACCTACAGAATCGAAAATTACATTATGAGCCTGGACAAATCTTTCTTTCCATTCTTTATTCATATTAATCCAAAAACTTCTGTCTAAAATTGAATTAAAACCTACTTCTACGAGCATTTTTGGATCATCTAATTGGTCATGATTTTCCGAAAGTATTTCAATACCCAAAGTACTTAGATTAAAGGCGTGCGCATTGTGTGAGCGCCACAAAGGCTTGAAAAAAACATTGAAAATGTCCGCGACATTCAATTCAAATACTTCTTTAAAAACGATGTTGAGTCTTTTTTTCCATTCCAATTCATTCTCTGTGTAATTTAATTTATTCGAATATGCCAATGCTTGTATAGCGGTAAAATTCAACTGATGATCTTTTTGAAATTTCGTTTTCGCATAATGTTCTTCGTAAAGCAGAAAATTAACTTCAATCTGGCTCTCCAAAATAACTCGAATTTTCTTTTGATACAGCTGACTCAATTTCGGATACAATTCGATAAGTCCTGGCAGCCACGATTTTTGCATCGTGTATCCTGAATTGTTCCAATCGGCCTCCCACTCCAGAAGTTTTTCAAAAATATTTGCAGCAGTAACACTGTCAAACTTTTGGTTTGAAACTAAGACCCAATTTTGAACTACCTCTGGAGCAAAATTTTCGCCAACGATAAATGGGTTTTGAAATAAGGGAATAATCCTGTTAATCATCTGACTAAGCACATCAGTGCCGGTAAGGTGAGATAGTTTTGCCACAAGCAGTCCTGCTTTCTCAATATTTCGATTTATTTTATCACCTTTAATTGCTTCGCAAATTTGCTTTAATGCGTCAGGATAATAAATTATTTGGACTGGCTCACCTTTTTCATCAGGAAGCATCCAATTCCAAAAATCAGAATTTGGAAACTGCTGTGTCCGTATCTCCACTTCTATAATTCTCCTCACTAAATCGGTTAACGGTTTTTGGAGGGAATGGTTAAGCAATAACCAATGTGTATTAATTTTCTTTAAGTGCGCTGAATCCTGATTCCATCGATTACCTAATTCTACAACATTCTCTTTATAATTATTATCCATGAACGAAAACGCCACGTTTCCAATTGCTTGGATTTTCTCATGTGAAAAGACCTTCTTAGCAGCTAATTCCCAAATTATTGGCGAGAGATCACGATTTATGTTTGCGATAATATCATCGGGCGTATGTTCGACTATAGATCCAGTTAGGAACATCAATTCCTCGTTTAAAAATGTCTCATTTATATTTATGAAAGAGGTTACCAAATTAGTTCTTAAATGATGTGATTTATTAACAGCTTTTATCCGAGTGATAATTTCACCTTTCAATTTTATAACCATGCTAGCATTAACTAGCGTCTCTTTTAACAAACGTTCTAACTCGGGCATATTTTTTCCTTCTGCCGCAGATATAATATTAGAAATTAGTTCCACTTCAATAATATCCTTTTTTCCTGAGAAGCGAAAGAAAATATCCGAATATTGATCAGTCAGGCCACCCGTAGCATCAATGAATCTTCGCAAGGTAATTCCATCAGCGTCTTCGTTAAGAATGTCCGCGCGAGACCTGTTTAGACTGGAGGCATCCCTTTGATGTTCTCCTATCCAGAGTTCCACTTCCTTAAAGGAACCTGGATTTGTTTCAAAGTATTCAAAAGCATTTGGAAAATAATCTCTGATAAAAAGGACTTTAGCTAAAAATCCTAAATGTTCGGTTATTACCCCGGCAGTCAAAGAACCTTCTGTCTCTAATTCTATAGCCAAGTTATAACCAGCTACTAGATTATTAATAAACTGTTTTATCCGTCTCGGGTTTTTAGATAATCCAACCTGTAAAACTGTTTGGAGATCACGAATTTCACCATCCCCAACAATTCCAGTTTTTTTTAATAAATCTTCAATATACTCCTCTAGGTGTTCATCGGCCGTTGGTCTTAGATTTATATTTGCATGAAATAATTTTTTTAAAAAATCCGACTCTTCTAAAGTGTTTGATTCTCCGCTATTATTTAGGCTTTTTCGGATGTGTGATTTAATCCGTCTGTCATCGCAAGGAATAATATAGATACAATTTTTTTCGTCTAAAAAGGTGCTTAGACCGGCTAAAACTTCAAGCACTTTTTCATTCTCGCATCTATCCAAATCATCAAGGATAAAAACTTTACGTTTGTTCTTAATTGCAGGTTCGTTTAGGGCTTTCTGAAATAATTTTTCAAATTCTTCAGGTGAGGTAGGTTTGTTGCTATCTTCAAAAATTTTCGTAATAGTTTCTTTTCCTTGTATTGCAGTAATTGCTATAATAAAGACTGGTATTATAGCAGTACCAAGAATCTCAATGAAATTTTTACCGTAAAGTCCATTTTGTCCCTGAAAGAAGGCTACTATAAAAATTATTAATAATGAGCCAAAAAGAAATAGCAACCGGTCCCAACGAAAGAATAATTTCCAACTAAATCCCGATGTAATTGTTGTATCCTGTTTTGTATCGATATAGAGTTTCTTCGCGTGGTCCAATTTTCCGGCGAACCATTCCTTATCAATTTTTAAGAGCAACTGCCTGCGTAAAGAATCATCCGAATATTTCCAAACATTAAAGTAAAGCAACTTTACTTCGGATTTATCTTTTAAATCTATAATTTTTTTTTCTAAGCCTTTTACAATTCCCGTTTTACCAGAACCCCATCCTCCAAATAGGCCAATACAAAATCTTTCGGGACATTCAACGGCCATATTATGGAGTGCATCAACATAGCCCTGGTGTCGAAATTTGTCTCCATTAACATCGATTTTATTTTGTTGATTATCATTGAGAGGAATATCTTGTAAATAGGATAGGTGTTTTGGGTTTTTCATTTTTTGTTCCTTTGTTTTGGTTTAAAAACAATTTTCTTAATCAATGCTTTACAGACGGCAAAGTAATACCGGTAGTTGCCAAATTCAGTATTTAAACTATGCCGTAATATTAACAAAATAAAATATAAAAATAAATTGCTTGAAGTGCGGCAAATTAACCTTTCCTGGCGGAACATCCACTCGCTGTGCAGTCCATTTACCTCTCCAACTTGATATCGCAAAATGCGACATCAAGTTTTTGTATTCGGCAGGATTTACCTTAAGGTAGTTTCAGCGCTTCTATCGCATACAAAGGCCAGTTAACTAACCAACTTTCTTGCCTGTATTTGCTCATCGAAGTCCGAACAGCCTTTTTAGGTTTGAATTTTTCAACAAACACTTTGAGACTTTTGGCTTTGAGATTTTCCTCGGCTTTTACCTCAATTGGAATAATTTCATTTTTGCTTTGAATGATAAAATCAATCTCAGCTCTTGCTGCTTCAGCCGACCAGTAGAAAAGATTATGATTAGGATGGAGTTGTTGACAAACAAATTGTTCTGTTAAAGCGCCTTTAAATTCTGTCAGGATTGTATTTTTTTCGAGTAGTATTTTTGCGTCGAGACCAGCCATCGCGTTTAAAAGTCCAATGTCGACCATAAAGAGTTTAAACGCATCCATTTCCTGGTGGGCAGTCAATGGCATTTTTGGCTTCCCTACCCGGTTTACTTTAATAATCAGCCCCGCGTCGGCAAGCCAACTGATGGCCATTTCAAAATCCTTCGCCCGGGCTCCTGTTTTAATCAGGCCGTACATAAACTTCCGGTTTTCTTTGGCGAGTTGACCGAGTAATGAGTTCCACACCAAACGGACGCGGGGAATAATATCGTGTGGTACATGTTTTGCAAAGTCATTTTCATAACCCAGAAGAATCTTGTCCTGGATAGTTCGCACCGATTCGAGGTTTTTATTCGTTATGTAATCCGCTACAGCTTCCGGCATACCTCCCGTAAAATAATACAAACGCAAATGATCAATAAGTTTGTCATGAAAAACTGAAACAACATCCCAGTTGCCATTTTGAATTTTATTGAGCAGTTGTTCTTCTCCGATATTCTGCAAAAATTCAAAAAAACTTAGCGGATGAAGCTTTATAAAATCTACTTTTCCAACCGGAAAGGAATTTTTGTGCTGCATCGCGATCCCAAGTACAGAACCCGCTGCAACAATAAAATATTTCGGAGCCTTTTCATAAAAATATTTTAGAGCGGTTAATCCCTTTTCTGCCTCCTGTATTTCATCAAAAATCAGCAGCGTATCTTTTGCATCAATTTTTTGATTCGCTTCAATTTCAATAATCGATATGATGCGGTCAATGTCAAAATCAGCTACAAATAAATTTTTAAGCCGCGCGCTGCTTTCAAAGTTTAGGTAGACCATGTGTTTGAAGGACTGTTTTGCGAATTCCTTCATGATCCAGGTCTTACCGACTTGCCTGGCACCCTGTATAATAAGCGGCTTACGATTTTTGGCGGTTTTCCACTCCGCTAATTGAGAAATAGCTAATCGCTTCATTTCTAATGATTTTATATAATAAACAATACGAATATACACTTTTTTGTACGAATAAATGTGATTTGATACACTTATTTGTACGAATAAATGTGATTAATAGCGCTGATTTCCTCTGTTACATGAAGAATCCTTATAGTAGTCAAAACGGCTTTTTCCTGATGAAGCGCCGAACCTAAAGCCGCATAAGTTGTCATTAATATCAGAAATAAAAAAGACATCAAACAAACTGAAAACGAAAAAAATCCTTCGTTAAATGATCAATACAACACCCTCCGCTGCCGCACAATTAGCGATAGCGTATCGTGTGTGCGCTACTCCCTCACTGCTTCGCGATGGCGCAGGACGGAAGTCGAGTACAACGGGTTTGACTTTGGTAAAGCTCCCATGCTGAGAAGAACTCTTTTCCCTTTTAGCCAAATAATTATCTTTACAACTATGTTAATTTGCCGGCTGCTCTTTTTTTCTTTGGTTTTGTTCCTGGTTTCCTGCAATGGCAGATTGAACTATGAGGATTTTGACATTAACGTTAATGGCGGCCATCGCTTTATTACACAAATTCCAATAGATGTTTTCCTTGAAGAATTATTGAAAGGTTACACTGATCCCGACTTACGCCTGATTATCAAAAAATGCGGAGATCCTAACCAGGTCGACGCACGAACTTTTTTTAGCTCCATCATCATTGTGTCAAAAGAATCAAACTATGATTTACCACGTTATTTTAATCGTGCAAATCCTCTGTTATTCAAAGAGGGATTGAGCATCGAAGAGATCAAAATAATTATGAATGAGGAATACAACAGGGCGAGTGAAACAATGCTTTTCCAGGTAAACGAATTGCTTATTAAAGAAGAACTGAAGCACAATATCAGCGAATCAGAAAACAATCAGTTAGTGATAGAAGTACAAAATGAAAAGGATGCCGAAAGGGTTCGCGAAATTATTAATATAACCGCCAACCCGTTATTATATTTTTACGAACCTGTTGCTTTGGGTGAGGTACTCGATAGCTTGGTAAAAATGGATAACCTAATTACAAAGGATTCATCTGCTTATACGGACCCATTGTTTTTGTCTCCACTGTTTTCCGGAATTCTTGAATTGCCTTTCACGACAGAATTTACACTCGGCAGCCCCATTTCTTTGGTTGATAAAAACTCTTCCATTATTGGTAGAAGCAATTTAGAAGATACTGCAAAAGTTATAAAGATAATTAATCAATGCAAGACATTGCTGCCTTGGGACATTGATTGGGGCTGGCAAACCGAATATGGTCTTTTGCAGAAAAAGACAGGTCGGTTTTTACTTTATTTTTTGCGGTTACCTGAAGAAGAACTTCAAATAAAACGAAGAGATATTTTTAGCGCGCTACTTGTTAATTATAAGGATGGAAAAGATTTTGGCGTGCAACTTGTTTTTGAGATTGAAGGCAGGATGAAATGGTATGATCTTGCTAACAGAAATATTGGAAAAATTATTGTCATCGGCATTGATGGTGAAATTATTAGTGCACCGGTAATAGAAGAAGGGATCGGCCTTCAAATCTGTGAGATCCGGCAATGCATGACTATGGATGAAGCAAGTAAACTTGCGGACCAGATTATTTTCTCTTGTGCAATGCCTTTTCCGTTGTGCATTTTCGAGGAGAAAGATATTCCTACAAGTCTTTGAAGAATTTTCATGTGTGCCAGCAATTATTCTGCTCTCCGCAGCATTTGAAAAAACGGCGCGCTGCGCTGGACATCTGTCCTGCGCCAATGCAAGATCTTATGGAGCTTTGCTCCGACAAATTTGACGAACACGTTATTTCCAAATCAGAACTTGATATTCCAAATTGGAAATCCGGTCTTGTGAGAACAGAACTTAATAATTGAAACTTGTGTCGCGGATAAATATCCCGAAGATTTAGTTTCGGCGCAGGACGAATGTCCAGCGCAGCGTCTCAGGGCATTATATACTTCCCGATTTTTATCGTAAATAATCCTGTACCAATTATCAGAATAAAAATTTATCTTTAGTATCATGGAAACAGTTGAAGATAGAGAAGCAATTATCCGGTTCATAGACGAAACCAACGACAAGATCTGGAGTATTCGCGGTGTTCCGCCAGGCTCCGATTTCGATCCTATGAAAGTAGGTTTAGAGATGCTTGAAAAAACAATTGAGATTAATTATCCGTATGGCAGAGCAAGGACTTTATTGAACATGGGCCTGGGTTCATTTGTTGTGTTACACGATGCTGATAAAGGATTTCAGCAACTCAATGAAGCGCGTGATATTTTTAAAAATCTCAACGAAAAAAAATGGGAAGCAAATGCGATGCTTACTCTTGCAATTGTTTATAACACCATCTCAAAATCTGAACCGGCTTTATACAATGCGCTGAGAGGAGTTGATTATTATGAAAATGTAAATACAGAGGGTCTTGAAGAAAGAGTAATGGCCTACTATGTAATAGGGACCGTTTACAAAGACATAAAAAAATTTGAGGAAAGCGAAAAATATTATTCAAAAGGAGCTGCACTTCCCGGTTATGATAATGGTATGTGGAAAGGTAGAATTTATGCCGGACTTTCGGGGGTTTTAACTGCAAATGAAAAATATGACGAGGCGATTAAAATGAGTATGTTGTCGCTCAAAATTCTTAAGGCTCAAAATAATACGCCTGGCGAAAGTCGTGCGTTAACAGACATCGGGCAGATTTATAAAAAAACAAAAGATTATACCAATGCTTTAAAATATTTTTTTGAAGGATTAGTTCTGCGCGAGCAAGCAAATTTAAAACAATTTGTTCTTGGCAGTTTATGTGAAATAGCTTCGGTTTATTCAGAGCTAAACGAAAAAGAAAAGGCCATTGAATATTTAAAAAAAGCAGTTGAAATTGGCATTGAAATAAATCAACCTGCTAAGCTTGCAAATATTTATAAAGAACTCGGAGTCATTTATAAATCTATTTCTGATTTCCAACTTTCGCTTGAGTATACAGAGAAATTCCTGGCGATCGTGCTTGAAATTCATGAAACCGAAAAAGGTATTAAAATTGAGGATCTCCAAAGTTCATTGCTTATTGAAAAGGAACAGGAAATTGAACGTTTAAGAAATGTTGAACTGAAAAATGCCTACGAAATTATTTCAGAAAAGAACAAAGAAATTTTAGACAGCATCAATTACGCAAAACGAATCCAGACAGCTATTTTACCGCCGCATAGATTAGTGAAAGAATTTCTCCCGGATAGTTTTATTCTGTATAAACCAAAAGATATTGTAGCAGGTGATTTTTATTGGATCGAATCCTGCGCTAAGGCTTCGGATTATGAAATACGGGAAAACGATACAATTTTATTCGCGGCTTGTGATTGCACAGGACATGGTGTGCCCGGAGCATTGGTAAGCGTAATTTGTAACAATGGATTAAATAGAAGTGTGCGCGAATTTGATCTTAAAGATCCCGGGAAAATTTTGGATAAAACGCGCGAAATAATTGTTTCAGAATTTGAAAAAAGTGACGACGAAGTAAAAGATGGAATGGACATTGCGTTATGTGCCATAACTCCCCTCTCCAAAGGAGATGGGCTTGGGGTGAGGCTAGAGTATGCCGGTGCAAATAATCCTCTCTGGATCATCCGGAAAAAAGACGGGCAACCTGAATTAACAGAAATTAAACCGGACAAACAACCTATCGGAAAATTTGCAGATGGTAAACCGTTCACGACTCAAAAAATAGATTTGCAAAAAGGTGATTTGATTTATGTTTTTACTGATGGATACCAGGATCAGTTTGGTGGCCCGAAAGGAAAGAAATTCAAAGCTTCTGAATTAAAAAATTTGCTCTTGAATAATTATCAGCGATCAATGGAAGATCAAAAAATAATTCTTGATGAATCATTTGAAAAATGGAGAGGAACCCTGGAACAGATTGATGATGTTTGTATAATTGGAATTAGGATATGATTGGTATCGTGCAAAAATATTTTATTTTTTTGTCATTTTTTCATGCCCGGTTTTTTTATTTGCTCAATCAAAATCAGATTCGCTTTGGAACATTTGGAATAATGAAACGCTGAATCCACGGTTCAGTTAAAGCCTATTGACAGATTTCTATAATAAATTAATTAAAAAAAAATATTCAATTGGCATTTACTCTAACACAAAAAGAGATGCGCAAAAAATATGATCCCTAATATTGGGCAACTTTTTTTTTTGATAGAGTGTAGGAAAAAGTTGAAGAGTTTCCACTTATGTTAAAGCTTCGGCGGATAAAAGAGTTGAAGGGTTCCAAACGTTGCCTGAGCAGCGATAGCGTGTCGAATGCACTGTGGTCGATGAATTGAAGAGTTGATTTATTGTCAATTTTTTTTCTCCGGGCGCCTGAGTCCTTCCTTCGTCAGGATAAACTCCGTCGAAGGAAAAGTGGAAGTTGGATGTCATGCTGAACTTGTTTCAGCATTTCCTGGATTAACGGGAATTTTCCAACTTACGGCCTCAAAAACGAAACCGTAGGTTCTAATTTCCAAACCATTCTTTTTCCTGTAACAGGATGATCAATTTCCAAATGCGCAGCCATCAATCTCACATTTGTATTTTCTGAAAACGTATCGTCGTATTTTCGGTCGCCGATAATCGGGCAGCCCATATGTGAAAGATGCACACGGATTTGATTTTTTTTTCCGGTGTCAAGTGTGACTTCAAACAAAGAAAATTTCTTTTCAAATCTCAGCCATTTGTAATGCGTAATGGCATGAACAGCGCCGTCAATTTGTTGGTGAACAACATTCATTTTTAAATTTCGCTCAATTAGCCAGGTATCAACAGTACCTTCAGGTTTAGGCGGAGCCGACATGCTTAATGCAAGATATTTTTTTGTGAATTTTTTCCAGTTGTCCTGAAGTTTTTGAACAATTATTTCTGACTTTGCAAAAAGAACAAGACCTATAACTTCTTTATCCAATCTATGAACAACAAATGCATGGACTTTTCCTTTGGTTTTTTCCTGCAAATAGTTATCAATCATTTTATGCAAAGTTTCACGCTTTGTAATTCCTTCGCCCGAAGTTAAAACACCAACCGGTTTTTCAACAACAATAATCGCATCATCTTCATGAACTATTTTAAAAGGCAGATTTTTTTTCGGCAGTTCGCCTTCCTTCAGAACTTCCATCACATCACCTGCATTAATAATGGTTTCAGGTGTTTTAACGAGTTGATCGTTTACTTTAATTTGATTTTTTCTGAAATAATTTTTAAGAGTAGAATTAGAAGAACCGGCATAGTGAATTTTTAAAAGTTCACCGACTGTTGTATTTTTTTTTGCTGTGTATTTCATTGATCAATGCGCTATTACTAATCTCGTTTGAATCTTAGAAATGTTCCAAGTGGAAGTTTTTGATTTGACTTACTGTTTAAATAAAATTCTCCGTAACTCATTTCTTTAGGTTTAAAATAGGCATCTGCGAGATTCGCAGAAACAACTGCAGACAATCCCATCGAATAAAGATTAAGTACTAAAAATGAATTTTGTTTTGCTAACAACAAGCTGCATTGTTCCATCAGTTCCGTCAGATTTTCTTCAAGCACCCACTTTTCTCCATCCGGTCCGCGACCATAAGCAGGCGGATCTAAAATAATTCCGTTGTAAGTTTTTCCGCGCTTTACTTCACGTTTTACAAATTTCAAAGCGTCTTCAATCACCCAGCGAATTCCATTTAATTTGCTTTCTTTTTCATTTTCGCGTCCCCAGTTAATCATGTTTTTTACGGCATCCACATGAGTGACATCTGCTCCCGCAGCTTTTGCAATTAAAGAGGCACCTCCGGTATAAGCAAATAAATTCAAAACATTTCCGGGTTGTTTCCACGATTGAATTGTATCTGCAATAAAATCCCAGTTATTAGCCTGCTCAGGAAAAACTCCAATGTGACCGAAAGATGTAAAATTCAATTTAAATTTAATCCTGATTTCTTTGTATTGATAATTGATCCACCAATGATCTTTTGTTTTAACTGAATATTTCCAGCCGTCATCTTTTCCTGTTCTTTCGCGTGATTTAGAACTGTCTCTGACAAATTTTGCGCTTGCCATTTTTTGCCACTCTTCATTTTTGAGTTTCTTTTTCCAGATGGCCTGTGGCTCAGGACGAATTAAAATGTACTCGCCAAACTTCTCGAGTTTTTCAAAATCGCCTGAGTCTATTAACTCGTAGTCTTTCCAGTGAAGGGGTGAAAGTAGTTGCATTACGCTGCGAAATTAGGAATAATAATTTGAGCATCAAAGATTATGTATTATGGAAGATTTCAAATGGAAAATGGATTCTGAATTTGCGTTTGCTCCTAACATTTAGCTTAGGATTAAAATTATGCATGTCATAAAACCGCCTTGCGGCCTTTCAAATTTTTCGCAATTATTTTACTTAGCGACTTGACGTGAGATATTTTATTTTTTCGATATATGAAATTCCGGGGAGATTTTCAGGTAAAAATTAATTCTTTTATTGCTTATTCCATCTGCCATTTGAACTTTTACATTTTACATTGTTTCAAAAATCTTTACGTACTTTGCGTGAAAGAATTTAATTTTGACTTTTGAAAATTAACGATGTCCTTAGAAATCACCAGCATAAAAAACCCGAGATTAAAGGTACTTGTCTCGCTTCAAAAATCTAAAGATAGGAGAGAGGCCGGCCTTTTTATTGTTGAAGGTATTCGTGAAATTTCTTTGGCTCAACAAAGTGGTTTTGAAATAGAGACATTTTTTATCAGCCCTGAAATTTATAAAGCAGACAAAAATTATCCGATCAGTTTAAGTGCAAAAGATATTTTACATTTACCCGTCGCCGTTTTTTCGAAGGTTGCTTACAGAGAAAATACGGGCGGAATAATCGCTGTTGCAAAAATAAAATCAACACGACTTTCTGATTTACAAAAAACTAAAAATCCACTATATCTTATTTTAGAAAAAGTGGAAAAACCCGGTAACATAGGCGCGATGCTTCGTACCGCTGATGCTGCAGGAATTGACGGCGTAATAGTATGTGATCCCGCAACGGATTTTTACAATCCAAATGTGATCCGGTCGAGTGTTGGCTGCATTTTTACAGTGCCGATAGCAACTGCGACGAATGAAGAAGTTTATAATTGGTGTGCAGAAAATAAAATAGAAACTTTTGCGACTGCATTAACTGCAAAACAAGAATATCAAAATTCGAATTATAAAAATTCAACGGCTATTTTGATGGGTTCAGAATCTTTTGGCCTTTCTGATTTCTGGCTGAAAAAAGCCAATCATCAAATTATTATTCCGATGCGTGGAAAGATAGATTCCATGAATGTTTCTAATGCAGCGGCAGTTGTTGTTTTTGAAGCTGTGAGGCAGAGGAAATAAAAAAAAGAGGACCAAAATAAAGTCCTCTCTCTTTTAAAAATAATTTTTGTTTTCTTATTTCAACACGGTAACATGTCCGCGATAGGTATGTTTCTTATCACTCATCGTTTCACCAAATTGAATTTGCCAAACGTAAACACCATCTTCTACTAAACCTTGATCTCCGTATGTTCCGGTCCATCCAACTGTTGCGTTGTATGATTCAAACATCACTTCTCCCCAACGATTAAAAATTATTAGATGATAATCGAATGGATCAAATCCAGAAGTAACAACCGGTAAGAAAACATTATTTATGTCATCATCATCAGGTGTAAAAACATTTGGAACATAAATAATAATTTCGTCCTCAACTGTGATTTGCAGGTAAGCTGTATCTACACAATTTAAATAATTCGACGCTATCAACATCACGGTGTAATCTACATTTCCGATAACCGGGTAAACATGAACCGGGTTGATGAATGCGGCATTTGTTTCGTCCCCAAAATCCCAGAAATATGTATCTGAATTTAATGATTCATTTTCAAAAACAACTTCAGTATTTGCTAAAGGAACAATGGTTGGTGTAGCTGAAAACGCTGCAACAGGTGAAGCCACAACTGTTATATAATCAGGATAATTTACATTTGATACACAACCTTCCGGAGAAGTAACAGTTAAACTTACATCATAAGTTCCTGCATTCATAAAAGTGTTTGTTACCAGTCCGCATCCGTTAGCTGTATTTCCATCTCCAAAATTCCATTCACAATTCCCACTTGCAGCGCCAGTAAGATTTGTAAAATTCACCATCAAAGGATCACATCCGGTAACAACGTCAGCTGCGAACATAACATTTGGAAGTGGATTCGTTGTAACAGCTACCTGGTCTATTGAAATACATTCTCCGTTACATTGGGATGCCGTGACGGTGTAAGTAGTGGTTGTAACCGGTGCATTAAACGGCGTTCCGTTACTTACTCCGTTATCCCAGGTAATAACCGCTGAGTTTGGATTTCCTGCTGTTAATGTTACCTGGACACCATCACAAACTGACTGATCAGATCCGGCTATAACTGCCGGAATTGTTACCCCGATTATTATTTGTTGAGTAACAGTTATACTATTTCCGCAGTTGTCAGTAACACTGTAAGTACGTGTAATGGTTTCATTGTCACAAACATTTCCATCAGATATATCACTGACAAAAACGACTGCAGGGTTCGCTGTGCAGTTGTCTGATTCTGTTGTCACAACTGTCGGATCCGGCAAAGGAACTGCAGACGCACACATAACATTTATTGCAGCGGGATTTGATGCTGTCGGATTTGTTGTATCATCAACAATAATTGTTTGCGTAACATTAATTGAATTTCCGCAAGCGTCAGTTACCGAATAGGTTCTTGTAATTGTTTCGGGACAAGTATTTCCGTCAGAAACATCACTTACAAATGCAACAGTTGGAACTGCGCAGTTGTCCGCTTCATCAATAACAACAGCCGGGTTTGAAACAGGAACTTGTGCGATACATTGTACTGTTACTCCCGCAGGGTTTGATGCAGTCGGATTTGTTGTGTCATCAACAATAATTGTTTGCGTAACGTTGATGGTATTACCACAATCATCAGTGACAGAATAAGTCCTGGTAATGGTTTCCGGGCATGTATTGCCATCCGATAAATCACCAACAAAGGCAACTACAGGGTTTACTGTACAGTTGTCTGCTTCATCATTCACAATTAAAATGTTTGATGCAGGAACTTGTGAGATACATTGTACGGTAACTCCTGCTGGATTCGAAGCTGTTGGTGGAGTGATATCATTCACTGTTATAATTTGAGTAACCAAAATTTGGTTGCCGCATGGATCGGTTACACTATAAGTTCTTGTAATTGTTTCAGGACAAGTATTGCCATCAGAAACATCACTAACAAAAGCTACAACAGGAACTCCGTTATTGTCCGCTTCATCAGTTACGACTAAAGGATCAACAGCCGGAACTTGTGCAATGCATTCAACATTCATGCCGGCAGGATTTGAGGCTGTTGGCATGATCATATCCGAAACAATTATTATTTGAGTAACTAAAATTTGATTTCCACAGGCATCAGTTACACTATAGGTTCTTGTAATTGTCTCAGGACAAGAGTTACCATCAGAAACATCACTTACGAAAACAACTGTAGGAACAGAACAGTTGTCAGCCTCATCGCTTACAACAAGCGGATCTGCCGGCGGTACATTTGCAATAATATCAACTGTCACTCCGCCGGGATTTGATGCCGTTGGATTTGTTGTGTCATCAACTATTATTGTTTGTGTAACATCAATAAAATTTCCGCAGGCATCTGTTATGCGATATGTTCGCGTAATCGTTTCAGGACAAGTTAATCCGTTGGAAACATCACTTATGAATGATACTGTTGGAATGGCGCAGTTATCAGCCTCATCTGTAATTAACGTAACGTCTGAAACCGGAACATCTCCGATGCACTGAACAGTAATGGTCGCCGGTGCAGTTCCTGTCGGATTGATATTATCATCAACAATTATTGTTTGAGTGCAGGTTGCAATATTTCCACATGTATCTTCAATGCTATACGTACGCGTTACTGTTTCCGGGCATGTTAAACCGTCAGAAATTTCGCTGACCAAAGTAAATGTTGCAGGAACAATTGTTGATCCGATTGATGAAGCAAATCCGCCGGCACCTGTAAATGCAGCAAATGACGCGTAAGCCGGTTGTTCCGTTATGCTACAAATTGCAGTTAAATTGCCCGGGCAAATAAGTGATGGAGTGGATTTAATAACGGTAATTGTAAATGTTTGAGGAGCACCAGGGCATGAATTTAAAGTTGGAGTGACTGTGATTGTTGCCATTACAGTTGGACCGGGATTCAATGCAACAAAGGATGCAATATCTCCGGTGCCGCTTGCTCCAAGGCCAATTGTTGCATTATTGTTTGTCCAGTCAAATGTTGTTCCTGGAAAAGCTCCGGTAAAATTAACAGCAGTAGTCATTGAATTAGCACACAATACCTGGTCTGCCGGATCATTAACCGATGGCGTAGGATTTACAGTTACAATAACCTGGTCAGTAGAAATACATCCGGCTAAATTTGCAGTGACTGTATAAGTTATTGTTCCAACGCCCTGTAAAAAAGACACACCATCCGTAACGCCGTTATTCCATGTTATAACTGAGCCATCTGGGTTATTTGCTGTTAGAGTTAAGTTGGTGTTTTGACAAACGGTTTGGTCAAGTCCTGCTCCAACTATCGGAGCACTCGGATCAACGAGAACGACAATTGTTGGACTGGTAGTAGTACAGTTATTCAACGTAACAACAAAACCTGAATATGAT